>Ga0209628_10000425_pt1 | contig 25533 bp, 18 predicted proteins | sample TergutCu122P4_FD_187285 | JGI IMG/M metagenome (GOLD analysis project Ga0209628, IMG submission 187285) | Cubitermes ugandensis P4 segment gut microbial communities from Kakamega Forest, Kenya - Cu122 P4 (SPAdes) (version 2) | ecosystem: Host-associated > Arthropoda: Insects > Digestive system...
CCTGCTTTGTTCAGAGGTGCATCTACATGGGGGTCTATTCGAGAAGGCTTTAGAATTGGTTTCAAAAACTGGGGAAGTACATTTGTGATTTTACTTATCGTTGGAATTATGGGATTGATAATTTATATTATCTTGAATATTCCATCCGGAATTGTGATGCTAACAAGTTTGGGCAAAGTAGGTGTGGTGTCATACATATTTTCCATAATATCAACATTAGGTACGGTACTTGTATATCCATGTTTGTTTGTGTTCCTTGCTTTCCAATATTTTGCCATTACGGAAAAAGAAGAAGGTATATCTTTGCAAAATAAAATCGACGAATTCGATAATTTGTGAAAATAGCAACTTACATACTTGTTTTTGTAGTAAGTTTTTACGGATTAAGCGTGTCGGCTCAAGAAACCGATACGCTTAATCATATTCCTAAAGAAACAAAAAGGGTCGAACCAATCGGTTTTGACCAAAAAACGTATGACCAATTCAAAAACGACAAAGCCTACGATTATTATCAAGGTAAACCCGAACGTTCTTTTTTAGATGTTATATACAAATTCTTTTATGATTGGGTGAGAAAAAATTTCAATCCTAATGTAACTTTCAAGCAAATTAAAATAACATTGTGGGTGATTATCGGGATTGTTGTGATTATTATTCTCTTGATAATCTATTTTTACAAGCCTTCTTTATTTTACGTCAACCGGAAAAAGAAAATAGGTTTCGAAGTAGAAGATGAAGATATTCATGCGCTGGACTTTGATAAACTGATAAAAGAGTCATTAGATTCCGGTCGCTTTTCCGATGCCATTCGTTGGACTTATTTGCTGACATTAAAAGAATTACATGCAAAAGAACTCATCTCGTGGGATGCCTTTAAAACCGTTATCGAATATACTTACGAATTGAAACAACCCAATTTGAAACAGGATTTTAAAAACCTGTCTCAACAGTTTCTATACTACCGCTATGGAAATTTCGATGCAACGCACGACGCTTATTCCGCCTTTTCGACACTAAGTAACTCAATAATCAAACGCTTATAACCATGAGAAATAAAATCTTTTATATCGTTTGCTTATTGGCTTTATTCCTGCTGTTGTTTTGGAATAATAAAAATATTCCTGTAAAATTTGTTTGGTGTCCAACTTATAACACAGAAGATAAACAGCCGCTTGGCGCATTCGCTTTAGACGAATTATTGAAAGCATCATGGGAAAAAGGCTATACACATACATACGCAAGCATTCAGGAATTGGCCGATTCGGGCGTGTTAGACGATAAAAACCTGTTGATTATCACAGAAACATTTCAACCGACAGATGAAGAAATTGACGAACTGCTTATTTTCGTAAAACGAGGAGGAAATGCACTGATTGTTTCCCAATATTTTTACGGATTAAGTAATAAGTTGGCATTTTATGTCGGGTATGATTATACTTCAGAACTTTCCTCTAATTTGAGTTTGGAAGAAAAATTCAACACATTTCGCTTTTGCGCTCCTGATAAAAATGAAGAAACCTACCGGATTCCGGTTTCAATCAGTTCGGGATATTTTAATTGTAATTACGGACGTTCTCCGAATTATTATGGAAATATGGCATACAGTGATTCTGTTTATGCGGTTGCCGAATGTGATACCGGAAAAATCGTAACACTTCGTTACCAAATGCGAAAAGGAAATCTGTTGCTATCCGCTAATCCGAGGATTTTCACCAATTATGGTATTCTGAACGACTCTATCAATCAATACATTTGGAATACCCTTGCTTATTTGCAAGACAAACCCTTGATTCGCACAGAATATTATCATGCCGGTTCTCAATATGGAGAAAGTCAATCGCCATTCCATGCCGGTTCTCAATATGGAGAAAGTCAATCGCCATTCCGTTATTTATTAAATGTACGCCCTTTGAAATGGGCATTTTACATCACATTGATGGTGATTGGTATTTTTATGATATTCACTGCCAAACGACAACAGAAACCTATTCCTGTTGTCGAACCGCCTGAGAATAAAATGCTTGGTTTTGTACGATCGATAGCTGACTTATATATTCGAAAAAATAATAATGCCGATATTGTACTTAAGAAGTATACTTATTGGGCCGACGATATAAAGCGCAATTATGGCATCGACATAATCAATGAACAGCACGATGAGGATTTTTTCGAGCGATTTGCTGCCAAAACCGGACAGTCGACCGAAGGTGTGAAAAATTTATTCAGGTATTTAGATAGAATAGATGAAAAAACGAATGTTTCGGATTCGCAAATGATAGAGTTAATAAATAAAATGACAACTTTTTGAACGCCAAGTCACAAAGGCACGAAGACACAAAAATTATAATAAAAACTTAGCGTCATCGCGCCTTTGCATCTTTGCGTTAAAAATATATTTGTTTGAAATAATACAACTTAAAATAATATGGAAAATTTTGAGAACAGAATAGATTTAACGGAGTTTTCTAACAAAGTTGAAAATCTGAAAACGCAGATTGCCACAATTATAGTAGGGCAGGAGGGTGCTGTAGATTTAATCCTGACAGCATTATTGGCCGATGGTCATGTTTTGATTGAAGGCGTACCCGGTGTAGCCAAAACATTATTGGCCAAACTAACTGCTAAACTGATAGATGCGGAATATTCGCGCATTCAGTTTACGCCCGATTTGATGCCTTCGGATGTATTGGGAACTTCTGTTTTCAACTTGAAAACAAGTGAATTTGAGTTCCACAAAGGACCGATTTTTTCTGAAATCGTATTGATTGACGAAATAAACCGTGCACCCGCCAAAACGCAAGCCGCTTTGTTTGAAGTAATGGAAGAGCGTCAGGTAACAGTAGACGGTATCACTCGTTCCATGAATGAAATATACACGGTTATCGCTACGCAAAACCCTGTGGAACAGGAAGGTACTTACAGACTTCCCGAAGCGCAATTAGACCGTTTTTTGATGAAAATCAAGATTGATTATCCGCAACCGCAGGAAGAATATACCATACTGAAACGGCACAACGAAAATAGGCAACTGACGAAATTAACCGAAATCACTCCGGTTATTTCTAAAGCAGAAATTTTGAAATTCCGCTCGTTGGTTTCTCAAGTTTTTGTAGAAGACAGTTTGTTGAAATACATTTCTGAAATTATCATCGGAACAAGGAAAAGTCCTGCCGTTTATCTCGGAGCCTCTCCGCGTGCCTCGGTTGCTTTGCTGAACGCCTCAAAAGCTTATGCTTTATTGCAAGGACGCGATTTTATTACTCCCGACGATATCAAATACGTTGGAGTTTCCGTTCTGCAACACCGTTTAATGCTTTCTCCCGAAACCGAAATGGAAGGACATTCGGCAGAAACCGTTTGCAAACGTTTGATAGAAAAAATAGAAGTGCCGAAATAATGTTCGTAAATAAAAGGTTATATATTGCAATTTCAGTCGTAGTGCTTTGTTTCATTTTGGGATACAAAAGTGCTTTCATCTTTACTGTGGCTCAAATACTTTTGTTGGTGCTAATTGTTTTATGTATAAACGATTTTATCCTTTTATATCTGACGCAAAAGAAAGCCATCAGTTGCACAAGAGAATGTGCCGAACGCTTTTCCAACGGAGATGAAAACACCGTGCGGTTGCATTTATCTAACAAATATCTGTTTCCGGTTTCCTTGCAAATCATTGATGAAATCCCCGATATTTTTCAAGTGCGGGATTTGCTTTTCTCTTTCAAAATGAACGGGAGGGAAGATAAAGTTTTGCGATACTCGTTGCGTCCGGTTAAGAGAGGAGTATACAAATTCGGAAAAATCAATGTGTTTGCATCGACTAAAATAGGTTTAATAAGCCGGAGATTTAAGACGGGCATTCCTATAGATGTCAAAGTATATCCTTCGTACATCTATCTCCATCAATACGAATTAATGGCGACATCCAATAAGTTGCTGTTACAAGGGAATAAACAAATCCGGAAAATCGGTCAGCAACTCGAACCCGACCATATCAAAGAGTATGTGAAAGGAGATGACTATCGCATAATCAACTGGAAAGCAACTGCCCGAAGAAATAAACTGATGTCGAACGTTTTTCAGGATGAACGGGCGCAAAATGTATATTGTCTGATAGATAAAGGACGAACCATGCAATCGGCATTTGAAGGCATGACATTGCTCGATTATTCAATCAACGCCTCATTGGCGCTTTCGTATGTGACTATATTAAAAGGAGATAAAACCGGATTGCTGACTTTTGAAAAGCAAATCGAAACAATGGTTCCGGCATCTCGTTATCTCGGTCAGATGGGACATATTCAGGATGCGTTGTATGCACAGAAAACAAGTTTTGCTGAAAGCGATTTTTCTGCTTTGTATCAGTATGTTAACAAGAATATCAAACACAGAAGTTTGTTGGTTATTTTTACAAACTTCGATTCTGTTCCTGCCATGCAAAGACAACTTCGCTATTTATCCATGTTGGCCAAAAGGCACGCAATTCTTGTCGTATTTTTTGAAAATACCGAATTACAAGAATTGGCCGAGCGACAGCCGAAAACCAAAGAAGAAGTATACGAAACGGTTATTGCCGAAAAATTAGAATACGAAAAGACGTTGATAATTAATAAATTACGGCAGCACAACATTTTATCTTTACTCACTCATCCGAATAACTTGACGATTAATACCATTAATAAGTATTTGGAGATTAAAGCACGGGGAGAATTTTGAATTTATTTCCTAAAAAATGCTTACCTTTACAGCATCTATGAACAAACTAAAAGGTATATCAGCAATATTTCTTGCCATATTCTTTTTATTGGCAGGAAATGGTGTGAACCTCATGTCGGCACAAGTTCATAATCACAACCATAATCATGATTGTGAGCACGACCACGATACCGACAGTTTGGAAATCTGGAAAAACGTCGAACTCGAAGGAGTAAACGTTGTGAGTTCGGTAGGTTTGCTCAACATGCGCACACCGGTTATTCGGACACAAAAAATAACATCACACGAATTGTCAAGAGCGGCTTGTTGCAACTTGAGCGAAAGTTTCACCACCAATCCGTCGGTAGACGTAACATACAGTGATGCCGCAACCGGTTCGAAACAAATAAAGCTACTTGGATTATCGGGGACTTATGTTCAAATGCTGACCGAAAATTTTCCCAATCTCCGTGGTTTGGCCTCGACATACGGCTTGGACTATATTCCCGGTCCATGGATGGAAAGTATTCTACTGTCGAAAGGTTCATCATCGGTTCTCAATGGTTACGAATCCATTACCGGACAAATCAATGTCGAATACAAAAAACCGGCAACCAGCGAAAAATTGGCTTTGAACCTCTTTGCCAGCGATGAAGGACGTTTTGAGGCAAATCTGACTTCGGGTATCATCCTCAACGAACGTCTTTCGACAGGAATTTTGGCTCATGTCCAAAACAGCACATTCGAAATAGACCATAACGGTGATGGTTTTCTCGACCAACCCCAAGTGAAACAGTATCAATTATTCAACCGTTGGGATTACGAAGGACACGATTTCCATGTGCGAGCAGGCATAAAAGCCTTGCGTGAAGAACGCAACGGCGGACAAATTAAATCCATACCTGATCCCTACAGAATTGGCATTGAAACCGGCCGTTACGAGTTTTTCCTGAAAGGTGGCTACATATTGGATGAAGAAAAAGACAAAAGTTTTGGAATTATCATAAGCGGTTCGCAACACGAACAAGATTCTTATTATGGCTACAGAACCTACGATGCGCGGCAAACCAATCTGTACACCAATTTCATTTTTTCAACAAGATTCGACGAGCATCACAAACTGTCGGCCGGAGCCAGCTTGAATTCAGATTTGTATAATGAAAAATGGCAAAACGGACAGGATGAGATGTTAAGAAATTTTGAGCGCAAAGAACTTGTTCCGGGTATTTTCGGAGAATATACATTGAATTTTCACGACTTGACTATTTTACTTGGCTTGCGTGGCGATCATCACAACATGTATGGCTTTTTTGCGACACCTCGCGTGCATGTAAAATACGATGTTTCGGATTATTTCCAATTGCGTGCATCGGCCGGAAAAGGCTACCGCACACCTAACATCTTGGCAGAAAACAGCTATCTGTTTGCAAGCAATCGTCAAATCAAAAACATCGACCTGCTCAAAGACTTAAAACAAGAAGAAGCTTGGAACTACGGATTAAGTATGTCATTTTATATCCCAGTAAATAACAAGGATTTGACTTTAAACGCAGAATGGTATTATACCAATTTTTTGGAACAAGTTGTAGTTGACATGGATACCGATCCACACAGCGTGAATTTTCATAACCTCGATGGACGTTCTTACTCAAACAGCATACAATTGGAGGCATCTTACGAAATAATCGACCTGTGGACAATGACGCTTGCGCATCGCATATTGGATGTTAAAACTACCATCAACGGCGAATTACGCGAAAAACCCTTGAACAGTCGTTTCAAAAGTTTGCTGACTACTTCTTACCAAACGCTCAACGGAAAATGGCAATTCGACTTCACGGCTCAACTGAACGGTGGTGGCCGGATGCCCGATCCAGATGTAGGCAATCCGCTGTGGGATAAGGAGTTTAAACCTTTTGCTCAATTGCAATGCCAAATAACCAAAAACTTCAAAACATGGTCGGTATATGTAGGGAGCGAAAATCTGACCAACTTTGTGCAAAAAAATCCTATTATATCCGCAGATAATCCTAATAGTCCTAATTTTGATGCGTCGATGGTTTGGGGTCCCATTCTCGGCCGAATGTTTTATGCCGGTTTGAGATGGACAATCAATGATTAGTATTGCGCTTGTCATTTCGAACGCAGTGAGAATTGAAAATCGACGGAGTCAAACCTAACGTCAACTAATCGACATTGATTAAAATTAATGTTTCTTAACTATAATTACAGCCAAAAAAAGGGTACCTTTGCGGCTGTAATTTTTTTTACAAATACACCAAGAGAATAGTTCAATACAATAATTATGGGATTTAAATTTATTTCAGCAGAAGAGGCGGCCGGCCTCATTAAAAACGACGATGTTATAGGATTTAGTGGCTTTACCGCAGCCGGATGCCCGAAGGCAGTAACAATTGCTTTGGCAAAAAAAGCCGAAGAAGAACATGCCAAGGGTAAACCATTCAAAGTCGGAATGTATACAGGTGCCTCTACAGGCGATTCTGTCGACGGTCAGTTGGCAAGAGCCAATGCAATCAAATTTCGCTCACCTTATCAATCCAACGGAGATTTAAGAAAAGCATTGAATGCACACGATGCTCATTATTTCGATCTTCATCTTTCCGAAATACAACAATACTTGAGATATGGATTTCTTCCGAGACCAAATATTGCGATTATTGAGGCTGCCGATGTAACCGAAGATGGTAAAATAATATTGACTTCTGCCGTAGGTATTGCACCTACAGTAGTTCAATTAGCAGATATTATTATCGTTGAATTAAATAAATTTCATCCCAAAGAATTATCAGGAATTCATGATATTTATCAACCTTTAGATCCTCCTAACAGAAGAGAAATTCCTGTATATAAACCAAGCGACAGAATCGGAGTACCTTACGTTCAGGTAGATCCTAAAAAAATTGTCGGAATTGTTGAAACTAATTTACCTAACGAAATTGGCGCTTTTGTTCCTACCGATGAAGTTACCGACCAAATTGGTAAAAATGTAGCCGATTTCTTTGCCGCAGAAATGAAAGCCGGCAGAATTCCTGCATCTTTCCTTCCTGTGCAATCGGGTGTTGGAAACGTGGCGAATGCAGTATTAGGCGCTATGGGATTGTGTAAGGAAATTCCTGCATTTGAGGTATATACGGAAGTGATTCAGGATTCGGTTATCGCATTGATGAAAGAAAACCGTGTGAAATTTGCCAGTGGTTGTTCGTTAACACTTAGCACAGAAGCCTTGAGCGAAGTTTATGGTAATCTCGAACTATACAAACAAAAATTAGTCTTGCGTCCGCAGGAAATATCCAATAGTCCGGAAGTTGCCCGTCGTTTGGGATTAATTGCCATCAATACAGCTTTAGAGGCAGATATTTTCGGAAATATCAACTCTACTCACGTTGTGGGAACTAAAATGATGAACGGAATTGGCGGTTCGGCCGATTTCTGCCGCAATGCTTATCTTTCTGTATTCACAACTCCTTCGGTTGCTAAAGGCGGAAAAATCAGTGCTATTGTGCCGATGGTTTCTCACATAGACCATACCGAGCACTCTGTAAAAATCTTGATTACAGAATATGGCGTTGCTGATTTACGTGGATTAGCTCCTATACAAAGAGCAGAATCAATTATCGAAAATTGTGTACATCCGGAATATAAAAAACTGTTGAGTGATTATTTAAAAATAGGAATAAAAGGACATACGCCGCAATGCTTGGAATCTTGTTTTGCATTTCATAATGCTTTCAATAAAACAGGCGATATGCGTAACGTAAGTTGGTAGGTTTCACAGAAATTTATTTATGAACCCTTTCGAAATTATCAACGAATATTACGAAGAAGGCACTCCGCAATACGATATTTTGGTAACTCACAGTCGTGCTGTTGCTAAAAAAGCATTAGAGATTGCAGAAATGCACCCGGAAATGAATTTAGACAAAGATTTTATTTACGAGGCTGCAATGTTGCACGATTTAGGCATATTCGACACTTATGCGCCTGAAATACATTGTTTTGGAGAATCTCCATATATATGTCATGGTTTCATAGGTAGTGAAATTTTGATGAAGAAGGAATTCAGGAAACATGCGTTGGTTTGTGAAAGGCATACCGGTACCGGTATAAGTTTGGTTGATATAATAAAAAACAATTATCCCATACCTCCGCGAAATATGATTCCTGAAACGATAGAAGAGAAACTGATATGTTTTGCGGATAAATTTTATTCCAAAACACATTTAGGTAAAGAGAAATCTGTCGAAAAGATACGGACAGGATTGGCAAAACATGGAAGTGAATCGGTCAAGAGATTTGATGAGTGGTGTAAATTCTTTTTAGGATGCCGGTAAAAAATATACTTTTTTGTTTTTTTATAGTTCTGATTTTATCATTTGTTTTTTCTGAAACAAAGGCTCAGAAACCTGTATCGGCATCTGATACTCCGGTTTCGACTTTGGATTCTTTGACCGTAGCAGCCGACTCGATAGTTTTGGCAGCTGATACCATCCCTCCAAAAAGTCCCAATGCAATTGATGCCCCAGTATATTATCAATCGAAAGATTCGATAGTAATGGTGGGCACTAATTTTATTTATTTGTTTGGCGAAGGAAATGTAAAATATCAAAATCTTGAATTAAACGCTGATTATATTGAAGTTGATACCGATAAAAGCATTGTATATGCCACATTTTCAACCGATTCGATAGGTGATGAAATCGGTTATCCTATTTTCAAAGAAGGACAATCGCAGTATGAAGCCAAAACAATGCGATATAATTTTAAAACAAAAAAAGGATTCAGCACAGATGTCATCACTCAACAAGGCGAAGGATTCGTAACTGCAGGTCGGACGAAAAAATTGGCGAACGATGATATGTTTATGGTAGACGGGAAATATACCACCTGCGAAGACCACGACCATCCGCACTTTTATTTCAATTTGACTCGCGCTAAAGTCCGTCCGGGAAAGAATATTGTAACCGGACCGGCTTATTTGGTTGTTGAAGATGTGCCTTTACCCATCGCCATCCCGTTTGGATATTTTCCTTTTAGAGGCGATTATTCTTCGGGAATCATTATGCCGTCGTATGGCGATGAACTCAGGCGCGGATTTTCTTTGCGCAACGGAGGATATTATTTTGCCTTCAACGATTATATGGATTTGGCTCTAACGGGAGAAATTCATACGAGAGGTTCGTGGGGTATTAATGCTCGTTCTGCTTATAACAAGAGATATAAGTATTCGGGAAGTTTTGCTCTTAGCTATATAGCAACCGTTTTGGGAGACAAAGGTGAGCCGGATTATATGAAGTCAACAGACTTCAGTGTGAAATGGAATCATAGACAGGATACGAAAGCCAATCCTTTCCGTACCCTTTCGGCAAATGTTGATTTTTCAACAACTTCTTACGATCGCCATCAGGTAAACGGGTTTGCATCAGGTAATCAAAATAGGAACCAAAAAATGTCCAGTGTTGCCCTTACTCAAAATTTTCCCGATAGTCCTTGGTCATTAAATATGAATATGTCGGCCAGTCAGCGGACTCAAGACTCGACTCTGACGTTAGCACTTCCTACAATGAACATCGCTATGCGACAGATTTTTCCGTTTAAAAGAAAAATCCCCATAGGAGGGCAACGCTGGTATGAGGCTATTTCGGTTAGCTATCAGGGAAATTTGGAAAATAAATATTCCGGAAAAGAAAGATATCTTAGCGCTAATATATTGGACGATTGGCAAAATGGAATGAAACACTCTATTCCTGTTTCTGCTACGTTCAACCTGTTTAATTATATCAATATTTCTCCGGGTATTAATTATAATGAACGTTGGCACACGAAGAAAGTTACACAAGATTATAATGCGGATAAAGGCAGATTGGTTCCGATTGATACAGTTTCCGGTTTTTTCCGTTCGTATGATTATTCGGCATCCATTTCTATGAATACAAAACTGTATGGTTTTTTTACACCTTGGAAAATATTTGGCGATAAAGTGCAAAAGATACGTCATGTATTGACTCCTACCGTCAGTTTTTCGGGTTCTCCTGATTTTTCAGACCCAAGGTATGGCTCTCATGTCGATAAAACATTTATCGATAGGAATGGAAATATAGAAACTATCAGGTATTCTCCTTTTAGTTTTCCCGGAGCGATGTTTCCTCCGTCCGGAGGCGGAAAATCGGGTTCATTAAACTTTTCGGTAAACAACAATGTAGAGATGAAAGTCAAATCCGATCGGGATTCTACCGGAGTGAGGAAGATAAGTTTAATCGATCAGTTAAGCTTTGGTTCGGGATATAATTTTATGTTAGACTCATTAAATTGGTCGAATATTTCAGCCAATTTACGAATAAACGCGATCAAATCCTTCCCCATAACTGTATCAGGAACTTTTGAAGTTTACATGTATGATGAAAATGCAAGGAGGATAAATAAACTTCGTTGGAACAATGGGAAATTTCCACGTTTCACAGGAACCAGTTATTCCCAATCATATACGCTCAATAATGAAACTTTCAAAAAATGGTTTGGTAAAAAAGACAGTTCTTCCGATTCGGATAATAAAACAGGAGAGAATGATAAAACCAATGTAGCTGATGACAATCAGGATGGAGCGAGAACCAATGCACCACTTCGTTCCGGCAAAAGAGATCGCGGAAATTTTGATGATGATGGATATGCTATTTTTACCATTCCTTGGAATTTATCGTTTAATTATAGTGTTAACTGGAGATATGGTGATTTTGATAAAGTAAGAAGGGAATTTAATTATAAATTAAGTCACACGTTATCAATCTCCGGAAACATACAACCCACCAAAGGATGGCGTTTCAATATGAATACAAGCTACAATTTCGATAGAAACCGATTTGAACAAATGCTTTGTACTGTCTCAAGAGATTTGCATTGTTGGTCTATGTCTGCAAGTTTTAATCCTATTGGATATGGGCAGTTCTACAATTTCACACTTTCTGTAAATTCTTCCATGCTTAAAGATTTAAAATATGATCAACGTAATTCTTTTGAACCTTCGAGGTGGGAATAGTTATAAAGTATAAATAAATTATGAGAGTCCGTTTTTTCATATCCATTCTTTTATTCTGTTTCAGTCAAACAGGTTGGAGCCAAATTTTTAATCCTGTTAAATGGCAATTTTCGATAAACGAAAAAAGTGAAATAGTTTTTCAAGCGTCTATCGACAAGGGTTGGCACTTGTATGACATGAATCTTCCCGAAGGAGGCCCTATATCTACTGAATTTTCTTTCGAAAAAATCGAAGGAGCAGAACTTGTAGGTAAAGTTTTAGCTGTTTCTAAGGCAGTAACTCAATACGACAGGCAATTTGAAATGGAATTGCGTTGGTTTGAAACATCAGCACGTTTTATTCAAAAATTCAAAATCACAAATCCTGACAAATTCAAAATCATAGGAGAGGTTACTTATATGGCTTGCGACAGTAGGCGGTGTCTTCCACCCACGTCTGAGCTATTTGAATTTACAAAAGAGGATTTACCTGAACAATTACAATCCATCAAACCGGTTGAGAAAAAAGAAGAGCCACAGAAACCGGTAGAAAAGCCTGCTCCTGTTGAAACAAAACAAGAAATGCCTATCGAATTGGTTGTTAATGAGCCGATTAATGCGCCAGAATATAACGAATCCGAGATAGATTGGTGGAAACCGGTTATTAGCGAATTGGAAAATTTTAGAACGGACAGAAATGTTAGAGACGATTCTTGGTTTTTAATATTCATTTTTGGTTTTATTGGCGGGTTAATTGCTTTGCTTACTCCTTGTGTTTGGCCTATGATTCCAATGACTGTAAGTTTCTTTTTAAAACGTTCTAAATCCAATCGCAAAAAAGCAATTATCGATGCTTTTACTTATGGCTTGTCTATCATTGTCATTTATCTTACCTTAGGACTGATAATTACCGGTATTTTCGGAGCGAGCGCGTTAAACGAATTATCTACCAGTGCGGTTTTCAATGTGTTGTTTTGTGTGTTATTGATTGTATTTGCCATTTCATTTTTCGGAGCATTCGAATTAACATTACCATCTTCATGGACTACAAAATTGGATAGTAAAGCCGATTCTACGGTTGGACTGCTGAGCATATTTTTCATGGCATTTACCTTGGTTCTGGTTTCCTTTTCCTGCACAGGGCCAATTATCGGAAGTTTATTAGTAGTAGCGGCAGCCAAAGGAAGTATATTAGGACCGGCAGCCGGAATGTTTGGATTTGCTTTGGCATTATCGATACCTTTTGCTCTAATTGCGATATTTCCTTCCATAATGCAAAATATGCCTAAGTCGGGCGGTTGGCTTAATTCAGTCAAAGTTGTTTTAGGATTTTTAGAACTTGCTTTGGCGTTAAAATTCTTATCGGTAGCCGATTTAGCTTATGGTTGGAGAATTCTCGACCGTGAAGTTTTCCTTGTATTATGGATTGTCATATTTATTTTACTTGGAGTCTATTTATTAGGGAAAATCAAGTTCAAATATGATAGCGATTTGAAATATGTATCTGTGCCAAGATTATTCTTAGCGATTATTTCATTTGCCTTTGCCATGTATATGGTTCCCGGATTGTGGGGAGCACCGTTGAAAGCCATCAGTGCATTCGCACCACCTCTTTATACTCAAGATTTTAACTTGTATCAAGGAGAAGTGCGTCCGCAGTTTCATGATTTTGAGCAAGGTATGCAATTTGCCAAAGAACAGGGAAAGCCTGTTCTAATCGACTTCACCGGATATGGTTGTGTGAATTGCCGCGAAATGGAGGCCTCTGTTTGGTCTGACCCAAGGGTAAAAAACATTATTGATAACAATTTCGTACTGATTTCTTTGTATGTAGATGATAAAACGCCATTGCCCGAAATCATCCGAATCGAAGAAAACGGAAAGCAACGCAAATTAAAAACGGTCGGTGATAAATGGAGTTATTTGCAAAGAGTTAAATTCGGAGCCAATGCCCAACCTTTTTATGTCTTGTTAGACAATGATGGAATGCCTATCGGGCCATCATTCGCATATAACAAAAATATTGATAAATTTATTTCATTTTTAAATCAGGGGATTTCTCGCTATCACTCGAAATGACCACCTCCCCCTGCCCCCTCCAAAGGGGGGTAGCTGTCATTTCGAACGTAGTGAGAAAACTAAAAGGTCTATATGAACACTAAAGAAGAAAAACTACAAGCTTTTGGCCGTCTGCTCGATGTTATGGACGAATTGCGTGAAAAATGTCCATGGGATAAAAAGCAAACGAATGAAAGTCTGCGAACCAATACAATCGAAGAAACATTTGAATTGTGTGAGGCAATTATCAAAAATGATAATGACGAGATAAAAAAAGAACTCGGAGATGTGTTGTTGCACATTGTCTTTTATTCCAAAATTGCAGAAGAAAAAGGAATTTTTGACATCAAAGATGTATGCGACGCTATTTGCGATAAGTTGATTTTCAGGCATCCGCATGTTTTTGGCACCGTGAGTGTAGAAAACTCCAAGCAAGTTGAACATAATTGGGAACAAATAAAGCTAAAAGAATCCGGTGGACACAAAACAGTGTTAGAAGGCGTTCCGACATCTCTTCCTGCACTTCCGAAAGCACACCGTATTCAGGATAAAGCCCGTAATGCCGGTTTCGACTGGACTGTAAAAGAAGACGTTTGGGATAAAGTTCAGGAAGAATTCACCGAACTAAAACAAGAAATCAATCAGTTAGACAAAGACAAAATGGAGGCCGAGTTTGGCGATTTATTTTTTAGCCTTGTCAATGCTGCTCGTCTTTACAAAATCAATCCCGACAACGCTTTAGAACGGACAAACCAAAAATTCATTTCTCGTTTCAACTATATGGAACAAAAGGCTTTGCAAACCGGAAGGTCATTAAAAGAAATGACTTTAGATGAAATGGAGGCATTTTGGAATGAAGCGAAAAAGAATAAACAATGAACGATACTACAATTATACTGCCGGCAGAATGGGCGCCACAAAGTGGAGTGATGCTCACATGGCCGCATCAAAACACTGATTGGAGAGATATTCTCAACGAAGTTATTCCATGTTACGTTGCCATAGCCAAAGAAATTATCAAACGGGAAAAATTGCTGATTGTTTGTAAAAATATCGAAGATGTAAAAAAAGCATTGGGAAACATTGATTACAATCAGGTCATTTTCCGTGAAATGGATACTAACGACACCTGGGCGCGCGATCATGGGCCTATCAGTGTGATAGCTAACGGCTATCCGTTTATTTGCGATTTCACGTTCAATGGTTGGGGAATGAAATTTGCTGCCAATCATGACAATCAGATTACTAAAAAATTGTTTGCAAGTCACGCATTTGCCCCCGAAATCCATTATCAAAACATGATGCACTGCGTGTTGGAAGGCGGAAGTCTTGAATCAGACGGCTGCGGAACAATCCTCACAACAAGTGAATGTCTATTGTCTGAAAACCGTAATGAATACAAAGACAAAAACGAAATAGGAGAATATCTCAAAATGATATTCGGTGTAAAACGGATTCTTTGGCTCGACCATGGTTATTTAGCCGGAGATGATACCGACAGTCATATCGATACTTTGGCTCGTTTTTGTGATCCTGAAACCATCGCATACGTCAAATGTGAAGATAAAAACGATGAGCATTTTGAGGCGTTATCATCAATGGAAAAGCAACTCGTTTCTTTCAAAACAATTGAAGGGAAACCTTACCGGTTGATTCCGTTACCTATGGCAGATGCAGTATATGATAACGGAGAAAGGTTACCGGCGACTTATGCCAATTTTTTAATCATCAACGAAGCCGTTTTATTTCCTACATATAATTCGCCTAAAGATGAAATTGCGAAACAGCAACTTCAACAGGCATTTCCCGATAGAGAAATTGTAGGTATAAATTGTTTGCCGTTAATCAAACAACATGGATCATTACATTGTATTACTATGCAATTTCCCGAAGGCTTTATTTAACGGACAACTTCTGCAAAAGTTTGCTGTTTGAAAATAATATTGTAACTTCGTAAAATATTTTTATAACAAATTGATATGAATACATCATTTCATTATTATTTACTTGACTGCGATACTGTAATTAGCGAATTGGAAAAAGAACTTGATATGTTATGAAAGTCAAAAAAATCATCTCCGCTATGATGATTATCGTATTTATTTTACAAAAATCTTTCCGTATGGAATCCATTATCAATACAAAGCAGATAAAAACGAAATTCATATAAAAGCTATTTTTCATACAGCACAAAATCCACATATATGGAAAATCTAAAAATCGGTTTAATCCAACAAGCAAACACCGAAAACATTCAGGCTAATATCGAAAAGCTAAAACAAAACATAAGAAATTGTGCCTCGCAAGGTGCACAATTAATTGTTTTGCAAGAATTACACAACGGATTGTATTTTTGCCAAACAGAAAATACCCAACTGTTTGATTTGGCAGAAACAATTCCCGGACCTTCAACCGATACTTTTGGCGCCTTAGCCAAAGAATTGGGCATTGTTTTGGTTTTGTCGTTATTTGAAAAAAGAGCTTCCGGATTATACCACAACACAGCAGTTGTCATTGAAAAAAATGGAACCATTGCCGGAAAATACCGTAAAATGCACATTCCGGATGATCCTGCATATTACGAAAAATTTTATTTCACACCCGGTGATTTAGGTTTTCAGCCCATTCAAACTTCGTTGGGAAAATTAGGCGTTTTGGTTTGCTGGGATCAATGGTATCCCGAAGCTGCACGCTTAATGGCGTTGGCCGGAGCCGATTTACTGATATATCCTACCGCTATCGGTTGGGAATCAACAGATAAACCCGAAGAAAAAGACCGCCAAAAGAACGCTTGGATTATTTCCCAACGTGCTCATGCCGTTGCCAATGGTTTGTATGTCGTTTCCGTAAATAGGGTAGGGCACGAATCCGACCCATCGGGACAAACCAACGGTATTCAATTTTGGGGCAATAGTTTTGTTGCCGGGCCTCAAGGCGAAATGCTTGCAGAATCATCCAACGATAAAGAAGAATGTGTGGTTATAGAACTCAATATGAAACGTTCGGAAGAAGTGCGCCGTTGGTGGCCGTTTTTCCGCGACAGAAGAATCGATGCTTTTGGTGATTTAACAAAACGATTTATTTTGTGAATAGTGAACGGTGAACTATGAAGAATTTTTCTGTTCACCGTTCACCGTTCACCGTTCACTATTATGTCATTTATCAACGAAAATAGAATCCTTAGTGAAGTAGTTGAAAAAAACTGCGAGTTGATTCCTGTTATCAACCGTTTTGGAATCAGGCTCGGCTTGTCGGATAATTCCATACGAGATATATGTTATGAACATGGTATCGATTCTAATTTCTTCTTGGTGATTATCAATACTTTTCTGAATGATGATTATTTTCCGGAGAAAAAATTGCAAACTTTCAGCATACAGCAGATTGTAGATTATCTGAAACAAACAGACATATATTATACGCATGTCATGTTGCCTAACATAGAAAAACATCTGAATGCGTTTGTTGCCCTTAGTAGCCCGAAAAACAGTCAGTTAGAGTTGTTGCATCGTTTTTTTCTGAAATTCAAATCCGAATTGTCCAACCGCATTGAAACCGGTGGTTTAGATGATAATCATACGGAAGAAATGCTGTATGATTTAAAGCAAATACTGATTAAGCATCTCACCGGAAGTTTCAACGATAATCTTTGTTATGGTGTTATTTTTTCTATTTCCGGATTGGAAAAAGATATACAAATGCACAATCGCATACGAAACAAAGTCTTAAAACCGATGATAAATCTATTGGATGATCCTGATTTCAATTTGTTGTCTTTCAAAGATATAGAATCGAAAGAAGAAAATGAATCGGAATTATCCAATCGTGAAATAGAAGTCCTCAAATTGGTAACACAAGGGTTTATCAACAAGGAAATTGCAGATAAATTGAATATCAGTTTGAATACCGTACTTTCTCACAGGAAACATATTACCTCTAAATTGGGAATAAAAACCGTGAGTGGGCTTACCTTTTATTCAATCGCAAACGGTTATATCAATGGGGAATCAATAGAAATATAGAAATGGAAAAAATGAAAATACTGTTTGTTTGTCTTGGCAACATCTGTCGTTCTCCTTCTGCAGAAGGTGTTATGAAAAAGTTGATAAAAGACAAAGGATTAGAGAATCGAGTTTATATAGATTCTGCCGGAACTCATGGTTATCATGAAGGTGAATTACCCGACAGCCGTATGCGAGCGCATGCAGCACGTCGCGGATATAATTTAGATTCGCGTTCGCGTCCTGTGAAATACAGCGATTTTTTTGACTTCGACTTGATTATAGGAATGGACGACCGGAATATTGCCAATCTAAAACGGATGGCTCCGGACGATGAATCTGTGAAGAAAATTCATCGGATGACAGAATATTGCACCCGCCACACTCTTGATCATGTGCCCGACCCATACTACGGTGGAGCCGATGGTTTTGAGCTTGTGCTGGATTTATTAGAGGATGCTTGCGAAGGACTTCTTAAAACGGAAATATCAAAGGTAGCATCAATACCATCACAATACCCATGATAATTTGCAAAGGCAAACCTACTTTTATATAGTCCATAAACGTATATCTTCCTGCCGACATGACTAATGCGTTGGGAGGTGTGGCAAACGGACTCGCAAAACACATACTCGCAGCAACGGTTACTGCAAATAAAAACGGATAGGGACTTACTCCCATTTCTTTCGCGGCATAAAGCGCAATCGGTGCAAATAAAACTGCCGTAGCCGTATTGCTGATAAACAGAGTGAGCAATGAGGTTCCGAAATAAATTCCGGCTAATAAAATAGTCGGGCCGTAGCCTCCCAGTCCGTTTACAAATCCGTTGGAAATCATGACTGCCGCTCCGGTTTTTTCTAAAGCTACAGACATAGGCAACATCGCTCCAATCAACACAATACTCTGCCAGTTGATTGTCTTGTAAGCCTCTTCCACATTGCGGAAACAGCCTGTAAGTACCATTAAAACCGCAGCAATCATAACAGATGTAACCGGAGCAATAGGAATACTGTCGAACGCCATACAAACGACCATTGCTATCATAATAATGGCAGCCAAAGGAGCTTTGTAATCTAACGTAACTTTAGATGCTTCCGTAAGAGGCTGTCCCACAACAACCCATTCGGATTGTTCGTCGTTCAAACGAGCAATATCATGCCATTCTCCTTGTACAAGCAAAACATCGCCCGCGTGCATTTTTTCATTTCCCAAGTTTTGCAAAATATACTGCTTGTGGCGCTGTATGCCCAATATATTTATATTGTATTTTTCTCTGAAACCCGAATATTTGATAGGTTGATTGACTAATTTGGAATTAGACATCAAAACCACTTCGGCAATTCCGATTTCATCGAACATTAATTTCCCCGAAAAAGTAGGTGCTAACTCGTCTGTATGATGAGTATCAATCCAATTCAATCTATTTTCTTCGATAAATTCCCTGACCGATTCAAAAGAACCTAATATGTAAAGAACATCGTTCTCCTTGATAACCGTTTCGGGGCCGGCCACTTTTTGATTAATAGTCTTCAAAAACGGTTTTTTGTTGTTGAGTTTCCTTCTTACTTCGAGTATACTGATATTGTATTTTTGTGTGATATTTAATTCCTGTAAAGTTTTATCAATCAACAATGAATCGGGTTTCACCCTTACTCTGAATAAATTTTGAGCCAATTGATATTCATTAGCCAATTCTTTCAGCGATTTTCCTCCGGTTTTTTTGGTATTCTCCTTGTTTTTATCCCCTTTTGTGAGAAACATCTTACTTAACGGAAATAACAATAAAGTCCCTACAACCACACAAATAATACCAACCGGCAAGAACGAGAAAAACGATAATCCTTTGTATCCGGCATCTATTAACGTTTCATTGATGACTAAGTTAGGGGGCGTTCCGATTAAAGTCATCATTCCGCCCAAGCTGCTGGCAAAAGCCAAAGGCATCAAAAACCTGCTCGGATCGGTATTGGAACTCATTGCCAAACTGACCACAATAGGGAGCATCAAGGCAACAGTTCCTGTATTGCTAACAAAACCGCCTATACCGGCAGTCACCAATATTAACAGAAAAAACAATTTGGTTTGACTGTTTCCTGCCAACGACATGATTTTACTGCTAATCATTTTGGCCAATCCCGTTTGAAAAATACCGCCTCCTACTACAAACAAGCCAATCATCATAATAACAATTGAACTGGAAAAACCGGAAAGTGCTTCTGTTGGGGTTAATATGCCGAAAACCATCAGGGAAATCAATGCTAAAAGAGCCACCAAATCTGAACGAATCTTTCCATTTACAAAAAGGACTGCCGAAATTGCTAAAATAATTAACGTAATAGCCATGAATCAGAAAAATATTTTATATGCTTAAAAATCGGCACAAAGATACGTCATTTTGGAAAATGAAACTAAATATATTATACATTTGCAGCATTATCTTTATAAAGGAAATTTTTTTACGAAAATAAATCAACCATGAAACATATTATTATTGGAGGTGTAGCCGGAGGAGCCACGGCAGCAGCAAGAATTCGCAGGGTAGACGAATTTGCAGAAATCATTCTGTTGGAAAAAGGTAAATATATCTCGTATGCTAACTGCGGATTACCTTATTACATCGGTGGAACCATTTCCGATCGTGAAGAACTGTTTTTGCAAACGCCCGAATCGTTTAAAGCGAGGTTCAATATAGATGTGAGAGTTGAAAATACCGCCATTAGCATTGATACTGTCGAAAAAACAGTAACCGTCCGGCGTGCAGACGGTAGCGTATATACCGAAACGTATGATAAATTATTGCTTTCTCCCGGAGCTTCGCCTTTTAAACCACCATTGGAAGGCATTGATTCTGAAGGTGTTTTCGCCTTGCATAATGTAACCGATACAGACCGTATCAAAAATTATCTCGATACGCACAAAGTACAAAAAGCAGTCGTTGTCGGTGGTGGATTTATCGGTATTGAAATGACTGAGAATCTGCATAATACAGGCGCCGAAGTGGCGATTGTGGAAATGGCCAACCAAGTGATGGCTCCGATTGATTTTTCGATGGCAACTCAGGTGCATCATTATTTATCGGAAAAAGGAGTAAACTTGTATTTAGAGCAAACCGTAGAACGTTTCGAGTCGAAAGACGGAATAATCAACGTTTGTCTGAAAAACGGCACAATCATTCCTGCGGATATGGTTATCCTGTCGATTGGTGTTCGTCCCGAAACTTCATTGGCCAAAAATGCAGGATTGAAAATCGGAGAAACCGGAGGAATTTGGGTAAATGAATTCTTGGAAACATCGGCAAAAGATGTGTACGCCATTGGCGATGCCATCGAGTTTCCTCATCCGTTAACCGGCAAACCTTGGTTGAATTATTTAGCTAATCCGGCCAACCGGCAAGGTCGCTTGGTGGCCGACAATATAACCAAAGGAAACACCGAAAAATACGAAGGAGCTATCGGAACTTCTATCGTAAAAATATTTGATTTAACTGTGGCAGCAACAGGTTTACCTGCGAAAAAATTGTTACAATTGAACATTCCATATCAAAGTTCTTTCACGCATTCGTCTTCTCATGCAGGATATTATCCCGAAAGTACGCAAATAACGATTAAATTAACATTCGATCCCAAAAGTGGAAAACTGTATGGTGCGCAAGGTATAGGATACGATGGTGTGGATAAACGAATCGACCAAATTGCCTTGTTGATTAAACAGGGCGGAAGTGTTTTCGACCTGATGAAAGTAGAACATTGCTATGCTCCGCCTTATTCTTCAGCAAAAGACCCGATTGCGATTGCCGGATATACAGCCGGAAATATCGTAACCGGACGAATATCTGTCGTTCATTGGCGAGAAATACAAGCTACTAATCCCGACGAAGTAACTATTTTAGATGTGCGCACGAAAGAAGAAACCGAAAGCGGAAGAATCATCCCAAATTCATTGAACATTCCGTTAGACGAACTGCGTGAGCGTTTGGACGAGATTCCCAGAAACAAACCTGTTTATGTGCATTGTGCCATAGGATTACGAGGATATTTAGCAGCGCAAATTTTGATACAGCGCGGATTTGCGAACGTGAAAAATCTTTCGGGAGGATATAAAACCTATTCCACTGTCACAACTCCCGTCAATCCGGAAGGGAAAAAACAACAAGAAACTAATTCATCCAATTTATTGCAAATGAACAATTCCTGATTATTGGCACTTAAACTTCTCCGTTCCATAATTCATGTAATTTTATAATTTTATCGTGTTCGCCTATTACCCACACAATATCTTGAGCAGCAAATTCAAGGTTAACATCCGGATTCATTGTCGATGAGTCGCCGCGTTCGAGACCTACAACCAAGCAATCGAATTTATCCCTGATGTGAGATGTTTTGATTGTTTTTCCGATAAGTTTTGAATAAGGTTCTATCTGGAATTGTTCGATACTTATTAAAGGTGCTGTGATATTCTCCTCCTCTAATTGCTTTTGATCGTATATTTTTCCCTTTTCTTCCAAATATTGTTGAAAAACAATCATTTGAGCATCATTTCCTAAAACGACAAGAAGGTCGAGTGGATATATTCTTTCATTGCCTCCGGGAATATTGATTCGTTTTTTTCCTCGTATGATTCTCACAACATTTACTCCGCACATTTGGCGAAAATTTAACTCTCTCAATGTTTTCCCGACAATAGAATAATCCTGCTTTATTTCAAAATCTGACAAATGTAAATCCTTATCCAACAATTGATTGACAAAAAAGCTTTTAACAGGAGCCTGTTCTTCTTGGTAAACCTGTCGCGCATTATAATTTCGCTTAAATCGCTGTTCTAATAAAATAGATTGTTTTTTTAAGTTTCTGGAATAGTAAAATAGCAATACAAGCAAAGCAACGATAGGTAAGACAATAAGCCATGTTATGTGAAATAATTTCAATAATATTCCGGCTAAAATAATCATACAAATACCAATTCTAAAGGCCAGCAAAAAAATTAACGGTCCTCTGTTTATCTTACTTTTACCCCATAATTCTGCAACTTCCTTCGACCTGTTTTTCTTTGCCATGATGGCTCGTAAAAAGGGCGAAATAAGTGCAATAATAATGACTGCCGATAGAATTTTCCCTTGTATTCCTGCAATGTGTTCCAAAATAAAAGGTACGAGATATTTGAAAGATACAATAATTATCATAAGGGTGAAAGCGAGATATATGAGTCCCGATATGGCGATTGTTCTCAGCAATTTTTTCCATGTATTTCCATGATTTACCGGATGTGCCGCCGATAAATCTTTATTCAGAAACTTTTGCCATGAGTCGGGCACTCTCTTCTCCACGAACTTGTAGGCAGGTTCTGAAAGCTTTATAATGTAGGGAGATGCAAAAATTGTAACGACAGATACGGCCACAATAATAGGATAAAGATAATCTGCAATAACGTTGAGGGAAAGTCCCAAAGCCGCTATAATGAAAGAAAATTCGCCAATCTGGGATAAAGAAAATCCGGATTGCATGGAGACCTTCAAAGATTGTCCCGAAAACAAAACGCCAAGGGTAGCAAAGGTTACTTGTCCGATAATCACCACCAATGAAATAATTACAATAGGCCAAACATATTGACTTAATACAGAAAGATTTATCATCATTCCTACAGAAACGAAAAAGATAGCGCCGAATAAATCTTTAACAGGCTTAACCAAATGTTCGATTTTTTCCGCCTCCATCGTTTCGGCTAAAATAGACCCCATGATAAAGGCGCCCAAAGCAGCAGAAAATCCCGATTGTGTTGCTAAAATAACCATTCCCAAACACAACCCGAGAGATACCACCAATAAAGTTTCGTCGTTCAGGTGTTTTTTTATTTTTTTCAAGAATGTTGGAATAATAAAAATTCCTATCAAGAACCAGAATAATAAAAATTCGCCCAATTTAAACATACTTTCCAACATTTCTGCACCTTCAAAATGTTTTCTGATGGCTAAGGTAGAAAGCAATACCATTAGCAAAACAGCGAAAAGGTCTTCAACAACCAATATTCCCAACACAATTCCCGCAAACTTTTGTTTCCGCAATCCGAAATCATCAAATATTTTGATAACAATCATGGTCGACGACATACAAAGCATCGCTCCCAAAAAAAGACTGTCCATGTGTTTCCATCCCAAACTTATTCCTGTGATATATCCGAGCGTCATCATGGCCGCAACAATGGTGATTGTGCTGATAAAGGCGGTAGCACCAACGCGCATCAGCTTTTTGAAACTGAAATCCAATCCCAAAGCAAACAAAAGGAAAATAACCCCAATTTCTGCCCAAGTTTGTATATTGGCCTCGTCTATTACCGTTGGAATAAAAGTAATTTGAGGACCCGCCAAAAATCCGGCTATAATATACCCTAAAACAACAGGCTGCTTTAACCATTTGAATATGACAGATATAATACCTGCCGAAACCAATATCAAGGCAAGATCTGAAATTAATGTTGGAAGATGTGACATAAGTTTTCGTTTTTGACAGCCAAAAATAAATATTATTTGCAAATAACTGTTATTTTTGTTGCAAAATATAAAAAAACCATCAAAATTAAATGAGTCCGGTAACTTCAAAACGCGCCTTTTACTCTCATGTCCTCATCAGGGTAGGAGTCATTCCGAACAAAGTGAGGAATCGTTTGATAATTACATCAAAATCAGTATTTTTGTCTGAAAATGAAAACACAAAATTATAATATCATGGGAAAAGAAGTATCGAATAAAGATGTATTGCAAGAAGAAATATTGCGAAAAGAAATATTGCATAAAGAAATAGACCTGATTCAAAATGTCATCGCTCGCATGGCAAACAATTCTTTTTTACTGAAAGGTTGGATTGTATCATTGGTAGCGGTAGTATTAGCTTTAACAAAAGATACAATCGTTGCCACAGATTTATCCTATTTCAGTTTAATATTAATCCTTCCTGTTGTTATTTTTTGGTATTTAGATGCTTTTTTCTTGCACAAAGAAAGATGTTATATAAAACTATATGAATGGGTTATTGAAAACAGAAAGAATACAGAAGATTTTTTATACAATTTAAATTATCGTAGATTTAAAGGAGAAGTTGCCTCTGTTTTTAGAATAATGTTTTCGGAAACACTTGGCTTATTTTATGGACTGATAATTATAATCTTAATTGCAATATCAATTTATAATTTAACAGCATGAGCAAGCCCAAAGAAATTCTCGAATTAGAAAAAATATACGGTATTACGCTGAAAGAAATTCCGTTCGATGGAAATATTTTTGAAAATAGTAATCGCTACCTACTTAACGAGAATGAAGAAATAATAAAATTAAATTTATCCAATAATCAAATCAGTGAGATAAAAGGTTTGGAGAGATTAACACAATTGCGAACATTAGTTTTATCCAATAATCAAATTAGCGAGATAAAAGATTTGGAGAAATTATCCAATTTACATACATTAGATTTAGACAAAAACCAAATTGCAGAGATAAAAGGCTTGGAAAAATTAACAGGATTAATGTCGTTGTATTTATCCAATAATCAAATCAGTGAGATAAAAGGTTTGGAGAGATTAACACAATTGCGAACATTAGAATTATCCAATAATCAAATCAGCGAGATAAAAGGTTTGGGGCAATTAATACAATTGGAGAAGTTGACCTTGAAGAGTAATCAAATTAAATCAGTTAAACCTTTAAAAAGTATCATTGAATCGTTTAACAAATTAAAAAGATTAGAAATATATGACAATCATTTTT
>Ga0209628_10000426_pt1 | contig 25464 bp, 19 predicted proteins | sample TergutCu122P4_FD_187285 | JGI IMG/M metagenome (GOLD analysis project Ga0209628, IMG submission 187285) | Cubitermes ugandensis P4 segment gut microbial communities from Kakamega Forest, Kenya - Cu122 P4 (SPAdes) (version 2) | ecosystem: Host-associated > Arthropoda: Insects > Digestive system...
TTCTTACGGTTCAGGATAAAGAGTTCTTCACGAAGTTCCCGTTCAACAATTGCGAAAGGGTTAAGAAGTTCCGCAGAAGTATCGGCGCCGCCATTAGCAAGATTCCAACCGATGGGGAACACTTCCCGGTAAATAAGCGCAAAATATTCCTCGTCACCTAATTTGACTAAATATTTACCAAAACCACTTCTTCTTTACTAAATATGAATCTACCAACCTAATATTTTCTCTATCCCCATCTGTTAAGATTGAGTTATCAAAAACATCAAGATATTCAGTCTGGAGAATCATTCGTATTTTCTTGATTTCCTCCTGTTTGTTTTCTGATAAACTGTAAGCCTGTGCCAGTGAAGCATAATAATTAATGTTATCAGATATAGATATATCATTCTTTTCTATGTTTCTAATTGCCGATTGATACATTTCAATTGACATGTTTATTGCATTTTGTTTTAAATAATAATGACCTAACCATTCATAAAATTTTGAGCATTCAGAATATTTTTGTAAAGCATCATTGAGCAAATTATAATTTATATCAGTATTATTAAGTTTTGTATTACAAAACGCTTGATATTCGATGTATGTTACATATTCATCTTTTGACAAATCATTTTGTTTATTATCTAATTCTGACAATTTCGATAAAGCAGATTGATATTTTTTCTGTTTTATATATACCGCGCATATATTCAGTATGATTGTATTGAAATAGTCTTTCTGTTTTTTATGTTTTGGATTGTTGGACATTTCAATTGATTTGTTATAATGTAGCAAAGCCTCATCATACTTGTTCAAGTGCAAACATACAGTTCCTAACCAACGGTAAGCACGTGGCTCGTTATCAAAGTCTTTGATGAGTTCACGTAAAATTCCCTCACAATCGTTGAATCTATTTTGAGCCGATAAATAATCCAACAAAAGCATGTGAGGAGTATAAGCGTTGTATGACACCGATTTACAATCAGTAATAAAATTGCGGATACGGCTTTCTGTGGTAGGGCGTTTTAAAGTCCATAGATAGCGCAAATTTTCGTAATCGGAAATGATAACATGCCGGTCTTCTTCCGACAGCAAACCAATTGTTTTTAACTCGCTTATCTCGTCTAATATGTCTTGCTCACAATCTTTTTCTATCCAAGGATTATATGTTTTGTCAAAAACCTTGCATAATTCGATTATCGATCTTTTGTATTTGGATTCATTATCGTAAGTACATCCCGCTTTGTTTGTGATACTAAAATCAAAATATTTTTGCAATTTTTGGTCGGGTATGAGTTCTACTTTGCGCCATTCCCCATCGGGTGTTTCGCCTTTTGGCGCAACTACGCAAATGACAAGATTTTTATTCGGGTCTTTTTTCTGTACCGCTATAAATCTGTCAATCTCATCTTTACACCAATTGGAATGTTTGCGATAATTTTCTGTATCCAACATAATAAAATGCGAACAATTATCTATCTCTTTTAAGTATTGTTCTCTGAAATTGCCTGTTGGCGGACTATCGACTCTATCTCGCCATACATTAACCCCCGACCGTTTTAAGTCGGAACAAATACGTTGGGCGATTCCCATATCGCGCCATGCATAACTAAAAAATATTTTATTTTCCATTGTCTTATATTATTTGAATGAAGTTGGTGTTTTTACATGAGGAGCATCGTACTTTATTGCAGGTACTTTTTTCATAAATTCATCCCAATTTTTCGGATTTGTTTTTTTGACGTACCTGAAAAATGCCGCCCACTGCATTGTGTTTAACGATGCATCATAAACAATCGGATTATAAGCGTGTATTAAATGCCAATTATTTCGGAATAATCCAATAAGATTCTGTTGAAACACAATTTTGTTGGCTCCGGCATATTCGTTTCTCAAGATATAACACAAATCGCCGGTTGTATTTTCTTTGTACCAGGAGTCCGCTATTTTATTGATATTGGTGTATTTTCCCGGGAAATTGTGATTGATTACTTTTAGATTAAAATACAAACTTGCCGAGTTTTCAACATTACAAAAATCAGATAAAGACAGCAGTTCCCTGTCCTTGCTTTTTATAATTTCTTCTCTTACTTTATCGACAAATAATTTTCTACTGTTGACATATTGCACAGAATCCTTAGCTGACCAATGTTTATCTAAAAGCGATTTAATATATTCGCCTTTATTTCCGGATGAAGAATTTAATCTACTTTTTATTTGCCTGTACAAGTCATTATTTGCCGGATTGACTATTTTTAGCGCCTGATAAGCATTTGAATTTTGTTCCAGTTGTTGCAAATGATTTCTTGTTAAATTTTCAAAATATTGCCAGTCTTTTTCGTATTTTGTGAATAGATAATAAGGCAATCCCTGCATGACAATTTGATTATCAACTATATTATACGTTACAGTATCTCCATAATCGGTAAAAATATAAGAATGAAAACTGCCTTTATTAAAGAGCTTAACAAGCTCATTATGTATTTCTTTCAATTGATTGGTCATTGAGCTTGGCGGCAATTTTTCTTTTTCACTGTTTGCAAAAATGTATTTTCCGGTTTTATCTTTGGGAATTTCCCACATATCGTTTAAGTGAAAAAGTAAGTCTGCTTGAAACAGACGCAAACCCAGTAAGCTATCTAAAAAAGCGCTTTGAAACCTGCATTGCGGCCCGTTGGCGTCAATTTGTTTCCCGTAAATGGTAAATACCGCCTTATCGACAGTATTTGCAAATTCTGCAATCGGAATCAACTGCCAGTTGGGCAATTGTGGATGAACGGTTTTAGAACCGATTTTTACAACAAATTGATTATTGGTATAATCAACAGAAACTGCTTGTCCTTTCAGATTTTTGGCAGGTCGAGCAGTGCCTTCAAAAGAAACACCGCCTACCATCATATGAAATTTGTAGTCTGGAATGCCCAAATCAGGCGGCAGGGAATTTGTGCGTGCCTCTCGGCTAAATGAAGCATCGTGGAATAAGTTCAATTTACCTAATGTATAAAGTTGTCCAAAGGCAAGTTGCACACAAAGCAAAAAAATGGGAAACATTCTTGCTTTTAAGGAAAAACGTGTTTTCCGGTTTTGGGTAAAATATGAGTTTTGCATGGTTTAGATGTTTGTTTGGTTATCAGCCGCAAAATTAATAAGTTTTTTTGATTTGAAAAAATGTCAAGGCAAAAAAGTGGTTATTTTGTAACTTATGTCGTGTCAACGGCAAAATGTTAGTATCGGCAAATTCCTGAAAGGAAGATACTTTGCAATGATGATAAGTATAGACGCGGCATGCCACGTCGATATTCATTGCACTTTTGCGTAAGCGTCTCCGCACTACCATCTCAGAGGCAGTCGAACTGTCAAAGACTGTTCTGACTTTCGAAAAACCAAAAAAAAGCCGACTTTCATTCCTAAATACAGACACTAATTATGCAGAATATGAACAATTTACTTTTCATTTGTTTTCTATTACACCTGTTTTTGGAATGATATGAATTAAAAAACGCTGATTTGCTGAATTTCGCCAATCGGGCATTTCACGCGGAACGCCACCCTCGCCACTACCAGCAATCACAAGTTCGCAATTAGATAATTCAGAAAAAGATACTCCTCTACTTTCCCAATAGCGTTTCAATCCTAATGCTCGCTGATAACTTAATACATCATTGTTGCGAAATTCATCGTATATGCCGTTTTTATAGCCATAACCATCGGCAGAGGCTTGCCCTTCAATAATAACGAGATATTGAATATTATCGTCTGCTGTAAATTTTTCAATAGTGCGTTTAATCTCTTTGCCTGCTTCTGTAATTTGTGAAAGCAAACTCGGATTTGTAATTCTTGAAATTTCAAAAACTCCTGTAGGATATTGCACTTGTAATTTAAAAATATGCTTTTTGTATTCGTGGCGATATTCAAAATAATTTTCGTTTATTTCATTAATTGACTTTTTGATTTCTTCGATTTTTTCAAATTCAGCCAATTTTATATTTTGGTCCGATATTCTTTTATACAACAAGACTATCACCAACACAAAAAGCACCAACATTACAAAAAATAATGAAGTCATCAAATCTGAATAACTTGTCCAAAAAAAGGATTCTTTTTTTTTGTTTTTGCTCATAGTTAAACTACTTGAAATTCAACAATATTTTTATTATATCTATCCCTGCAAAAAATAAAATCAAAATTCCAACAAGCATATAGGCAATCAAAAAGTATTTTGACAATTAATCCAATCATTTTGTTTGATTTATATTGTTCGATGCCAAAGAATCTGTAACTGATGTTGTTTCTTTTATTTCAGGCACAACAGGTTGTTTTATTATCGGTTGCGATTCTATCATTTCCGGTTTTTCTATTTTTGTTTTTGGTTTTATGAAAGAATTTACCGCTATAACTGTACACGAAAGAGCAATAATGCCAATTAAAGTAATTTGCCAAATTGGTGTTTTTTGTTGTATTTGCACTGCGGTACCGCTTGATTTTGAGTTTGCGAGTTTATCAATTTTGTCAGCAAGGCGATTAAGATTTCCGTTTTGCTCATTCATCGCTTTTTCCAATCGTGAAATACTCGCTATTTTGTCACCTATTTTATTCAGTTGTTCCACAAATAACGTTGTTTCGTTCATTTTCTGTTTAAATATCTCTTGCTGTTCATTAATCGCTGTTTTCATTTGAGCGGAAACTACTTCAAGATGCTTTGATAGTGCTTCCTGTTGTTGTTTTAGAGCATCTTCAATATTGCCAATTTGACTGTCTAATTGTATCTGTAGATTTTTCAGATATCCTTCGGTTTTTCCTCCAAAACATTCTAATGCTTCTCTGACTTTTCCATCTATACTGTCAATTTCATTAATACCTCTTTTAAAAAAGTGATTCATTTTTTCAATAGCCTCAGTAGTGTTCGCTTGATATTGGTTAATGTTTTGCAAGTATTCTCCAAGTTTTCCTATTTCATCGGTGCAGTTTTTTAATTTTTCATAAACTTCAATATTGGCTTGTGCAATTTTTGTCATATTCAAATTTTGGATAGCAGTCAATGTTCTAGTAACATTTGAAGACGCATCATTTACTGTTCTTAAAACTGTACTAAAATCTGTTGTATTTTTGGAAAATTCGGAATTGAATTTCTGTAAATTTTGTGACATTTTTACTAAAGAGGAAGAGACATCGGAAGAAAGTGTAGGTAGTAATTCGGTTTGAATTTTACTTAGATATTTGTGCTTCTTGGATTCAAGAATGTTTTTTACAGTTTTAAATTTTAATGAAGCTTTCGTTGTCAAAATAATTCCGCAGAAACTCGCAATCATTGCCAACGCCACACCACTCATCAAAGCAATCACTCCTTCACTCCCTTTTGCAGACCATACTAATTTCATCTCTTTAATCAATTCTTCTCCTGCCAAATGTGGGTTGTTTGCTTTAAAATTATCAATAAAGCTTTTTGGCATATCAGAATTTAGTAATGCACTTAATGCATCACTAAAAACTAAGAATCCAACACCAATAAGTATTCCCAACATTGTACCTGCCAATCCCCAATAGAGCGGAACAGGTATTTGCCTTTCGATTTCATCTTCTTTCGCATCACAATTCCTTTCTACAATATCTTTCATTAAATGAAAATCGCTAATATTATCTTTATTGGCTTCTACGTATTTCTGAATTGAATTTTCTATTGTAGTAAATATGGAACTTTGCGAATTCCTATAAGTAATGTGCAAATTCTCAATTGCTTTTTCTTTCTCTTTTTGAGCAATTTTTTTTAAGTCATTTTGAGCATTGAGTCGTTTAAAAATTTTGTGTGTCTCAAGTTTCCCTAAATGATTGTATATTGTTGTTGGTTTATAAAAATCATCAATAGAAAAATCATTTTTACACAATAATTCTTCCAACTGATAATCACTGGCGTTTTCAATTTCTTCGTTTTTTCGCTGATAATCATTTTCAATTTCTCTAATACCACTATCTAATTTTTCATTGTCGGGAAATACATTTTTGAGAACTTGCATTTCTCTCGAATTTGAGCGATAAATTTTAAATTGAAGATATACAATAAATAAAACTATTGCAGAAATAAACAATCCGTGTGTGCTTAAAATGAAATCTACCATGATTTATTCGAATTTAATTGTTGCTGGGTAAACTACTATCCAATTATTATTGCTGTCTTTTTTTACAATCCCTGAGGCAGTTGTAATTATTTTTGTTTTATTTGGTACTTCGGCAGGATTGTTTTCAAATCTACATATATCAGAAAAGAAATCGGGATTTTGCACTTCCCCGCAATATGTAAATCTTGCCTCGTTGCCTTTAATACTAAATACTTTGAAAAGGGCATTTACGCGACTTGTTTCTTCTTGCAATATTTTTTCTTGTTTTGAACGGAAAAACATAATCTTACCTTGCGTAACGGTTATTTCCCTCGTTATTCCGCCGCTTGAAACCGTAACCTTTGCGCTACGCAAAGCACCAGAGTTGTTTGTCGTTGCCGTCATGGTAAAAGTGTGCGTATTGCTGCCGCTTGTACGGGAAGTGGTGAGCCAAGTGGCAGAGGCATCTTTTGTCACAGTCCAGGATACATTGGAAGTAACGGTTACTTCCGTTGATGTACCGCCGCATTCAGAGAAATTGTAATTTGTGAGTGAAACTTCAAGTATAGGGCCTTGAGGATTTTGCGAAACAGGTTTAATATTTAACCTTTGCTGATTTGAATGTTCAACTCCATTTTTCGTTGGATTTATACCAACGTTTTTTTGAAGTTTGTTGAATTTATCTTGGAGTCCACTAAATTGTCTTTCCAATTTTAGTAAGTTGCGTATTAAATAAAATACGGCAAACGCAACAAGACCAATAATAACGACCACAATACCAAAAATCAATAATTGAAGATTTTTAACTGTTTTTTGAATATCAATGATTTTTGAATCATCTTTTAGATAATTGTATTGCTTTTGTCCTTCATTGAGTTTATTACTAATTTCATTTTGAATTTTTGTAGCCGTTTCTGTTAAGTCGCAACCTTTCCAACCGGTTGTAGCCAATGATTCTATCAGAGAGTTGTTGTCCTGAAAAGATTTATATTTAGATTTTCTCTCATTGATTTTTTTTGCAAGTTGCAATGCATTTTCGTTCTGTCCTTGCGAAAATAATGTCAGAATTTTATCAAATGTCGGGACATCATTCAATTTATCTAAAGTAGCCTTTTGCAATTCAGGCATAATACTTTTTTCGTAAGTATTTTGAATATAAGGTTTCCCCGAATCATTCTTTTCGATAAATGCCATTAAATAATGACAATTTGCATAATCTACAAATTTTTCAAATGTGGCTTTATCAATTTTTTGTGCAAAAACTGATATACAACATAATATAACTGCATAAAACATTAAAACAAATTTTTTCATATTCAACTATTTTTTTTATTTATTTCATTACTGATTACATTTAATAAACTTGCTATCGGATAAAAGAAAAATGTTTCTTCAATCTGCGTGCTATCGGTATCACTGATTGATTCAATTTTTCCATTAATGCCGTTTCTTGTAAAATTGGATAAATCTTCGTCTTTTGCGCATACTTCTTTAGCAATTTGTAAAGTTTGTTGATTGATATTCAGTGTTTTTACAAATGTTTCCGCAACACTTCCTTTGATATATTTTTGTTTCAATAAATCATCAATCACATAATCAACGAATACTTTTATCTGTTCTTTTGTCTTTTTTACATTATCTTCTACATATACTGAAGAATAAGTGTCGTTGTCGGTTGTAAAAGTTATGTTGTCAATTCCCAACAAAACTACCTGTTCAAAAGGAGTTTGTGTATAGTCTTTGTCTGCTGCTTTTATTCCACCTTTGCAGGTTACCTCTTTCGGATTCTTGGTATTTTGAATAATATTCAAACCGCTTTTACCATATTGTTTTTCAAAAACTTTTTCAAAAATGCACTTTGAAAGTTGTGCCAAATCTTCTTCATCGCCAACAATATTCACAATTCGAGAACCATTACCACTAAATGCAATATGACGAGGTAGTTCTAAATTTTTTGCTTTCATAATTTGTGCTGTATGGTAAATAATTGCAGCATAAAAAAGTACAAAAACCAACTTTTGGTCGCTATCGCGTTTTAACATCGAATTGAAATTGATTTCTACATTTCTCAACATATCATTATTTGAAAGTGAAAAGAAAAACGAAGCAAGGTCGCCCATAGTTGAACCTTTTATACTTGAAAGAATATTACGCAATTTAAACTGTGGGTCGTTTTGCGCAATAATTTTTTCTATTGCAGATTGATATTTAGTAACAATCGGTGTAATAAGCTCACCCAGACCAAAAACAGAATTTGCTGCAAAACGGAACGAAGTTACATACTCGACATCATTACCGTCTTTGATAAATACAATATCGGTGGTGCCACCGCCAATATCAATAGAAACAAGATTATTGATAGCATCTCTGTATCTATTGTCATCTTTATAGCACAAAAATGGAGCAACCGATTCAGGCAGTTCTATGATATTTTTCTTCAAAACATCTTTTTGATTTTCTTCTAAATCATCAATACTTGTAACTGGAATACCAAGAAAATATTTTGAATATGCTAATTTCCATTTTTCTCGTATAATTTTTGAACGCGAGCCGGCCATACTAAGTGGATAAAACCACGCTATTTTTGTTTCGCTTAATTTTCCACCATTTAACACAACTTTATTTCTCAACATAAAACACAAAGAATCAATATAATACCCCATTTCATCTTCTGTTGAATCCCATTTAAGTTGGGTCAAAACACGATTATATTTAGGCACTTGCCGCTTTTCGTAAGGAATAACAACATTTGTATGCACAAAAGGAACCACTTTTTTTGCATCTTCCTTGTTTTTCGTCAATGATAAAGCCGTGCGAATAGGGAACTTAAATTGTTCCTTGTCGCCTATCAGTGAAGGAATAAAATCAATATCTGCAACTAAAGTATTGCCTACTGTGTTGTCGATAAGAAAACTTATTTGCTTGCAACCTGCTTGAATATCAAATTGTCTGATTGAATTGTCAGAATTGGTTTTATATTCAATGTGAGTATTGGTTGTTCCGAAGTCCACAGCAAAAGTAAAATGTTCTGCATTTCCTTTTATATGTAATACCGGCAACAAAAGACCGTTTGCATTTTCATAAGTTATCTTTAATCTGTCAAAACTTTTTTGATTTAAAGAATAAGTTTTGCAAATCGGATTTTCGTTATCGTCAGTATTCCTGATAACCGGCATGTCTAATTCTACTCTGTTTTTATCGGCAAAAAAATCAACCGAATACTTATCTGCCTCTTCATTTTGAGAGTAAGGTAAAAACAAACCAAAACGATAATACGCATCTTCTTGTCGTGCAAACTTCACATTTGGAAATAACATACAATCAAAACCGTTTTTAAGTTCGATTATTGAGCCGTTGTCTTGATATTCGTTTCTGATTTCTTGTTGCAGATTTGGAATATTCAATTGAACAGTAACACTTCCACCTGTGCCATTTTCATTTATTTTTATCCAATTTTTCAAGTTATCAACCGTATAATATTTGAAAAAAGTGTCGGTAACAGGCAACAGATAAGAATATTTACTATTTTTATTCAAATTACCATCAAAGAAACTGCCCTTTTGCATTTTATAAGGCAAACGAATAATTTTGTTTTCTAATAAATCAAATTTGGTAATGATAATATCTTTTTTCGTTCTATGTAGTGGCTTACCAAGAATTTCAACATCAGGGGCACGCAATTCTTCATAATCGCAGAAATCTTTTGGCAACTGATTTTCAATTTCATCTATCCTGCCTGTCATCGGTTTTTGCGATTCAAGGTATTTTTGCAGTTCATCAAAAATAGAAACAGGTTTACCATTGACTTGTCGGGTATCATCGTTTAATTTCAACCAAGTATAAAGATATTTTTGGAAATCCCAACCGCGTTGGTGCAATGGGAAAATACCTTTAAACGCAGAATGATTATTGCTTAATGGAATACTAATTTTACTCAAATCATTAGCCGAACAGAAAAACAATGTGCAAGGCGAAGTTGCGCCTATCATTTCTCCTGTGGCTTTATACTTCATAATGTAAATCGCTTCCATTTTGTCAAAATTGTAAGTCGCTGCATCATTATCCAAAAATGTTTTAAGTGTTTTGTATAAAATTGTGTGTTTTTCCAGATTCTTCAAATCGGAAGATCTATCCCAAGTTATAATGTCGATTTTATCTCTCCATTTATCAAACGTGAAAAATATTTCAGCAACATCAAGTGTGTCAGAAACTATTTTTTGATATGCTTTCAATGCTCTGTCTCCGTATGCTGCAACTTCAGCAAAGGCAGTTTTCACTAATGCTATTCTTGCAAAAGGCGAAGGAATAGAAGTCGGCTGATTTTCAGAATTTTCATTAGAACTTCTGATAGCGTTTCGCTGTTTTTCGCTGTACATATCGGAAATGCCCCAATGTTCTATAGTGTTTACTAACCCATAATCTCCTTCGGATTGTAATCGAAAAATATATTTTTCTGTTCCGCCTCCACTATTTTGGGTTGTTTGATTGATTAACGATTCTGTTGCACGATAAAAAACTTCAATAAATTTACTTTCAAATTCCAGCGATTTATTTGTATTTGCAATCTGTTTATTGAGTTCGTTATCAACTCTTACCCAATCATTAAAGCGTTTTTTTACTATCAAACTTATATTGCCTTTTACAAAATCGAAAGCGTTATTTGTTGTAAGATTGAAAGGTAAAAACTTGCGACTTTGTTGTGTCATTTCCTGCAACCAGTCAAAAAACAGACATTGTACGGTTTCAAGGTCGGTAATTTTGTTTCTGAAACCGCCTGTAAAACGACCGTGTGCGTAAGGTTGATACTTATTTTCTTTTGAAAAAATATTGTTTCTTTCAACCCTTTCCGCCACAAATTTATCTATGCCGTTTTCGGTTTTCGTTACAATCGTATATCCCATATATTTAGCAAACAGCATAAAGCGGGAAAGTGGATTTACAATCAATTTCTGCGTTTCGGCAGCCAAATTATCAAAACTGATTTCTGCTACATCAGAATTTATTCCAAACTCTTTGTAAATAGTTTTTCTGTTTCCGTTGCCGTCTTTTTGGAAATTTACAGATTTTTTTTCTGCATTTACAAAATCAAGTATTGACATTGCAGCCGACAGTTCTACAAAATGAGCATCATTTTCTTGCTCCTTTCCGCCTTCGGCATATTTATACGCTTTGCGGTTTGTATCAGCAATATAATAAAGCGTATCAAGTTTACCGTTTTCTGTTTCATAATACGACAAAGCGGCACGGGTTTTATCGTTGAATGTATCCGAATTTACATTGTCTTTTTTATCTACATTAAAATACGGCAATACCGAAACCGCACCAATCGGCGCAGCATTAATAATTCCCCAATTTGGCAATTCAACACCGGAAGCGTCTTTAAGATTTGGTGTTTGTAGCATTTTCCTCAATAATGGAAAACCACTTGCACCTGTTCCTCCAAAAATGGAAGAAACAATAAATATTTTATCACCTTCCTGAAAATCAGTAGCAAATGCTTTGAAAATATTTTTATCATCAAACTGATTTAATACCACACTGCCGATATTTGGGTTCCCCTTAAAACCGTATTCGGTATCCATAGTCAAGGTGCTTTTAGAAAAAAGCATTTGAGATAACGATTTATTTTCAGGTGTTTGTGTAGAAACCCCGATAAAATCCTCAAATTTCTTTGTATCATCGTCTAATTTTAACAAGAGTTCGCTGCCAAGCAATTTGATTTCAGTATTGAAAAAACGATTTTCTATTTTCTTTTCTTTGTCCCTTTTGGGAGCAATTTTATTTACAGCGATATAATTCTTTATTAAACCGTCTGTTCTTGAATAATCACCATTGCCTTTGTCTCTATCAATGATTATCGGGACAATGGTATTTACACCACATTCTACTCCTGCAGACAATAACATTGTCAGTGATTTCAGCACTCTTGAACCTGTGCCGCCTATTCCGAAAATATATAATTTATTACTTGCCATAATTTTAATAATTAAAAGGTGAATATTTACAATTTTGACTTCCCCATTTTATAAAAAATGAATTGATAACAAAAAGCAGGGCAGAAATAATGAAGTTTGTGAAACCGAATCCCAAACAATTAAGCCAAGTGATTGGCAACAAATCAGACGAAATGTTATCGGCAATCACATCAGTAAGCGTAATACCAAAAGCAATAAAAAAATTCAAAATTGCTACAGGCAACAGCCAAAACAACAACCACTTCCACCACCTGTTTTGGCGAGGGTGGTTTAAAACGTAATAGTATGTTACGCAAGCCACAAGAACAATAGCCAAAGTAACAATACCAACGACTGAAAAAAGATTGGATTTTGTGTAGTCACCTACTGTTTCGTCCCAACCGCTCAAATGTTCGGCTAAATTTGAACCGAACAAAGATATAAACCAACGATAAACCGTTTCAAACATATTCTTTATTTTTTAAGATTAAACTTCATTGTTGAATAAAATGTATTTCCGCGCATTTGATATGCTTCGTAAATTCCTTCTACTAAATATTTTATGCCAAAAGTTTTGTTCATTGCATTATTTTGGTAAATATCAAATCCTTCGTCATCATTTATTTCTAAAACCCAATCGGGAAAATTGTTTTGTAACATTATGTCCAAGTCGCCAAATGAAATTTTATCGGTCGTAAGTTTCATATTGTGGGTATAATCCGTATTCGGATTGGTGTTGTGTTCCATTTCTATTAAATAGTCGCTATTCGGCAGTTTATTTATCAGTATAGCGTAACTTTCTGTATTCATCAAATATTCATCGCCCAATAGAATGGAAAACTGATACAAGTCAATTCCAATAGTGAACATAAAAATACCATTGTGAACTCCTTTTGTTTCTTTTTTGATATTGTAAATTGAAGTTTTGGGATTTGCATCATCTTTTTTTCTTGAACAACCACCACCAGAAGAAGTTTGTCTGTCGAATGAGCCAATTTTCGGACTGCTTAAAATGGCATAATTTATTCCCTTTTCAATTGAGGGTAAAAGGGAAAATGAATGTTGAATACCACTGCCTTTGAATTTTGTTTCTGGAACAAGCGATTTAAGCATGGCAATGTTTGCCACATTTCCTACTACCCAAATGTAATACGGGCGTTGGGCATCAATTCTCGTAGGTCTATCCTCGCGATTAAAATAAATTCCTTTGAATTGAGAAGAAAGTTGATAAACAACAATGGCTGAGTTTGGTAATACTTTCAAATATTCAGCCATTGTGTTTTTTATTCCTATTTGCTGATTGACAAGATATTGCTGGGCATCTATTCCTCTGCCCGGAGAAAAAATTCCATCCGTTATTAGAATTGCCATATCGTTTTCTTTTGTTTCAGCAAGAATTGCTTTAAATACGTTTGAAATATCCGTAGTACCTCGATTTCCGCCTCTCTGTCTGAAAGTTGAGGGTTCGAGATTTTCAATAAAGTCTACAATGTCCGACCCGTGCGGAATGATTTGGCTATTGATATAAAACATATTTAACTCGTCTGTAAAATCCGAAATTTTTATATCACTCAAATAATTGTAAATCGCTTGTTCAAATTCGGTTACTCCTTCAACATATCCGTCCATACTGGCGGAGTTTTCAATGTAAACATTGACGACTGGCTTAATGTCAGGATTAAGTGAAGTTGTTGCTGCCAAATTGGCAGGAGGATTGTCTTTCTTCCCCCTTTTCCTTTGTGTATCCGAATTTCCGCAGGAAATAAGGAACGAAGTCACAAAACAATAAATAAAAAGGTTCTTCATATTATTAATCTCCTCGCTCTTACGGCTTCGCGAGTGTCTTGCCTTGTTGTCGTTCCGGTATTCTATCACTCTCTTGACGCTGTCTTTCGGTACTTTGCTTTTGTGTAGACGCCTAGTGACACGAAAAAATTTGCGTATGTTTTGGATCGCAATACGTTTTATAACAACATTCTAACAATTTGCTCATTACATAAATATATTAAAAACACACATTTATCATTTTCGGCAAATCGCAACATCAACTTTTTGGTTTTAACCATTTCTGCGATGTTCATCAACATTTGCCGCTGCAAATTTACAATTTTTTTTCGTTCTGCAAATATTTTTTGAAAATTATTCAGCAATTCAGTTTCAAAAATAAAAATTTCATTTCCTTCTATCCCATTTCAATAGAATCAATAATCTCTTTATCCGTTTGTTTGAGTATCAACAGATTTTTTGATTTACCGATAAATGTTTTTTCTATATCTGTACTTTTATTTGAATGATTCTCATCAAATTCAGGAGTGATGTATCTCCGCTCCGGATACCATCCGGATTTTAACCGTCATTTCATTCCAGTCTGACCTGTCTGCGAGACTCAATCCACCGTTCAAACTCATTCATAGCCTCCTGTACCGCACACATGGATAAAAAATCATTGAGGTCGTCCCACAATTGTTTCCATGTCATCTTGCCGTCTTTTTCTTTCAGTTGCAGGAGTTCCGCAGTATGCTTGACTAATCCCTTGATCATGGTGGCCATCTGACAGACAGTGTGCCAGTTTATTATTGCATTGAAATTATTGCGATTAAACTTGTGATGCAGCGCTCCGCCACGATTCTTCTGTGTGTTAAAAAAATCCTCAATTAACCATCTTGCCCGTCCTGCTGCCAGAAGTTTGATGATATTGTCGTGATTCACATGATGATTGGTCAGAAAAACAAAGCGATTGGTTTCTTTTTTGCCTGTGTCCTGGTGGACGGTTTCCTGAACACATTCTATCCAGTGAATGTGGTGCTTTTTATACTCAACGTTGTTAATCCAACGGTATTTACGTGTAATCCAGTGTTTGGATTCATAAAGCAGCGCCTCCTTCGAACAGCAACCATCTTTCAGTGTAAGCAGGCTATTTATTTCTTCCCACACAGTGGGAAGATTCCCATCCCTGAAAACAGTGATGAATTTCCAGCCATATTGCTGACAGATGTCCATTATCGAACCATTAGAATACAAACCATCTGCCAATATGCAGACTGGCAAACGCGGAAAGTGCTTCTTTAGACTGACAGACAGACGTTTGAAAGCATTCAACTCACAATCCTGTTTCAAATTCTTTGAATCGACATTGTCCACCCACTCGCTCATCAATGGGATGATCATTCCGTTTTCGAAAACCAGAACCGCTTCCAGTACTTGATTGGAATAGTTGACTTTACCCTTTTCATACTCCTTCTTCACAGCATGTTTGCGGATGTCCTCCGGTGGATCATCCCCCCAATTATAAACGCCTGTTGCATCAACGGCAATATAAAAATAACCGCCAAAGAAACGGAATCTGTGAAATACACGCCTGTCTATCAGTTTGGAAATCAAATGACAGCAAATCTTTTCCAACTCTTTCGTATTCAATTTTTCAAACAGGTCGTTTACCGCGTCCATGTGCGGTAATTCCATACAAAACATCCGATAATAGTTCTGTCTGAACTGTTCGTTTTTGGTCTTGTTGTTGAATGCGTTAAGTGAATCGCAGTTCAACAGGAACATTACGATAGCAGCCATCACCAATTCTTCAATGCTGTAAGTGGCGCCCTTTCTCGGATCGGATAGCGAGGACAGACTGCACTGTAAATCAGGAAAATGACATTGCAATACTTTTTTGATTTGCCACAACATCACCTTTCCGCTTTCGCTGGAAAGGTATATTTTCCTTTTTTTCTTGAAACGCTCCAATCGGGCGGTTCTTTCATGTTTTTCGTTTTTTTTTAATGTTCATAATCATTTGTCATGATTTAATTGTTATTTTTATTCTTCCGTCGGGCATTTTTTTGAACAAATAGCCAGAAATCGTCCAATTGATTCTCGTTCAAGTGAAGTGAACGAAGCAGACTTGACAGCATCATATCAGCATAAGACCAAGCCTTGAGAACTATACTGTTGACTCTGTCCTTACTTAAGCCCAGTTTTTTTGCAGTCGCCCTGACACTATTCCCGCTGGCAACGCTAACAATGATGTTTTGGATGGTTTGTTCACTGTAGTGGTAACCAGCAAAAAGGGCGTTCTGTGTTTCTGAAAAACGTATGCCGCAAACCGTGCACTTCAGCATCTGTTTCTTCTCGCCTGTAGCCTTCAGTGTGTATGTGCCGGCCTTTACCAGATTACCTGAACCTCGCAATCCGTAATGTTTACAATGCGGATGAGGACAAAAATAATTTTTAATGTCTTGCATAAATATAAGATTTTAAAATTCGTTGCAAAGATAATCAAAATATCAATTATACAATGACATTAAATGAAAAAATAGCCGGAAAAATATTTTTTTCCGGCTATTTTAAACTGCTATAAATCAAAATATTATTTTTTAAACTGAATTGCTGAAATTATTCAACATTTTTGATGAACGTATAAAATTTGGTAACGATTATTCAAATATCTGTAACGAAAAAACCGGTGATGGATGAATAATTTTTCAAAAATGAACGTACTATAACCGGTGACCAATGAACAAAAAACCGGGTGCGAACGATATCTGTATAGGAAAGATTATCGAAAATTATTTCAAAAAATGCTGGTGTAACGGTTGACAAGCTCGATTTTATGTTCCTTGTGATAAAGGAGATTTGTGATGGTGATGATTTCCTCAACTTGTTTGTCAGGCATGATTTACAGTAACTTACGCTTACAGTATTGAAAACATCCGAGCCGGATAGCGTCTTTTCAGTATGACTGCAAAACGTTCCATCAGGATGGCTACCTTTCTGATAATTCCATGCGCTGTGGATTTGCACAGTCCAAATACGTTTTGTGTAAAATGGCTGATGATACGTTCAACCGGCAAGGCATTGACATATCGGAGTTGAAGTATTCCGGCTATGAAACTGCTGTCATAATTGGAGTTGAACAACGGCGCTTTTTCAATGACCTTGCCCGAATAAATCCACTGGTCCATCACACAGTTCCACTGACGGGATATGTGCTTGGTGAATTTGCCGGGTATGAACTTGTACAGGATGGAATCCGTATAACCGATCTCTTTCGCCTTTTCCCTGTCAAGGGCAGGGTCGTCGGGATAAATATCTTCGATAACCGTTTCAATGTCAAAAAATTGATAGTGTCATTGTATAACAACTTTAGATTCGGCCCCCAAATAATCGGTAACAACAATTCCACCCTCACACTTCCTGATCTAAACCCCGAATCTCCGACAGCAACACAGCCAATTTGATTTGTTCCAGCACAGGCAGTACAAGGCTTTCATCATCTGGATGATAACTTGCGAAAAATAATGTATCTTTTGGTATCATGTAATATCCCCTCTATTTCTTAGGTCTTTTAAATATTTTGTCCATCCAGTTCCATATCAGGTTGCACCATAACACACACGAACTGATAGTGAACAACCACCAAAAGAAAGGATATGTTGAGGTGTGCAGCGGCGTTTTGAGCAAACGCCCGTCGGAGTACGACCAAATGAAGTTCTGCACAAAATTAAAACCATGCCATATTCCTCCGCCCCATCCGGATTCAATCTTCGGGTCAATATGGCACAGGTAATAGGATATCGCTAATGCTATTGCAATTATAGACACCAAAGTAAAAAAAGAGAAAAACGCAAAAAAAATTCGTTTGACATTATTGCTCATAACCTTAAAATTTTTTTAATTGATAAATTTATACCTTTTTATAAACTCCATACCCAATACTATTCAACAGCGGTATTATTTCATTCACTGTTTTAATATCCCAGCTTTTCTGTTTGAATGTGAGTTTCTCCCATTCAATCATGCAATCATGATGTTTCTTCTTGTCGTCTCTCACAGGGTTATAAACCCATCCGTCTGTAATTTTTTCCTTCATCCAGCGGTCATGCTCCGCTTTTGCCAAAATATTTCTTTGTTCTATCGGAAATTGACGAATTTCGGGTTTGTTATTAGGCTTCTTTTCAATAACACATCCTATCAAAGCCATTTTATCAAAATAACTTCTTGCAAGATCGAGGTTTGAAATCTTGAAATGATATGATAAATCTTTCCAGGGTTTCACATTCGGTCGAGTTATACCCATTGCTTTCATTTCAACTAAATAATTATCATGTATCTTTTCGGCAAGCGACCCAAAAGGTTCATTGATAATCACATCAAACAATAACAAATCGGTGAAAGTCCTTGAGTTTACATGCAGCGATAACTGTTCGCCCAATGGGAGATTGGCAGGAAGCCATTTACCGGTAGTTATGTTGCTCATTGCAAGGATATTTTCCATCGATCGCGCCCCGTTTAAAAATTTTGGAACCAGAAGCATGGCGCGAATAATGGTGTCATCAATAAATTCTTCGAGTTCTGTGTCAATGCGTGAATCCCGTTCACACATACTCCTCAGCATCAAAGCGCGACGCAGTATATAATTTTCATCTTCTCCATTTCGAGGGTCCGGTCCGGCAATGTCTATCGATCCTTTGATCCGGCTTGCAAAATCGGGTAGTTTTTGCGTCTTGGCCTCTTCGGTTTCGATACTTGAGCGAAACTCATCGAAGGTAGAAGCTGTTCCTCCTGCAAATACGAGGATACATTTTCCTAAGGGATGTTCGCCGCTTTGGTCATTGAATTTGCCATCCTGCATGGGCATCAGGAAATTTTTCAGCCATTTTCGTCCGCCTGCATCAAATTCATCAAAAAACACCAGCGGCAGTTTTCCTTTCAGATAAATATCACGCACTTGCTGAAAACACTCTCCGAGATGGTCTGTATCATCCGAAAACTGTGTCACATTGAAAGTAATGTCCTCAATTTTATCTTTCGGCAACACAGAACTTGCAATCTGTTTCACTCCGAACGATTTTCCCGAACCGGGTTTGCCGAATACTGCTATTGAAAGTGGTTTGTCAGCATCAGTCATATAATAATAGGTACGTATCACATTGCTGATATTGGAAAATGCTTCAATTTCACCGCGGTCGATGGTTTTTAATTTGCCGATGCTAAGTACAGGAAAATCTACTTCATTGATTTTTCCTGTTTTTACATAATTTTCAGCAAGCTCAATCATGTTTTCTTTGTATTTCTCGTTTGCGATTACAAATTGATTTACACCCACGGGAATACCGTTATCAACTGGAATCTTTACGCCGTCATTTTCTACGGTTGAAGTTTGCGGGATGTCAATGTAGCAGTCATATTTTTTTAACTTTTCAAATTGATAACCGGAGTTAATTTGTTTTTCACCTGCCTTCAGGATAGGGCGAACAAAAAAATCCTTCCCTTGGGTCATCACATCGTGCAATTGCACAGCAGCAGCAGTAGCCATCACCAAAAATGCGTAATCGTTTTTGCATTGTTTCTTTTCTCTCAACGAACCCTCTATGTCTTCGTGAGTTAATGTAATCCGTGCTTCGTTCAATATTTTTTCTTTCGTTTTAATGTAAACTGCGCCATCCTCTGCAAAGGTAACCAGAATATGGGGCGCTTGGAGTAAATATTTTAAATCATTGTTATAGGTTAATTGCCATAACAAATTTTCAGCGCTGCGCTCCCACGAAATATTTTTGCTGATCATCGCGCCTTTGTTTCGCAATACATCTGCATCAAGCATCAAAAAACAGCGTTCGGCATTTTTTTCAAAAACTTCCTTTTCAGGTACAGCTTTATCCGACGCCCAAAGTATATGAAAGTTTCCATCAGGAAGGTTAATATCTCCCAAACCCTCGTCAAAAACAACGGCACAATTTGCTGTGCATATTGGCGAGGTCTCTTTTTCTTTAGTTGTCACTATCGTAGTATTCTCTTCGCATTTCGTTTGGGATTCAGGTAACTTTGTTTTTTCTGTAAATCCCATCTTGCGACCAAAAACAAAATATGATTCTTTCTTATCTTTGTCTTCTACTTTCCGTAATTCAACGTGTTCACAACGGGAAGATGTATCTAAAGGCTCGTCTTTCGATAAGCCTTTGTCAATCAATAGCTTTTGAATAAATGCTACGCCTCCGGGAAAGTCATATACGTTTATCTTTTCTGTTTTATCTGTATAATAAAACGTTCTATTGAATGCATGCCCCCAGCATCCAAATTCTGGTTTTTCAATAATTGAATTTTCCATGTTTTTTCCTCCTGATTTTTGTGTTTATTATGGTTTGTTTGTTATTTGCGTATTATTTTGTAACCCTGGCTAATAAGAAACCGAATGGTATCTAAAGCCGTATTCCGGTCGTATACCTTTTCGCTTTCGGGCAAATCTTCGTATGGAACCAGGCAGGGATGCTCTTTTCGTTCGTCGTTACGCTTTTCGCCATATTTCCATCCTTGTGCCATGCGTTGTTGCGCCCACACTTCGTGGGTGTTGCACGCCATAAGTTCCGTCAGTTCCAGTAAGTCGGAAGAAAGCTCAATATTACTCGTGTCTACGGGTTGAGGTATGTAATTCATTTTTTTATGTTTTGATCTGATAAATTAAAGCCTCAAATATAAACAAAAAATCAATTGTATCCCGGATTTTCGGGAAAAGTTGTCCAAAGTTGGTAGGGTTCGCCCATCCCGGCGACTGACTTCTGCCATAAATCTCTGGGAGGGTGAATGATGTGTTTCGGCCGGATGTCGCTTACTAACCATGAATTACTTTTTAATTCGCTGTCCAACTGTCCTGCGCTCCATCCCGAATAGCCAAGGAAAAATCTGATATCCCCGGGTTTCATCACCGAAATGGAGAGCAATTGACGCACAACATCAATCTTACCACCCCAATATATCCCGTTGACTATTTCAATCGCATCCGGAATATGGGCAAACGTATGCAGGTAATGCAATGTATTGGTAGCCACCGGCCCACCGATGGACAACTGAAAATCGCCTTCCGGAAAATCGTCCGTCAAATCATTAATAGTTATCATCAATGGCTTATTGAGCACAAAACCTATTACGGTATCTTTTGAAAATTCGGTGAGTAATACTACCGATCGCTTAAAACAGCCATCCGACATGAATGGCTGGGAAATCAACACTTTCCCTCTTTTTGGACGTACATTATTGTACGTAATATTGAGTAAATCTGTTAAGTTTTCCATATTATTTAATGATAATATCCAGATATACAGGCAAGTGATCAGAAAAACCGTTGTTGTATTTCAACCCGGTGTATGTTCTGAAAGGTTTTACACCCTGATAGCGATTGTCCGGTTCTAACAGATAATCAGCCTTGAAAATATGGTACCTGTCAACACCTGTTCGCAACGATCCTCTTAATAACCCGCCCGACACGATCACCTGGTCAAACACCGACCATTTTCCCTGGTATTTGATGGTTCCGCCGGGTTCCTTCATCTTGTAGGCCGACAGGTTAAACAATGCCGACGGTTTTTTAAGAGCGGTATCGTTCAATGCCAGAAGTCCTGAAGTCAGGCTTTTATCTAACGGTCCATCATTCATATCACCTGTAACGACAATTTTTGCCAAAGAGTTACGTCTGAAGATCGAGTCTACTTTTTGGCGCACCAGCGAAGCGGCAAGAATTCGTCCTGGCTCCGATTGCCGTATACCGCCAACACGCGAAGGCCAGTGGTTGACAAACACATGCAATGTATCGTTTTTGTTGGTACATAAGGTGGCATACAGGATATCGCGTGTGCGTTTCCGGTTATCGGCAAACCTGACGCGAATGAATTGTTGACCGGTACATTTCAGATAATCGCTGCGATAGAGCAATGCAACATCAATACCGCGCGGATCGGGAGAATCTTTATGGATGATCCTGTAAGGATAACGTGCTAATGGCGTATTTTTAACAAGATCGTCGAGAACTCCACGGTTTTCAATTTCGCCCAATCCGATAAGTGCAGGTGGATCCCATTCGCCAACATTCGCTATCACCTTGAAAATGTTATTGCGTTTGTCCTTGTAGCGATTGACTGTCCAATGCATCGAACCGCCGGGAGTAAAATCGCGGTCATTGGTGGTTGGGTCTTTCTCCGTGTCGAAAAAATTCTCTACATTGTAGAACATCAGGCGGATATAATCTTTACCCTGCACCTGTGCGCCAACCTGTTGAACCGTTACGACACTGTTGACACAGATGAAACAGAAAAAAACCTTTGAAACAAATCTCAAAGGTTTTTTTAATACCGCACTGATGATCATGATTTAGAAAACCATTTGACCTTTTTGGGCCATGTAAGCAATCTTCAACGCCCCGCATTTTCGCAGGGTTTGTTTCACATCAGTCACTGTCCCCATTCTAACATTTTCATCGATTCGCAAAGCTGTGGTCATCAACTTTTGGTCGGATTCGTTTCTTCTTTCCCTTTCGCTGGCGATAAATTCCTGTATTTCATCAATTTCAGCAAATTTATCGTTCAACTGTACGCGGGTGGCTGTTCCTAACATGGATGACAAGGGTGCTCCAATATTGATGTAACTCACCAAAGCCTGGTTTTCCAATTTTTTCACTTCGGAAGCTATCGGCACTCTACTCCGTACCATTACGGTAGCTTTGCGCATACTGGTAGTTGCCATAAAGAAGAAAAGCAACATGAAAATCATATCGGATAATGATGTAGACACCATCATAGGGGTCTCTTTGCTCATTTTTTTCCTGTACTTTGCCATAACTTTTACTGGTTTTATTTATTTGATTTAGCTCCTCTTGGTTCAGCTTCGGAAATAGCCATCTTATACACCTGATTACCAATAACATCCTGCTGCTCTGGCGTGCAACTATCATATTTAGATGCAAACCTTTGCAAACTAAACTCATTGCGTAATTCATTGATTGCCGCAGTCAACTCGTTCTGAGCCTGAATATAGGTTCTGTATGCCGTACCCCGGTCATTTTGAAGTGACACGACCGCCGTCTTGTTGACAGTAACGGACCCTAAAAAAGGAAGCTCTTCGACAATTTTTTCCGGAAAATTATCTCCCGAATTGTTGATATCAAAGAATTCCTTTGTCCTTTCACGAAGTTGTGACATCTCCGTATATTGACCGTTTACCATCAGCATATTTTGCGCATTGATTCTCACCTCAAGGACATTTCGTTTATTAATCTTGTCCCCTGTGTCTTTAGCGCTATGCTCTACCCAAGGCGGCAACTGCCTGATCAAACCAAATTCACTTCCCATTTTGGTAACCATCATGAAGAAACACAACATGATGAAAGCCATGTCGGCCGTTTGCATGGCATTGAGTGTAGGTGGTTTTTTAATATCTAATGCCATAATGATTATTTTTTAAGATAACTCACTACAGGTGCGACAATAACGGATAAAATTGCGGCACACAGCATGAAATATAACATATAAATACATGCTTCAACAGCTCGCATGGTCTCTGCTGAAGTTGTTACAGGACCTTCACCTGTGTCAACAACAAAAGGTTCTCCCACACTCAACCAGTAGCAAAACATAAAGAGCAATATTAAAGCGCCCACACCTGCGATAGCACCTAAAGCTGTCTTAAAATCCTTTAACATTCCGATTATCGGAAATATAAGTGCCAAAATGATAGCTACAGCCAAAAAAATGTACAGCGCCCATATTCCGTAAATCGTTACATAAGCCCCAAGCATTCCGACTGCATAATCTGTTCCGGCGTATTTTTCAACTAATTCAACTGCACCCATATCTATTCGGTTTTAACTTGGTGTTTCACAAACATGTCCATGATGGCAATAGCCGATTCTTCCATATCTTGCGTAATAGCGCTGATTTTGGAAAGAATTGTGTTATAGAAAACTTGAATGATCATTGCACAAATCAACGCGAACACGGTGGTGATCAAGGCAATCATCATACCGCTTGCAACAATGGTCGGTGAAATGTCTCCGGCTTTTGCAATATTGTCAAACGCAATAACCATACCAACGACCGTTCCAAGGAACCCTACCGAAGGGGTAATAGCGATGAAGAACTGCAACCACACCATGCCTTTTTCCAACATGCCCACTTGCACGCCACCAAACGCGACAATCGCTTTTTCGACCTCTACAAGACCCTGATCGTAACGGTCAAAAGCCTGGTAAAAAACACTTGCCAAGGGGCCTCTTGTATTGCGGCAAAGGTCTTTCGCAGCTTCGGTGCCACCTTCTTCAAAGACTTTCTCAACTTTAGCCAACAATTTATCCTTATTGACACTCGCCAAATTCAGATAAATAATCCGCTCAATGGAAATAGCCAACCCGAGAAGCAATAAAAGCAGAATAGGCGACATCCAAGGCACCCCACCCTTAATATACATCTCTTTAAATACATTATGCATTTCTGAAAGCGTTTGACCATCAGAGGCCGCTTCCTGAGCAAACAAAGTGGATGCACAAATGAAAGACATCCCACAAACTACAACAAAAGATACAAATTTTTTCATGATAAAAAACTTCAATTTAGGTTAAAACAATTTTATTTACAATTTATTATTAATTTAATTTACAACTACTTGGCGGAGAGAAAGGGATTCGAACCCTTGGTACCCTTTTGGAGTACACACACTTTCCAGGCGTGCGCCTTAGACCAACTCGGCCACCTCTCCGTTCTGAATTATCGCATTCATTATGAGGATATTATCACATAATTAACTACTTTTTTCAGACTGCCAAATTACAAATAAGTTTGATAACACAAAATTTTATCATCAGAATATTTCATTTTTTTTTGAAAAAAGTAATGATTTTTTTTGAAGACAAGGATAAATATCTTATTATTAAGTAGTTATATTATTGTTAGGTAGTTGAAAAATTTTGTAAAATTGCTATGTCATTTTTTCAGTCATCCACAGTTGAAAACTGCCATAATGTCACTTTTCTAATTTTGGCCGGTAATTTGCAGTATCAATCAAAAATCGAAAATTGAAAATCAAAAATCGAGAACATGAACTTGAATCAATTTACCATAAAAGGACAGGAAGCCGTACAGAGGGCTTTTCAGTTAGCCGAAGAAAGAGGGAATCAGGCGGTTGAAACGGGACATCTGATGAAAGCGCTTTTTGAAGAAGGCGAAGATGTGGTTTCGTTTTTGCTGAAGAAAATGAATGTGAATGTTAGCCGGGTTTCGGCAGTTGTTGATAGCATCATCACATCGTATCCCAAAGTTTCAGGCGGGGAAAAATATCTTTCGAAAGAAGCATCTGCAGCTTTGCAGAAGGCCATCGCACTGTCGAAGGATGCCGGCGACCAGTTTGTTTCCATCGAATACATGCTGGCAGGTTTGCTCCATGCCGGCGACCAGATAGCGCAGATGTTGAAGGACAACGGCGTAACACAAAAAGAACTTCAAAAAGCCATCGACGAATTGCGGAAAGGCGCCAAAGTGAACAGCCAGACCGCCGAAGATACTTTTGACGCGCTGAACCGCTACGCCATCAACCTCAATGACCGCGCCCGCAATGGTAAACTCGACCCTGTGATTGGCCGCGACGAGGAAATACGCCGCGTACTGCAAATCCTTTCACGACGCACC
>Ga0209628_10000427_pt1 | contig 25450 bp, 20 predicted proteins | sample TergutCu122P4_FD_187285 | JGI IMG/M metagenome (GOLD analysis project Ga0209628, IMG submission 187285) | Cubitermes ugandensis P4 segment gut microbial communities from Kakamega Forest, Kenya - Cu122 P4 (SPAdes) (version 2) | ecosystem: Host-associated > Arthropoda: Insects > Digestive system...
GGAAAGCAAGGAACACAAACAAACATGGATATACAAGTACCGTAACTAATGTTGATATTATGGAAAATATGTATGACACCACACCTACTTTGCCCAAACTTGTTAGCATCACAATTCCGGATGGAATATTCAAGATAAAATAAATTATCAATCCCATAATTCCAACGATAAGTAAAATCACAAATGTACTTCCCCAGTTTTTGAAACCAATTCTAAAGCCTTCTCGAATAGACCCCCATGTAGATGCACCTCTGAACAAAGCAGGGTAAATTGTCAACATCATCGGAACAAGTGCAGCAAGTAATCCAACTACCAATATGAAAGACAAAATACCCGCCAATACTCCTCCAAATGACATAACGATCAACAATACGAAAACTAATACCACTACAATCATAATTAATCCTAAAGCCAAGTTTACTAAAAATATTTTCCCTGCATTGGAAAACATTTTACTGCTCAAATCGCGCCATGATGTTTTTTCTGTCAAATTACCTTCTTCATACAAACTTAAGATAGCACCCGACATTGCAAACAAGTAGAGTGAAAATAAACCTGATATTAATGAGACAAGAGATGTTATCGGACTACTGTTGTAGTTTTCTAAAACTGACATATCGCCCCTCATTATAGCCGAGAATATATCTGAGTACGTTTCTGTAACTTGAGAAGAAAAATAAGCCATTAACAATATAAACGGTATGGCCGGAATTAAAATGTTTTTATAAAAAACTTTCCAATTCTGACGGAGAAAATCTGCTGCGGCAGATAGCCGTTCTCCCAAACTTCTGTTCTGATAAAATTCAATTCTTTCGTTGTCCATAATTCATTATTTTTAATTATTAATATTACCCCTAAATCCCCTAAAGGGGACTTTAGTTTCTATAAAAATCGAAAAAACTATGATTTATCGCGCTCCAAGTCCCCTTTAGGGGATTTAGGGGCAGCCAGCATCCTCGGATAAATCACATAATATGCAATCACAAAATAGAGTGATAACAGAATGATTAAAAGCCTTATATAATCGGGCAATTCTGTATGCCTCGTTACATACGATTCTAAAAAACCGGCAACAATAAATATCGGAATTGTTCCGATTACGATTTTCGCACCGCGTTTCGCTCCTCTTTTAAACGATTCTATGCGGGAAAATGTTTTCGGGAAAAGCCAACCGTTTCCCATCGTGATACCGGCCGCTCCGGCTACAATAATGGCCGATATTTCCAATGTACCGTGTATCCAAATTGTCAGGAAAGATTCTTGCAGCAATCCATGTTCATAAAAGAAATACTGAAAAGAACCCAGCATAACACCATTTGTCAGCAACATATAAGCTGTTACTAATGAAGTGAATAGTCCTGCAGCAAACACTTTAAACGAAACACCGATATTGTTTAGAGTTATTCCATAAAACATCATCGATTTGTTCATTGATTTATAAACAGCCATCGGGTCGTCGTTTTTGATGTTTTGCAATGTCATATCGACATATCTGTCGCCCATAATAATCCGCACAAACTCTTTGTCGTTGGCAGCAGAAAAAGCACCAATCAAAATACTGGTCGCAAAAATAATAAAAGAATACAACAATTCTTTTCTGGCTAAGTACATGACTTCGGGAATTTCTCGTGTCCAATAAGTAATAATCCGGGAAAATTTTTCTTTTTTTCTCTTGTGAATAAACTGGTGTAGTTTGGAAGATAATCCGTTTAAATAACCGGTAATTTTCGATGATGGATATTGAGAACGTGCAAAAGAAAGGTCATTTGTTACATCAACGTAAATATCTGCCAGAATATCAGGCGATTGTCTTTCCGGGTTCAAAAGACAATCTTCATAGTTTTTCCACTTTTCCTTATTCTGACGAATAAATATTGCTTCTTTCATTTAACATTCAAGTATGTTTTGCAAAAATAAACAATTATCTTTGCACTTGCAAATTAATGTAAAATTATGGAATCAATTGATGTACTCACAGGACAACATATCACTATCAAGTATGAACCGGCCAGTATTGCACAGCGTTTCGGCGCATTATTGTTAGATAATCTTTTTATGACTTTATACGCATTGGCCTTAATAGGACTCATGTTTGCGTTGTTTGGCAATATATTCTCCAAAAATATTGGGCTCTTCTTTGTTTTGGGGATTTTATGTTTACCGATTCTTTGTTATTACGTTTTATTTGAATCACTTATGCACGGACAAACTCCCGGAAAATCCATCGTAAAAATCAAAGTAACCAATGTAGATGGCTCAACTCCCGGATTTCTCGCCTATTTTCTTCGTTGGATTCTGAGGCCGATAGACTTATTTTTTTATTGTCCCATCGGTGTGTTTCTTATTATTTTTTCTAAAAAACACCAACGATTAGGCGATATGGCAGCCGGCACTGTAGTTATTAAAACGTCTACTGCCTCATCCAAATACAATTTGAACAACGATTTCTACGAATTTGAAGAAAAATATCAGCCAACCTACAAAGAGGTAGATCAATTATCCGAAGGACAAATCAGATTAATTTCCAATTTATTGCAAGATCCTGCCAATAAATCTGAAACCGAATATGCAATAATATTATTAGCCGATAAAATAAGAAAAAAATTAAATATTAATTCCAAGCAAAGCGACCGGGATTTTTTGGAAACTATTGTGAAAGATTATAATTATTATGCGGCTTTGGATATTTAACAATGAAACGATACGCAGCACATTATATCTTGATTCAGCCTTATTGTCTGTTAAAGCAACATTATGTTGAATTGGATGATAATGATTGTATTTTGAAAATTGCTCCTTTAACAGAAGAAATTGCAGGAACCGCTTTTTACGATGGTATATTAATCGTATATCCGAATAAACCGTCGGCTTTTATTTACCAATTAACAGGAATAAACTTGTCTTCGCCTGAACTCGGCACAAGTGATTGCGGTAGCCACTGCCACATTCAAAGACTCTGAAGTCGGTTGATCGGCCGGATAATTAGGGATATACAACCGTTTAGATATGAATTGTTCGATTTTTTCCGAAATACCATTGCCTTCATTTCCCATTACAATCAGTCCTTCTGAAGTTAAATTTCCGGTATAAATGTCTTCGCCATTCAAGAAAGTTCCGTAAACCGGAAGTGTTTTGTTCTGTTCCAAAAAGGCAGATAAATCCGTGTAATGCACTTTCACTCTGGCCAAAGCACCCATGGTAGCCTGAATCGTTTTAGGATTATAAATATCTGCCGTTTCGAGAGAACAAATAATATTTTCAATCCCGAACCAATCGGCAATGCGGATAATTGTTCCTAAATTTCCGGGATCCTGAATAGAATCCAATACTAAACTCAACTTTCCTGATAATAAAGCAAAATCTAACGTATACTGTGGTTGCTTGAAAACTGCCAACACTTGCTGCGGATTTTTCAGCAAACTTACTTTATCAATTTCTCCCGGTTCGGCTTTTATTAATTGCGAAACCTTTATATTTCCCTGCGTAGCTAACCAAGAAGGCTCAAAAAGCAACAACTCGCAATCAAAATAAGGCAGTAAATCGGCAACCAATTTATTGCCTTCTGCTAAAAAACATCCGCTTTCATCCCTGTATTTCTTCTGCGAAAGCGATTTAATAAATTTTATTTGATTTTTGCTTAACATTTCTGCCTCTACAAATTTGTATTATTAAGAAGAATGAGGACAAAATTATTAAAATAAAACCAAAAAACAAGTTTACTACTTGCATTTTGCTTTGCTAAACCCTATGCCGGAGACTTGCCCAACTTTTATGCTATTTATTTGTTGTTTTTCAGTCAAATAAACTATATTTTTGCGGTTTAATATCATGAATCGCCTCGTTTGGCTGTTAATATAAACAAAACATCCCATGAAAACTTTACAACAAATCGCATTCATCCTAATTGCGTTATTATGCACGCAAAGTGTATTTTGCCAAAAAAACGAGTACAATGTTATTCCTAAGCCCGTTTCATTGAAACCTGTTTCAGGACAATTTATATTTAATGAGCAAACCCGCCTGTTTATCGACAAAGGTTTGGGAAAAGAAGTTGCCGGTGCTCTTTTTGTTTTATCCGACAGGTTAAACACAGCCGCAGGAATCAATTTGCAAACTACCGATTCTCCAAAATCGAATGTAATTGTTTGCAAACTGAATGATAAACTCCCGAATAAAGAAAGTTATATTCTGTATGTTGCAGGAGATAAAATCACCATTGAAGCCCGCGAACCTGCCGGTTTCTTTTACGCAGCGCAAACTATCAGGCAGCTATTACCCACCATCATTGAAAGTGAAACCCGGCAAAAAAACGTCAAATGGACTGTTCCGTGCTGTAAGATTGAAGATTCTCCTTATTATCGATATCGTGGAATGCACTTGGATGTTTGCCGTCATTTTTCTCCCAAAGAAGAAGTCATGGCGTATCTCGATCAATTGGCTTTCCTGAAAATCAATAAATTCCATTGGCATTTAACAGATGACCAAGGCTGGAGAATCGAAATCAAAAAATATCCTCGCCTGACGGAAATTGGCGGCTTTCGAAACCGCACAATGATGGGACATTACAGCGACGTTCCCCGAAGGTGGGATGATACGCGGGTAGGCGGATATTATACTCAGGAAGACATCAAAGAAGTGCTTGCTTATGCCAAAAAACGTTTTATCACTGTTATACCCGAAATAGAGATGCCCGGGCACGCGATTGCCGCTTTGGCCGGCTATCCGCAATATTCCTGTTCGGGAGGACCGTTTGAAGTGGAAGGACGCTGGGGTATTTTTAATGATATTTTTTGTGCCCGGGAAGAAACATTCGGGTTTCTTCAGGATATTTTGGATGAAGTAGCGGAATTATTTCCGGGCGAATATGTACACATCGGGGGAGATGAAGCCCCAAAAATTCGTTGGGAACGTTGCCATGCTTGTCAAACAAGGATGAAAGAAGAAGGTCTGAAAGACGAACACGAACTACAATCGTATTTCGTTAAACGCATGGGTAAACACCTGACCGACAAAGGCAAAAGGTTTATCGGCTGGGATGAAATACTTGAAGGTGGATTAGCGCCCAACGCGATTGTAATGTCTTGGCGGGGAAATGAAGGCGGAATTGCTGCCGCCCGGCAGGGACACGATGTAATCATGACTCCGACTTATGCGCTTTATCTTGATTACTATCAGTCGCAGTTGCCGAGTGAACCATTGGCTATCGGAGGATATGTTTCACTTCAAATGGTTTATGAATATAATCCCACTCCCAAAGAATTAACTCCCGAAGAAGCCAAACACATTTTAGGTCCTCAGGCCAATCTTTGGACAGAATATTTGCCTAATCGCGAACGCCGTGAATACATGATTTTCCCCCGTATTGTCGCTTTGGCCGAAAACGGATGGCTACCGCAAGATAAAAAAGATTTTAGAAACTTCGAATCCCGTTTGCCCTTTCTCTTAGAGCGTTATGATATAATGGGAATCAATTACTCCAGGGCATTTTTTAATGTGTCGGGAAATGTTTCTGTCGAAAACGGAAAATTAAAACTAAGTCTGCATACCGCAGACCCAAGAACAGATATTCACTATACAACAGATGGAACCAAGGCCACCCCGGAAAGTCCGGTTTACACAACTCCGATTTCATTGGGAGACAGGGTAATGATTGTCAATGCCATTCCGGTGAAAAATGGAGTCGTTTTAAGTGCTCCTTATAATCAACAATTTATTTCCAATAAGGCTGCGGGACAAAAAGTTACAGTAGCTCCACAACCTTCCAAAAAGTACAAAGGAAAAGGCGGATTAACATTAACGGATTGTATTTTAGGGCGCTATCCTATCTTAGGAAGTCAATGGCTTGGTTTTGATAAGGAAGACGCGGAAGTAATCATTGAATTTGTCAAACCGGAATCCGTAAGTAAAATTACCGTTAGCTCGACCCACCAACCCGGTCAATGGATTTATGCTCCTCAAAGTGTGGAATGCTTTATTTCGGAAGACGGCTCTACTTATAAAAGCATCGGTATATTGCAGCACGATGCCATTTTAAAAGCCAACAACAAAGCGGTAATCGATATGGCTCCGGTAACAATTAAAAAAATAAAAGCGGATGTCAGAAATTTCGGTGTAATCCCTTTGGGAGAGCAAGGCGGAGGTCATAAAGCTTGGCTGTTTTTAGATGAAATTATTGCTGAATAAAATTATTTGTTCTTGATAACCACTTCCGGTTTGTGATATACCACCGAATTGGGCGCAACACTTTCGGTAAGCCACACGTTACCTCCAATAATGGTATCATGTCCGATTACCGTATCACCACCCAGAATGGTACTTCCTGCATAAACAATCACGTTATCTTCGATAGTGGGGTGTCGTTTGGTGTTTTGCAGGTCTTTTTCCACATACAGTGCACCTAAAGTAACGCCCTGATATATTTTCACGTTGTTGCCGATTTCGGTTGTTTCGCCAATCACAATACCTGTTCCGTGGTCGATATAGAAATGCTTGCCAATGGTAGCGCCCGGATTAATATCGATACCTGTTTTGCTGTGAGCATATTCGGATATGGCACGAGGCAGTATGGGAATATTCATACGATACAATTCGTTGGCTAACCGGTAAATCGAAATAGCATAATATCCGGGATAGCATAAAATCACTTCTTCCGCACTTTCGGCAGCAGGGTCGCACTTTGCAAAATGGACGGCTTCTTCCAGCAATTGCTCATGAATGCAAGGAATCACTGCAAAAAAATGCTGAGACAATTCTTCCGGTGATTTTTCGAGTAGATGTTCGAGCGACGAAAGCAAATCGACAAACTGCCGTTGCAATCGTTCCCATTCATCGCGCAATTGCGAAATCTCCATATTTTTATTTTCACACAATGGAAACAGAAACCGTATCATGTCGTCTATAAACTCGTGAGTTTGTTTCAACGAAGGCAAACACATATCAAAGGCCCGGATACGGCTAAATAATTTTTCAGGAAAATTCATATCTTGGTAATCATATTAATCTTAATAATCACAGTTCAGACAAACTCATATTCTAATTTTTCAAGTGCTTTATTTCGGACGACACATTCAGACAAGTTTGAGTGCATTCTCAATGTCCTGTTTCAAATCTTCAACATTTTCCAATCCGACGGAAAAACGTATGAGCGTATCTTCTATACCCATCACTTTTTTCATTTCGGGAGAAAAAGAGCAATAAATGGTCGATTCGGGATGAATTGCCAGCGTTTTATTATCGAACAAATTGGTAGCTCTGCGAACAATTTTCAGCGCATCCATAAATTTGTAGCAATCCGCTTTCGATGCCAAACTCATGGTAAACATGGCACCCGGATTTCCACTGAATAAAGCGTCGGAAATAGCTTTGTAGGGCGATGTTTCGAGTTTCGGATAATTCACATTGACAACTTTCGAATGTGTAGAAAAATATTGCGACAATTCGTAGGCCGAACGCGACATTTGTTCGTAGCGCACTTGCAAAGATTCCAAGCCCAGCGACTGCATATAAGCTGTATCGGGAGACATACTGGCACCCAAATTGCGCGTAATTTCGGAACGAAGCTTGAATGTAAAAGGCGAAATATCTTTCGGTTTCGTCAGCGTGCTGAATTTTTTATTTGCCTTCCAATCGTAAGTGCCATAATCCACAATCACGCCTCCGGTGCTTGTTGCGCCTCCTGAAATGTATTTTGTGGTCGATACGACTTCAACGTCGATGCCCGCTTTTTTCGCGTCGAAAGCACACCAAGGAATAATTGTCGTGTCGATAATCATGGGTACATTCTTCGCTTTCAATATTTTTGATATTTCGGGCAAATTGGCAATCTCCAAATGCGGATTGGTAATCAGTTCGGCAAAAAATGCACAAGTGTTTTCGTCGATAGCATCGGTAATTTGCTGTAAATCATTGGTATCTACAAAGCGAATCTCCACGCCAAAAGCAGATAACGTTGATTTGAAAAACGAAAAAGTGTTACCAAACAAATGTGGCGACGAAACAATATTACTACCGGCATAAGCGATTGTAAAAAAAGCATTTGTGATGGCTGCCATACCTGTAGCAAATGCTATCACGCTTTCTGCACCTGAGGCAGCTTTTATTTTCCGCTCAAAATTTGTAACCGTCGGATTTGAAATACGCGAATAAGTATGCGCATCTATTCGACTTTGAAATGCCGCTGCAATTGTTTCCGAATCGGCAAATTCAAAAGCTGCGTTGCGGTATATCGGGAACGTAATTGCACCGTGCACATCAGGCTTTTGAAACGCAGTACTGATAATTTTGGTCGAAAAAGACTGATTATTCATGATTATTTATTGATAACGTTGAAAGTATATCCTATACCCAGACAAAATGTATGACGATTCACACTTTCACTATCTACATCTTTGCCGGTTGAATATTTCCAACTGCCGCTAAGTTTCAGATTATCCGTAATGTTACATTTAATTTGCCATCCGATATTGAAAGCGCGATAATTAGCATTTTCAGTAAAGGGAACAGCTATGTTATAAAAATGATTATCTACGATTCCATATTCTAAACCAAAAGCCGGCCCCATGTCCCACATATTGTTTTGAATGATGTAATAACACAGATTCACATCATACACATACATTTTTATCTTGCTGTTATTATTAGGATAAGCATCATCTTTCAATTTTATTTCCGGATTCATTAAAAACGAAAAGTTCACTTCCAACGGGTTCGTCAAACGGTAACCTACTTTCGCCCCAAATAGAAAATCTTTATAATCAGTTATGTATCCTCCTTGGGCTCCGACATACAAATCTCCTTGTTGAGCATAAGTAGCAGCAGTAAAAACAAACAAAGTAGCAAACAGTAATAATTTCTTTTTCATTTCCTTATTATTAATTAAAATTACGGTACAAATATAAAAAAAATTAGCCACGAAATGTTGTTTCGTGGCTATCTTTCTTTACTTTCCCTGTCAAATTATTTACCTTTAACCGGTATAGGGAATCGGCTGAACAATCTTTCAACCGCTTTGTTTAATTGTACCGGATCTTTTATTCGTTGTTGACTACCATCAACTACCGAACTAACCGCAGCATACCAAACTACTTGATTTGTTTGAACATCCACCAATTCAACACCCAACACTTGATCATTGCTGATATTGTCGATAATTTGAGCATTTTGAAAATAACTGCGATACATAGCCATCCGTGGATTCATCATCGGTCTTACCGGTGCCCAACTGGGTATGGCATCCTTGGTCGTAATTTGAAGTTTAGTGTACATTGTTACAACAACTGCCAATTCTCCGTTTCCTGATTTATCTTCATTAAATCCTCTGATAGAAAGCTGATTGGCTATCGCACGTTGAACATTTTGAACATCAAAAATAGTGATTCCGGGAGGCAACTGAGCTGCATTAAAATCCATTATACTAAATGTTTCATATCCCTTCACATCCTGTCCGTCAACAACATTGCTGCGGATCAAAGTAAAAGCAGATGAAGAACATGATGACAGCATCACCGCAGTTCCTACTGCTAATAACAAAAATAAAATACTCTTTTTCATATTAAAAAAAATAAAAATTATTACTGTAAACTAAGGTATCAAATCTCATACCATTATAACAATATATCTATTTTTTTGTTCGAAAAATTTGATAATTTTATACTTTATTTATGCTTTTTAACCATTCATAGAGGCTAAAAACTCTTCGTTATCGTAGGTTTTTTCCAAACGGTCTTTCACAAATTCCATCGCTTCCAAGCTATTCATATCCGACAGATATTTGCGAAGAATCCACAAGCGATTGACTGTTTCTTTTGTTTGTAACAAGTCGTCGCGACGGGTACTCGATGCAATAATATCGACAGCAGGATATATTCTTTTGTTAGATAAGCGACGGTCTAATTGCAACTCCATATTACCGGTTCCTTTGAATTCTTCAAAGATTACATCGTCCATTTTAGAACCTGTTTCGGTAAGTGCGGTGGCAATGATTGTCAGCGAACCTCCGTTTTCGATATTACGGGCTGCCCCGAAAAATCTTTTGGGTTTTTGCAAGGCATTGGCATCCACACCTCCGGAAAGAACCTTTCCTGATGCGGGTTGAACAGTGTTGTATGCGCGAGCCAAACGGGTAATAGAATCCAACAAAATAACCACATCATGACCACATTCGACCATTCTTTTGGCTTTACTCAAAACAATTTCTGCAATTTTGACATGACGTTCTGCCGGTTCATCAAAAGTTGATGCAATTACCTCTGCTTCCACACTGCGTTGCATATCGGTAACTTCTTCAGGACGTTCATCGATCAACAATACAATCATATATACTTCCGGATGATTCCAAGCAATTGCATTGGCAATGTCTTTCAACAGCATTGTTTTTCCTGTTTTGGGTTGAGCGACAATTAATCCGCGTTGTCCTTTTCCGATAGGAGAAAATAAATCGACTACCCTTACAGAAATCGGATCGTTTACTTTATGACTCATACTGGCGGTCAAACGGAATTTTTCGTCAGGGAAAAGCGGTGTCAAGTGATCAAACGGAACGCGATCTCTCACTTCTTCCGGTTTCAATGCGTTGATTTTGTCGACTTTAACCAACGGAAAGAATTTTTCTCCCTCTTTGGGAGGACGAATAGGGCCTTCAACAACGTCTCCGGTTTTTAAGCCAAATAACTTTATCTGCGATTGCGAAACATAGATGTCATCGGCCGACGACAGGTAATTGTAATCCGAAGAACGAAGAAAACCATATCCTTCCTGAATGATTTCCAACACACCTTCTCCCGACAAAATTCCATCGAACTCAAATGGTTTTTCTTTGACTTTTCCATTAGAGCGATTCGCATTATTGGTATTGTTATTATTGTTGTTGTTCTCGCTATTATTATTTGCTGTGTTATTCGGGGTTTGTTGCGGGGCAACCGGTACATTTTGTTGCGGTTTATGTTGCGGTTCTTTTTTAGAAAACAACACCTGATCCATAACGCTATTTACCGAAGGACTGTGCCTGAAAACCATTTTTTGTGGTTTTGAAGGTTCTTCCTGTTTTTGCTCATCTGTCAAATTGACAGTTTCTACGAATACTTGTTGAGGTTGTTCTATACTTTCCGGAACTTCAACAGCTTTGGGTTCTGACGGTTGCTGAATTCTGGCTCTTTTTTTCTTATCAAGCTGTTGGTTATTTTTTTTCTTATTTACAGGAGAAGATGTTTCTTCCACTTTCTCCACTACCACTTCTTCCATATTATCAGGAGTATTCTTCACTTGAATTTCTTTTTGAGCCGGTTGTTGAGGCATTTTTTCTTTATTCTCTGATTGTTGATCTGTAGGCACGGATTTTATAAGTTCAAGTTCTTCTTTCGCCTTCTTTTGAGGAGGTGCTTTTTTTGTCTTATTTTTTTTACTTTGAGGCTTTGCATTTCCGGATTGATGCTCCCTTTTTGCCTCAATTTCCTTTTCTGCGGCTGCATGTTTTGCAGCGCCAACGATAGCTTGTTGATCTAATATTTGATATACGAGATCATCTTTTTCGAGTTTTTCAACCTTTTTGAGACCTAATTCTTTAGCCATAGACACTAAATCGGCCTGTTCCATTTCTTTTAATTGCAAAATATTGTATTTCTGCATAAACTAATAATTATGTAAATTCTATTTTTTTATGTACCGAGTTGTACTGACATGAAGTATGAGGCCACAAATATAAGCAGTTTTTTTTATTTATACACTGATTTTCAAAAATATTTTCAAGATATTTCTTTCTCGTTCACTTCATAGCATGGCATATCAATTCCCCGTAAAAATACTTTGTTAACTGAAATGGAAACTACAGTTTCTATTAAATTTTTACCTTGTTCGTTTGTATCTACTTGTTATTCCATAATATACCCTTAAACATATCAATATCAATCACTTTTATCGGTGGAATTAATTGTTCTTCATATTCAATCAAAATTTCATAAGCCCCTGTTTTTCCGGTCTCAAAAACTTGCAACCGAAACTTGCCCTCGCTTAAACGGGCGAAATTTGAACGTTGACTTTGCCGAATTTTTAAAAATAATGGTACATTTGCCGGAAAAAGGTAGTTGTACAACAGGCACTCTCGTTGTGTTTTTTTATTCTTTTATTATTTTTCTTGTTACAATTTCTTCATCCGTTTCAAGTTTCACAATGTAAGTGCCTTGCGGCAAATTCTGTACATTTATTGATTTACCATTTTGCCATTGACCATTGACTATTTGTTTGCCCGTTAAATCTAAAATGGTAAATGGTAAATTGTTGAATGGTAAATCGCCGACAATTCTCAACTCTCCATTGGCAACGTAGATTTTCAGATTTTGCTGTTCTACGTTTTCAATACCCGTGATGCTGTTTCTATGGTTGAATTTTTTCCAGCCGGCAGCAAGCAGATACGCCGTGTAGGATGCAGTCGGAACATAAAGCGTAGCATTGGCATAAGTGGCGGCGGCGAATACATTGTCGTTGATGACCTGTGGCTCAGCCCTGTTATTGGTTACCGATGTTAGATTTGCACAACTTGCAAAGGCATTATCGGGAATCGTTTGTACATTATCACCTATATTTAATGCCGTTAGGTTTGTGCAACCGCTGAAAGTTGAACTGTTTCTTGAAAAAGTACGATTGGTTGCATTATAATTGAGTGTCGTTAAGCCGCTGCAATTCCTAAAAGCAGCATCGCCGATATAAGAAGTCGAATTTGGAATGGTTAAATCACCTGTTAAGCCCGTGCAATCAGAAAAAGCATAACCCCCAATCCTCGTAACCGAATTGGGAATGGTTAAATCGCCTGTTAAGCCCGTGCAACCATCAAAAGCATAATCGCCAATCCTCGTAACCGAATTTGGAATTGTCAAATTTCCTGTAAAGCCGCTGCGATTATAAAAAGCACCATTTCCAATATACATAACTGAATTTGGAATGATTAAATCACCTGTTAAACCCGTGCAACCATCAAAAGCATAATCGCCAATAGATGTAACCGAAACAGAAATGGTTAAATTGCCGGTAAAACCACTGCAATTCCTAAAAGCAGCATCGCTGATATAAAAAACCGAATTGGGAATGGTTAAATTGCCAGTAAAACCGGTACAATCAGAAAAAGCATTACTGCCGATAGAAGTAACCGAATTGGGAATGGTTAAATTGCCGGTAAAACCGGTACAATCAGAAAAAGCATTACTGCCGATAGAAGTAACCGAATTGGGAATATTTAAATTGCCGGTAAAGCCGCTGCAATTCTTAAAAGCACCATTTCCAATATCCGTAACCGAATTTGGAATGGTTAAATTGCCGGTAAAGCCGGTGCAACCAGAAAAAGCACCATTTATAGACGTAACCGAATTGGGAATGATTAAATCACCTGTAAAGCCGATGCAACCAGAAAAAGCACCATTTATGGACGTAACCGAATTGGGAATGATTAAATCACCTGTAAAACCGGTGCAACCAGAAAAAGCACTACTGCCGATAGAAGTAACCGAATTGGGAATGGTTAAATTGCCGGTAAAACCGCTGCATTTATAAAAAGCATTATCGGGAATCGTTTGTACATTATCACCTATATTCAGCGTCGTAAGGTTTGTGCAACCGCTGAAAGCAGACATTATTAAAGTACAATTGCTTGCATTATAATTGAGTGTCGTTAAGCCGCTGCAATCAGAAAAAGCACCATTTCCAATCGTAGTAACCGAATTTCCAATGGTCAAATTGCCTGTAAAGCCCCTGCAATTCTTAAAAGCAGAAAATCCAATTAACGTAACCGAATTTGGAATGATTAAATTTCCGGTAAAACCGCTGCAATTTAAAAAAGCACATGGATAAATGTCCGTAACCGAATTAGGAATAGTTAAATTTCCTGTAAAACCGGTGCAATTTTGAAAAGCCCACCAACCAATAGACGTAACTGAACTTGGAATCGTTAAATCACCTGTTAAGCCGCTGCAATTTAAAAAAGCATAATCGCCAATATTGGTAACACCTGATTGAATAACTAATGAAGTAATACGGTTGCTTACACTGTACCACGGGGCAGTACTACTATAATCTGTATTATAATTGACTGTAAAATCCTGCATTGCTCCGTTGCCGCTAATTGTCATCGTGCCGCTTACGTCAAGGGTTGCCGTTACATCGGTAGCGATCGGTGTACCGATATTCCAAGTTTGCGCCTGAGCTCCAATGCTCAAAGCCGTGAGGGCGAGTGCGATAGATAGATGTCTGAGTTTTTTCATTTTTATGTAATATTTATTATTAACGTTTTCGTGTTCTCTGCCACGCAGTCCCACGCATTCTGACTACACAACAAGTTAAATTGACACAATACTACTACATTTTCATTAAATTTACAACAAATCGCTATAAAAATTTATTCGCAAAGCAACTTTTATATGCGTGAAATGTCTATTTTTTGCCTATCGTTGTGTGTAATTCGGATATATGTATTTTTAAATGACAATACTTTTTTGTATTTATTTGAATCCGGCTGAAAAGTTTTACCTTTGTCAAAATTTTGTAAGAGTAAATTCGTGATTAACTTATAATCAATATGAAGATTATTATTGCAGGAGCGGGCGAAGTCGGCACACATTTGTCTAAATTACTTGCCAAAGAAAATCAGGATATTGTTCTGATGGATGTCGATGAGGAAAAATTGAGTTTTGCAACTCATTTCGAAATCATGACGGCTGAAGGAAATCCTACGTCGTTGAAAGATTTAGAAGCTGCCGGAGTGAAAGATGCCGAAATGTTCATCGCTGTTACACCGGAAGAATCGACAAACATTACTGCCTGTATGCTGGCTACCAACTTAGGTGCCGTCAAAACATTCGCACGAATCAATAACTATGAATATTTACTCCCTAAAAACAAAGAGTTTTTTCAAAACTTGGGCGTAGACTCGATGATATATCCGGAAATGCTTGCTGCACAAGAAATTGTGAGCACATTAAAAAAACCGTGGGCAAGGCAATGGTGGGAACTTTGCGATGGCGCGCTTATTCTTATCGGAGTCAAAGTGAGAGAAAATGCACCCATTGTCAATAAATATCTTTACGACATCTCAAAAGAAGATAAAGATTATCATATAGTTGCGATTAAACGAGGAAACGATACTATCATTCCAAGAGGAGATGACCAATTACTGGCAGGTGATATATTATTTTTCATCACATTGAAAGATAAAATCAATGTAGTAAAAGAACAAACCGGAAAAAAAGATATTCAAATCAAGAAAATCGTGATTATGGGAGGTAGTCGCATCGCTATCAAAGCTGTAGAGTATATTCCACATAACATCAGGGTAAAAATTATTGAAATCAATAAGGAAAAAAGTTATAAATTGGCAGAAACTGTTTCGAGCAATGTAATGATTATCAATGGAGATGCACGCGATACGGAACTTTTGGTGCAGGAAAACGTCATGGGTTGCGATGCCTTTATTGCCTTGACCGAAAACTCCGAAACCAATATTTTAGCCTGTTTGGCCGCCAAATCCATGAAAGTTCCCAGAACAATCGCCAAAGTAGAAAATATCGACTATATTCCAATGGCTGAAAAATTGGATATCGGAACGGTTATAAACAAAAAATTAATCGCGGTCGACCATATTTATCAATTTTTATTGAATGCAGACGTGTCGAATGTCAAATCTCTGACTTTTGCTCAGGCTGATGTCGCAGAGTTAATCGCTCGTCCGAATTCAAAAATAACAAAAAAGCCTGTCAAAGACCTCAAATTACCTAAATCCATGACTCTTGGAGGATTAATCAGGAATGGAGACCCTCAACTCATCAACGGAGATACTCAAATTGAAGCACACGACCATGTTGTCGTTTTCTGTTTAAATACCGCCATGCGTAAAATAGAAGATTATTTCAACTAATTGGTTATGAATAAATTCGACATCCACTTTCGACTCATATCCAAAGAAATGGGGTTTATATTGGGATTAGAAGCCCTTTTAATCTTTCTTTCCGCTTTGGTTTCCGTATATTATCAAGAGTCGATTGCAAAATATATTTGGATCAGTGGAGGCATTACATTCGCAACCGGCTTATTATTAAGCTGGTATGGTTATGGAACGACAGTAAAAAACATTGCTAAAAAAGACAGCATACTTACGGTTACACTTTCGTGGGTGTTGTTTTCCATTTTCGGCATGTTACCTTATTACCTGTCGGGAGCAATACCTTCCATCACCGACGCTTTCTTCGAAACCATGTCGGGACTAACCACTACAGGTTCATCCATTCTCACAGATGTGGAGGCAATGCCCAAAGGCCTGCTATTTTGGAGAAGTCTTACCCAATGGATCGGTGGTTTGGGAATGATTGTTTTCGTATTGGCATTTATGCCGTTAATCGCAGGAGGAGGTTCTTCTCATTTATTTGAAGATGAGATGCCGGGTGTTTTACACGACAAATTTCGCCCAAGAATTGGTCAAATAGCTAAAAGATTATGGCTTATATATTTAGGATTTACAGCCATATTGATTATCCTGTTGAGATTAGGTCCGATGAACACTTTTGACGCTTGCTGTCATGCTCTTACAACTGTATCTACAGGCGGCTTTTCTACTAAAAATATCAGTATAGCTTATTGGGATTCTACTTACATTAATTATGTGCTATCTGTATTCATGTTAGTAGGTTCTGTTAATTTTACATTATGGTATTTCTTTTTCAAAGGCGATTTCAATAAAATGTTCAAAAATGAAGAATTGAAATGGTTTCTGAGTATTATTATCGTATCAACTTTAGTTATTGCCGGTGGATTATCTTACATAGGTGAATACAGTAATTTTTATCAGTCGTTCAGTACTTCCTTGTTTCAAGTAATATCACTTTCATCCTCAACAGGATTTGCTACTGCCGATTATTCCCAATGGGGGGCATTTTTTTTAATTGTGGTTTCATTTCTAATGATTATTGGAGGATGTGGCGGTTCGACAAGTGGTGGATTAAAAACTATTCGTTTCATTATTTTATGTAAAGGTCTGTTTGCCGAATTCAGTAAACAAATACATCCTAAAGCAATTATTCCGGTAAGGGTTAACAAAAATGCTGTTTCAATCAACATCGTGCAACGTGTTTTTGCATTTGGTTTTCTTCACATTTCAATCATTTTGTTTAGTTTATTGGTATTTACAGCTACGGGTATCGGACTTGATAACGCATGGGGTATTACTATATCCGGCATCGGAAATGCAGGTTCGGGATTCGGAGAATTCTCAGCCGCCGGAAATTTTGCCTCTATGCCTGATGTGGCTAAATGGTATTACTCATTTCTAATGATTGTCGGCCGTTTGGAGCTTTTCACAGTGCTGATTTTATTTACTCCGGGATTTTGGAAAAAGTAGTCAATCCGTGTTATATAATCTCGGATTGTAATAGTCTTAATCCGACACTCGCTTTTTCTTTGATAACTTTTACATTCCTTGTCGTAGCCACCTCATTCGGGTCTATCAAATAAACCGGCACTCCCGGCTTGACGTAATTTACTAATCCTGCTGCCGGATAAACCTGAAGCGATGTGCCTACTATTACCAAAATATCGGCAGAAGAAACTATGCGAGCAGCCTCTTCAATTAACGGAACGGCCTCTCCAAACCATACGATAAAAGGACGTAGCCGTGTTCCATCAGAAGCTTTATCTCCCGGATGAATATCTTTACATCCAATATCCGAAACAATGGTCTTGCTTTCATTGCAAGCCTTGGTTAATTCTCCATGCAAATGAATCACGGAAGAACTTCCGGCACGCTCATGTAAATTATCAACATTCTGTGTAACAACAGTCACATGAAAAAACTGTTCCAAACCGGCAATTATTTTATGCCCTTCGTTGGGTTCGACATCCTTTAATTGTCGTCGCCGGTCGTTGTAAAATTGGAGCATCAAATCAGGATTTTCATACCAACCTTCTATGCTGGCCACTTGCATTACATCATAATTTTCCCACAAACCACCCGAATCACGGAATGTACTGATGCCGCTTTCGGCACTCATTCCCGCACCGGTCAATATTACTAAGTTTTTCATGATTACAAGCCGTCTTTTTTGTGAAAAGAATAAAGCGAAGTTACCTGTCTGTTGTCGCTCATTTTTCCATCGCTTTGTTTTAGTAACGAAAAATCATATAAATTCTCATAATGAGGAAACAACTTTTTATAATCATTTTCTCCGATTAAGAACAATCCGGATGCGGGTAGTTCTTTCTCAAAATTTCTGAAACTGTTGTGCAGATAAAAATTCACTCCATACATATTGGCATATTGTTTCAAATCATTGACTACATATATGGTTTCATTTTCAGAATTATACGCTGCAATTTCTTTTGCAAAAGGCTGGACACTCGCTCCATTTTTAAATGCCGGAATAAAAATACCATCCATTACCGCAAAAATGGCCAAATAGGTAGCAATCGTAGCATATAAAATTTTCAGATTATTCTTTTTCCTTTGTAAATTGAACAAAACATAAATGAAACCCACCAAAATACTAAACAATACGACATACAATAAATTAGGAGCAGTCAAAGCACTCCAAATAACAGCAATATCCGACAATATTCTTTCACTTTTTATAAAGCCAACCAATTGTGCCGGTTCAACAAGTTGAGTTACAACTGTTAACAAGACAATTAGAGCGACTAAAATGCCTATACTTCCGATAATTATGCTGAATATTCTGATTATTTTCGATTTGTTTTTGACTAAATACAAGATATATTGTGCCATAAATACAGCAATAAAGGGATAAGCGGGCATCAAATATACACTCCTCTTACTTATCGGAATACAATAAAAAAAGACAATCAAAACGGCGGCTACCAAAGAGAAAAGTTTCACTTTGCTCATAGACAACATATTGCTCCAAATCTTTTTGAATCCGGGGAATTTGAAAGTGTATTTTATCACGAAAAGCGACATAATAAGCAACAAGGTCCAAGGAATAAATCCGGTGGCCAAGGTAACAAAATTGTACCAAAATGGCATTTCATGTCCTAAATTGTATGAGATATTCACTTCGCTACCGAAGAATCGCCCGAAGTTTTCAGCCCAAACCAAATTTAGAAACTCTTGTCCTCCCTGTTGATACGCCAAATAATACCAAATCGCAGGAAGTAGCATCGATGCCAAAGCAATCAAAATAAATTTTCCGGCAATTCTCCAAAAATTATACTTCAAAATGAGTAGATATACTCCAAATACAAATAATGGCAAAACCATGCCAACCGGCCCTTTCACCAATATGGCACAACTTAGAATAAAAACCGTAACTATCGGAAAACCTTTCAGTTTTTTATCATCCTCCCATCGGAACAAACAAAATAGTCCGACCACAATCAACGCCGTAAGAACCATATCCACCCGGGCTGTCATGGCTGCTCGATGCAGTTCAAAACTCGTAATTAAAAGCATACAGGTAAGAAATGCTTTCTGCCCTTTCATTCTACGTCCGAAGAATAAGAAACAAGCACCAATTAACCAAACGAAAGCGATAGCCGACGGCAAACGGGCGGAAAAAACAGATACGCTTCCTCTTGGCAACGAAAAAGCCGCCATCATCCAATGAACCAAAGGAGGTTTGTATGCTATTTCATCGGCATATACTTTGGGCAGGATCCAGTTATTTTGCTCAACCATCGACACTGCCACTGAGGCTTCCCTCGGTTCACCTTTGGTATAAAAATCTCCCGCATAAATCCAACAAACACTTACTATTGTAACTATTAACAAAAGTACCAATGGCTTTTGTAAGTAAAGATATTGTAAAGTCGGTGTTCTCATTGCATAAAATATTTATAAATCTATTAATCCTTCCGGTATAATCATCTTTATTGTTTTGTTTTCTTCATCGAGGCCGGCTATTAAATCTTCCGATGCCGGAATCAGAATCTCCTCTCCTGCCCTTTCTACGATGAACAATGTATTGATGGTCGTTTCATCAACATCTGTGATAATTCCAACATCTCCCAATGTATCGTCAATTAATGTATATCCGATAAAATAATCCCAAGACGTTATTTCGGATGACGTTTCTTCGTGTAAATATTGTTTCGGAAAATATACATCCAAATTAGTAAAAAGCTTTGCTTGCGTATCGGTTTCAATACCATCGAGTTTAATCAAAGCCGTGGTATCAGACTTAAACCTGTAACTTTCTATAACAAAAGGAACAAATATACCATCTATTTCGCAAACCAAAAAATCGCATTCACTTTCATCAAAAATATCGTTGGTGAAAGTAAAAGAAACTTCGCCTTTAATGCCGTGAGGCTTGTTAAATTGTCCGATTTTTATTAAATCTTCTCTTTTTATCATAAACTCGCAAAGTTATGCTCCTGCTGCGATAATCAATCCCAACCCGAATAGGAAAAGGGCAAACATGGCATATAGATACTTATTGGTACCTTTAGGTGCATCCTTGAATTCTTTCCAAATGACAACTCCCCAAAATGCCGATACCAACGTAGCTCCCTGTCCCAATCCATAAGAAATAGCAGCCCCGGCTTTCCCTGCAGCTATCAAATTGAAAGCATTACCAAGACCCCAGATAAGACCGCCCAAAATACCTACCCAATGGATTTTTAACGGACCTTTGAAATATGCACTATATCCCACCGGCGAACCTTCAAACGGTTTTTTCATGGCAATAGTATTGAAAATAAAGTTGCTTGCAAAAATTCCGCAGGCAAATATGAACATTGCCGTATACGGCGTCATTTTACCCGCTGCCGGACTGATGAAATTGTCCAAATCCATCGAAACCGCTATAAAACGGTAGAAAAACGACATGAGTAAACCGGCAATCAACGAAATAACAATCCCTTTTGAAGATACTTTCTTTGTTTTTGCAGTCAGTTTCTTATAAGCCAAAGCATTGAAAACGATCGCAATCGTTACTAATACCACACCGCAAAACAGCAACACAGGATTGCCTTTGGCGGCGCCCATATAGTTGATCAACACGCCCAGCACTAAAGCCAAGCCTATTCCCACAGGGAAAGCAACCGACATACCGGCAATAGCAATGGCTGCCGAAAGCAGAATATTAGCAGCATTAAAAATAATACCGCCCAAGAAAGCACTACCAATATTGCCCCATTCGGCTTGGCAGAGATCAGGAATAAAACTGCGCCCTTCCGTACCGAAACTTCCCAATGTAAATGCGGAAATCAACGAAAACAACAGGATTCCAATCACATAATCCCAGTAAAAGAGCTCATAACGCCAAGTCTTACCTGCAAGTTTCTGGGTATTGCCCCACGATCCCCAGCAGAGCATGGTGATCACACAAAAAAATATGGCTAACGGATAACTTTGTACTATAAACATGATGAAATTAATTATGAATTACAATTTGATTCGAAATCGTTTAGTTCTTTCCGGTAAGGCGCAGACGCCTGAGCCCCGATACGTGTTACCGAAATAGATGCCGCTTTGCAGGCAAATTGCACAGCATCGGTTATTTTCCTGTTTTCGGACAATGCTACAGCTAATGCGCCGTTAAACACATCTCCGGCAGCCGTGGTATCGACCGCTTCTACTTTTTCGGCAAACACTTCCGTCACGAAATCATTGGCGTATATCAATGCACCTTTTGCGCCTAATGTTATGATTACTGTTTGCACTCCCATAGCGCAAATTGCACGTGCCGCTTCACAAGCTGATGCCGCATCGGTAACCGGAATGCCTGAGATCATACTCGTTTCGGTTTCATTGGGCGTCAGGATACTCACGTTTTGCAGCAAACTTTTACTCAAAGGCTGTGCCGGAGCAGGATTCAAGATGACTGTTTTCCCCTTGGCATGAGCAATGTTTGCGACATATTCTATCGTTTCCATCGGAATTTCGAGTTGCATCAACACCATATCCGACTGTTCGATGGCATCGACAGCATTTGCCAAATCGGATGGCAGTAGACACGCATTAGCGCCTGATGCTACCACGATACAGTTTTCTGCTTTGGCATCGACAGTAATCAATGCCACACCCGACGGATGTTCGGCATCGGTGAATACATACGTGGTGTCTATTCCTTCATCGGCAAACAACTGTTTGGATTGTTGTCCGAAGATGTCGTTGCCTGTTTTACACACAAATGTAACCGATGCACCCAACCGGGCTGCTGCTACTGCCTGATTGGCGCCTTTACCTCCTGCATTCATCAGGAACGTTCCACCAAGTACCGTCTCGCCGGGACAGGGAAGATGCGCAGCTTTGATGACCATATCGGTATTTGTGCTGCCAATAACTAAGATTCTTTTCTCTTTTATCATTCAAACAATTCGTTCAAATCAATTTCCAATCCTTTAAAAATATGCACGGGAGCTTTTTGTGTACAGTCATATATTGTACCAAAATCATATTTACCGTTAGGTTGCATTAAAAACACATTGACTAATTTCCCTTTAGGATCTACAATCCAATATTCTCTTACTCCGGCAGCTTCATATAAATTGAATTTATAATTCCAATCATTTTTTAATGTTGATGGAGATAATACTTCAACTATCAAATCCGGAGCGCCAATACAGCCTTTATCATCTAATTTGGACAAATCGCAAATCACACAAATGTCAGGCTGAACGACATCATATATTTTATCATCCGCTTTAGAACCATGCAAAGGTAAACGAACATCGAATGGAGCATGGTAAATCTTACATTTACCTTTTCGTTTTTTTATGAATGAAGTAATTAAGAAACTTAATCCACCTGCGATTTGCTGATGTATACGCACAGGTCCCGACATCAAATGAATAAAACCATTTATCAACTCCATTCGTCTATCATCCAACCAAGTCAGATAATCTGCATAAGTATACCGTTTAGAGAAGTCTAAATCTATTGTTCCATACGTTACAAACGGTTCCTCTACAATGAGAGGTTTAGTATCTTCCGGATACTCATATATTTTCATTTTTTTTTCTTTCTTTTCCTTTTCCATGATATGTTTGGTATTATTGATCAACTTATTATCTGTTTTATATCCTCGTAATCCTTGCGCCTAAAGCATACAGTCGTTTATCGATATCCTGATAACCTCTATCTATTTGTTCAACGTTGTGAATTTTACTGGTTCCTTCGGCACTCATGGCTGCAATCAGCAATGCGATTCCGGCACGAATATCCGGAGAAGTCATAACGGCAGCCCTCAACGGATAGCGTTTTCCAGAACCGATAACCGTTGCCCGGTGCGGGTCGCATAAAATAATCTGCGCGCCCATATCTATCAGTTTATCAACGAAGAATAGGCGACTTTCAAACATTTTTTGATGAATCAAGACACTTCCCTGCGCTTGAGTAGCTACAACCAAAAATACGCTCAATAAGTCGGGAGTCAATCCCGGCCACGGAGCATCGGCAATAGTCATAATCGAACCGTCGATAAATGTTTCAATGGCATACGATTCCTGAGCCGGAATATAAATATCATCTCCTTGCTGATTAACTGTGATACCCAAACGACGAAAAGCATCCGGAATAATTCCCAAGTTATTGAATGATACGTCTTTAATAAGAAGTTCGGAAGATGTCATCGCAGCCATACCAATAAAACTGCCGATTTCAATCATATCGGGTAAAATGGTATGCTCACAACCTTTCAGTTCACTAACGCCTTCAATTTCAAGTAAGTTTGAAGAAACACCCTTGATTTTGGCTCCCATTTTCAACAACATTTTGGATAATTGCTGAAGATAAGGCTCACAAGCTGCATTGTATATGGTTGTTGTTCCCTCGGCTAAAACGGATGCCATTAAAATATTGGCAGTACCGGTTACAGAAGCTTCGTCGAGCAACATATAAGTTCCTTTTAATTTTTCGGCAGTAACATTATATAATTGCTTTTCAGCGCTGTAATCAAACATAGCGCCTAATTTTTGAATTCCGATAAAATGAGTATCCAACCGCCTGCGCCCGATCATATCTCCACCGGGTTTGGGAACAAGCACCTTGCCGAAACGGGCAATTAATGGCCCTACTATCATCACCGAACCACGCAACGACGCGCTTTTCTTCAAAAACGGCTCTGTTTGCAAATAATCCAAATCAATATCATCAGCCTGAAACGAATAGGTTCCGGGACCGGGATGATCGACTTTCACTCCCATTTCCTGAAGGAGAATAATCAGGTTATTTACATCCAAAATATCCGGAATGTTGTGGATGGTTACTTTTTCTGAAGTCAGCAAGGTTGCACAAATAACTTGTAATGCCTCATTTTTAGCACCTTGCGGTATAATTTCGCCTGATAATCTGTGTCCGCCTTCTATAACAAACGACGCCATTACTTATTTTGTCTTCTTGCTAAGTTTTTATTTTTCTTCATCAAAATATCTTTCGATTCGGTCAGCTTGTGCGATTCTTCATCCCAAATAATCTGTCCCTTAGAAAGTAGATTCAAGTCCGTAAAAATCTTCCTGTCATCGACAACTTCTTTATTCCATGTTAAGAAAGATTTTTTCATGTGATTCGCCAATAATTTGATCAATTGCTCACGTTCCTCTCCTTCTGCATATTCAGTTGCCTTGAGAATCATATTCTCCAAATTTTTACCATAATGCTTATAGGTAATTCTTCCGTTATTATACGGCAATTTAGGCGGCTTAATGTAAAGGTCTTCTTTCCTGACAATTTCGTAAGGATAATCAATGTCTAACTTGAAATCGGCCATTATGGCCAAATGATCCCACAAAATATGCTTAAAATCATTTACGTCTCTCAAATGAGGAAACATATTCCCCATGATATTAATGATGGTATTAGCACAATGTGCTCGCTCATTCCTTTCGGGAATAGAAACGCAATAATCTACCATATTCTGAATATTTCTTCCGTATTCAGGAAGTCTTAACTGGGGCAATTGAGTGTTGTATTTCATCTTTAATTTAGTTACGGGTTACGAGTTACGAGTTACAAGTTATTTTGTGAGCTATGCTCTCGTAACTTGTAACCCATAACTCGTAACTTTATTGTATTACTTTATTTTTTGCAGCTATAGCTATAAATTCTTTCAAATAAAACGGTTCGAAATATGCCAAATCGACAAATTCTTTTTGATTGTATTTTTTTTCTGCCAAATCAACCATTCCCGATGCCAAAGGATAAACGTCTTCTAAAAATATAACGTTTTGAGAGGTTATCATGTTTTTACATTTGGTTGAACCATCTCCGAAAAAACAGGTTTTTCCTTTAGAAATAATTTCTGAGTAAGCATTTTCGTCTATAATATCGGCAGAAACATCTTTTATTTTATTTATGTTTCTATCATAAATAGCCGAATAGACTTCCATTCTTCGGGCATCAATCATCGGGCAATAATAATCGGTTTCTATCCCTGATTGAATCACCTGATGAGCCATAATTTCCAATGTAGACAATGCTATTAACGGAACATCCAACCCATAGCACAAACCTTTGGCCTCAGAAACT
>Ga0209628_10000428_pt1 | contig 25442 bp, 18 predicted proteins | sample TergutCu122P4_FD_187285 | JGI IMG/M metagenome (GOLD analysis project Ga0209628, IMG submission 187285) | Cubitermes ugandensis P4 segment gut microbial communities from Kakamega Forest, Kenya - Cu122 P4 (SPAdes) (version 2) | ecosystem: Host-associated > Arthropoda: Insects > Digestive system...
AGACCAATTACGTTTGGAACGGCACATCGTGGGTAACAGGCGACACATACCAATACTACTATTCCGCCCCCAACACCGCCGTAGAAACCATCACCGCAGCCGAACTACAAATCTACCCAAACCCAACCAATTACGAATTATTCATAATGAATAATGAACAATTAACAATTAACAATGTTGTGATTGTTGATTTGACGGGCAAAACCCTGATGTCCCAATCGTCTCCATTGTCCCAAATAAACGTAGCACATTTAGCATCAGGCATCTATTTTGTAAAAATTGAAACGGATAAAGGCGTGACAACAAAAAAGATAATTAAAAAATAAAAAAAGAAAATGAAAAAGTATCTAAAAATGAGGAAAGTAGCAGCGATAGTTGCCTGCCTCGCAGCAACAATGATGGTCGCCTCGTGCGACAAAACGAACCCCGTTGACGACAACGGCTCTACTACTACCGAAACAGGTATTGTAATTAACGGCGTAAAATGGGCAACACGCAATTTGGCTTCTCAGGGCAAATTTGTTGATAAACCTGAGGATTACGGCGCACTTTTCCAATGGGGGCGCAAAGGCGACGGTCACGAACAACGCACCAGCCCTAACTACCCTACAAATAACAATAGCCAGGAAGCAGGTGTAGTAAGCGGTGCAGGTCTTGATGCCAATGGACAAATCGTAAGCGGACACCCTGCCTACGGAAAGTTTATTAAACAAAACGAGACCCCTAACGATTGGTGCTTACCTCAAAAGGATGCACTGTGGAATAGCGGCACGGAATCAAATCCTGTAAAAACAGCAAATGATCCTTGCCCTGCCGGTTGGCGCGTTCCAACACAGGCAGAACTTCAACGTTTAATTGATTCCGAAAATAAATGGGATAAATTAAATGGCATTGATGGTCGTTATTTTGGCGATGGTGCTAACAAACTCTTTTTGCCTGCTGCCGGCGCACGCAGTTCCAGCGAGGGTGGAGTGCATTACGCCGTCGAAATCGGACGCTACTGGAGCAGTACTGCCAATGATATCTATGCGCAGTACACCTACTTCACCAACCAGAGTGTGTACATAAGTTACGCCGACCGTGCCAACGGTATTTCTGTTCGTTGTGTGTCAGACCATTAAAAGTATTAATTGAAAATTAAAAACTTTCAAACTCTTAAACTATTAAACCAAAAACAATTAATCATTAATCATTAATCATTATTTTTAAACCTTTAATATTTATGAAAAAAATCTTACCCCTTTTTGCAATCTTTGCGTTCCTGTTCAGTTCAGGTTTCCTTCAGGCGCAACAACTTTTCTCGGTAAGCCAAAACAGTTTACCCAAAGAAACGGTAGCACAATTAAAAACAGAAGCAACGAAGTCGGCAATCCCTGCTCTTTCTTTAACGAAAAACAATGAAGATAAAGAGGTCTATCCCTTTGCCTTTTCATCTGTTGAAAATGCTAAAATCATCATTTTAAATGAGCAAACGGGAGCCAATGTCGTATTAACTCCTGCAAAAGAATCGCCTGCCGAATTAAAATTAGCGCCTTTTTTTATTGAAGAGTTGAAACAGGGCGTGTTGGGTAATGCAGCACACTACTTAATTCTGGAAACCGACTTAGATTTTTCGGTAAGAAAAATAAATTCTATTACTGCTTCTAATGATGAGGTTTTTCTTCCCCGTTATTTTTACGGAGAAAAAGAAAATGTCAGGGAAGCCCTTCCGACTGAACGGCAAATTATTGGAATTTTTAAAGCCAAACCGCGATTTATTCCTGCGTATCCGAACGACCCTGAAAATCTGCGCTATGTAGCACAATTAGCCGAAAAAAAAAGTTACTATATCTATTTGTATAAACTACCCGACGGTACATTATGTATTTATGATGAACATCTGTATTCTGAAAATATCATGAATGCAAGTAGGGCAGATGGTCCGTTGCAGTTTAATCTATCCGGAAATACCACCGGAAACGGACGTACGGCAATTCAGCATGTATTTGAACTTTGGAGTCAAAAAATTGCAGGAAAAGTACCTGTGGATATTCAGATTGATTTAACCAAAATGGATGCAGGTGTTCTTGGAGGAAGTTATGTTTTGCCGGAGTTTTTTCATACTCAAACCAATACGTGGTTTACCTCCTCCTTATACAATCAAATTGTGGGTTACGATGCTACCACACAGAGAGATATCAGAATTGAGATGAACTCCGACTATAGTTGGTATTATGGCTTGGATGGAAATACGCCTTCCTATCTCATGGATTTTGTTTCTGTGATGTTGCACGAAATAAACCACGGATTAGGATTCAGCGATAATATCTTTTATGAAGCCGGAAGTCAATATAATGGAGAGTTTTACTATATAGATGGAGATAATATTAACGGAACGAATTACCCTAATGCATTCTGCCGCCAGTTGTTTCAAGGCACTTCGGGCCCAAATATTGCGGAACTTACGCAATCACAGCGGGCAGCGCTGATTACCAGCGGCAACTTGTACGCCGGACGTCCGGGTTCAAAACTATTGGCAGCCAACGGCGGCAGTCGCGTAAAAATGTATGCTCCCAATCCTTATGAAGATGGCTCAAGTGTTTGTCATTGGGATTATTATGTGTCTTTTACTACTTTTATGAGATATGCTTTCGATTACGGCGAATCGTGTCATACCATCGGCGCCCGTGAGATAGGAATGCTGGTAGATATGGGCTGGACAGAAAACAGCAGTAGCGGCGACTGTCCGGGTGTTTCCAATATGAAAGTAGAATTTTCTTTCGACTGCAACAGCGCTCAAATCTCGTGGAATGCACCTTCCAAAGGCATTCAGGAAGCGGCGTTTACAGAAGGCCTCGGCGATGAATCTTCAGTACGTTTTCAAAAAGAAAAAGAATATGTAAACGTTACTAAATTGGCTGTTTATGATGCATCTCAAAGTTCATTAGCCTCTTATGATTTTGGTACAAGTTCCGGCACATCCTCTTATTTTACAATCCCATCGGGCACTCATTTTCCTGCCTATTACTATTCGGATGGAAAATGGTATTACTGTTTAGAGGCTCCATATACCTACAATTTTCAGAAAGGACATAAATATACCGTAGTATGCAGCGACGACGGACAATATCTTGCTTTCAGTGTTAAAGACGACGGCGGCAGCGGCGGAGATTTTAAATACAACATCTATCGAGATGGCACCCTTGTGAAAGGAAACCACACCGAAACCTCCTATACCGATATGGGATATAATAAGAATCAACCCCATACTTGGATGGTTAAAGTGGCTTGTTCCGGTGGAGGAGAATCAACTCCCGCATCGGTAAATAAGGGTTGTAATGTGGGTGTGGGTGAAAATGTAGAAAGTTCGATAACGGTATTCCCGAACCCAACAACTGGGGAGTTAAGAGTTAAGAGTGAAGAGTTAAGAGTTGCAAGTATTGAAATTTTTGATATTTTTGGCAAAAAAATGCTAGAGCAGAAAGAAAATCTTATGGCCTTACAATCTTACGACCTTACGGTCTTTTCCGCCGGCATCTATTTTCTAAAAATCACTACTAATAAGGGAATCATAACAAAAAAAATTATTAAAAATTGAAAATTAAAAACTTTCAACATAAAACAATTAATCGCTAATCATTAATCATTATTTTTAACCATTAAAAAAAAATTATTATGAAAAATTACAAACTTTTATTCGTATTATTAACATGTTCAGTTTTATTTTTTTCTTGTGATAAAATCAAAACCGACGTTAAAATCTCATCCCTTTCAATTGAAATGGATAATATCTCTGTAACCAGTGCTGCCAAAGGCGTTTCCGGAGATGCAATTAATTTTTTCTCTGCTACAAAAACCATAAGTCTTGATGATGTTCAAGGGGTTACTGATGAGGCATTGAGATTCCGTAACAAAATTGAGTCCATTGAAGTGGGCACAACTACTTCTGTAACTGTTACCTCTACCGACGACGCAGGAACAGTTATTAAAGAGTTTGTTTTAAATGCCAACGGATTATCAAATGCTATCAATATTCCTCAATACGATTTAGGCACCGCTTATAGTGGAAATTTACAGAATTTTGTGATAGAACTACTGACTACTCTATTTAAAAGCAATAGTGTAACGATGAATACTTCAGGAAAAACGGATATCACTTCCGGTGAAACTTTGAAAGTAAAGATCACAATAACTAATATAATATTAACTACAGGTTTATTTTAAGACTGTAAAACTATTTGTACAATTCAATTAGTTTCAATATTTCGGGAAAAGTTTCCAATAGTGGCGAGAGTTCCATGAAGTTTTTGTGCCAACTGTAGTCTATGAGCAGTGCATCGTTCAGATAACTACTTCCAACTACAATGTTCTCATTTAAAAAATAAAGAGCGGACAAATAATAATACATTTTTCCACGCTCTTTTTCTGCAATGTAATTACTAAATAAGAACTCTTCAATCATATTAAAGCCAACTTCGTACATTTTATTAAAAATACAAAATTGAGTAATAAAGAAGAAAAAGTGGTCGCTGTTATCTAAATGACGAAGAGTTAATTTTGCTAATTTATAAATGAAAGTATCTCCATCTTCTTCAAAGAATGGGGCAACAGTAAATAGGAGGTCAATATTCTGAGGTTCCTTTGCAAAAGCATTTTCCACAAAGGCCCTTGCATCCTCAATTCTTCCCAACTCACTCAAAGCATTTACAATACCTAAAATTGCTTCGTTATGCGTAGGATTTTTTTCTAAGGCTTTATGGTAGTATTCCAATGATTCTTCAAACCATTTTTGAACGGCATAGCAATCTCCAATATTTGTAAGTGCATAAAAGTCAAATTCATCAATATTATATGCTTCAAAATAATGGTGGAGTGCCTGATCGTAATTTTTTAGTTCAAAATAGGAGTTTGCAATATTAAAATGTGCCGCAGCAATGTTTCCATCACAAGTAAGGGCAAGATTGTAAGCATCAATAGCTTCTTCAAACCGGTTATTCCAACTCAAAGTGAATCCCAGTCCAAACCAGGCATCCCCTAAAAACGGGAATTCTTCAGTAAGTATGGTGTAAAATTCGGCAGCCTCAATAGGTTTATCCAACTCTTCAAAAAGATAAGAATAGGTGAATAAGTTTTCGCTAAATACCGGATCGGCTTGCAAAGCAAGGCTTACGTGTTTAATGGCAGTAAGAATATCGTTTTTTCTAACATATTCATGTCCCAATAAAAAGTGGATATCGGGATCGTTAGGTTCTAATGCCAATGCCTTATTAAGCCATTTTATAGTTTGCCCCGATTTATTATTGGTCATATTTGACAAGAATACTTTTTCAATGTAAATATCTGCAGATGGGGGAAATGAATGTTCTATCTCTTCCAACTCTTTTGCTGCATTTTCCATCTGAAATTCAAGAATATACTTTTTTACACGGTAAAGACGAAATTGAGGCTCGTTAGGAAATTGTTTGATGGCTTGCTCAATAGCTAACGAAAGATACCGAAAGTTAAAATCTTGCATCAACTCTTCAATAATTGTTTCCATTTCTATAGAATCAAAATATTGAGATACATTGTTATCAACGCAATCGATAAAATCGTTTACTAATTCGCTATTTTCGTAATCTTCAAAATCCATTAAAAACAATGATTAATGATTAGTGATTAGTGGTTAGCTAACCGCTAATCACTGTCTGCTTATTAATTATTCAAAAGATAAAATCGCTTTTTTAATAAGTTCAATGGCATCGCGAAGTTGTTCTTCCGAAATCACTAAAGGAGGCGTAAAGCGGATAATATGTCCGTGTGTGGGTTTTGCAAGAACTCCTAATTCTTTCATTTTCAAGCATACATCCCATGCCGTTTTTCCGTTTTTGGGGCGGATTACAATGGCGTTCATCAATCCTTTTCCGCGCACCAATTCAATCATGTCTGATTTAAAAGCCCTCATCTCTTTGCGGAAAATTTCACCCAAATAGGCTGATTTTTCTACTAATTTTTCCTCTTTTATTACATCTAATGCCACCATGGCTACTTTACAGGCAATAGGATTTCCGCCATAGGTTGAGCCATGCTCTCCCGGTTTAATCGTAAGCATAATTTCATCATCTGCCAGCACTGCCGATACAGGATAAACCCCGCCGGATAGTGCTTTTCCGAGAAGCAACATGTCGGGGCGCACGTTTTCGTGGTCGCAAGCCAACATTTTACCGGTACGTCCAATACCGGATTGAATCTCGTCGGCAATAAACAATACATTATTTTTCTTGCAAAGTTCGTAGGCTTTTTTCAAATAACCCTCGTCCGGTACATATACACCGGCTTCTCCTTGAATAGGTTCAAGTAAAAATCCGGCTACATTCGGATCTTTCAAGGCTTCTGCCAAAGCATTCAAATCGTTGTAGGGTATACGAACAAATCCGGGGGTAAAAGGCCCGTAACCGCCGAAAGAATCAGGGTCATTCGACATGGATACAATTGTGATGGTTCTTCCGTGAAAATTTCCGTCGCAGCAAATAATTTTGGCCTGATTTTCAGGAATCCCCTTCACTTTATAGGCCCATTTACGGCAAAGTTTTAGTGCGGTTTCGTCTGCTTCGGCGCCGGAATTCATCATAAGCACTTTATCATACTTAAAAAAATCAGTAACATATTTTTCAAAAACACCCAACACATCGTTGTAAAAAGCACGGGATGTGAGGGTAAGCGTACGCGCTTGGTCACACATCGCCTCTACGATTTTTGGATGGCAATGTCCTTGATTTACTGCTGAATATGCTGCAAGAAAATCGTAATATTTATTTCCTTCCACATCCCACATAAAAGGGCCTTCGCCTTTTGCAAGTACTACAGGGAGTGGGTGATAATTGTGCGCTCCGTACTTGTCTTCCAGTTCCATAGCCTCTTGGCTGCTTTTAACTTTTTGAAACATAATAAATTAATTTTAAGTGAATGACTGTTTTTTGAATGGGCGAATGTACATCTTTTTTCCACATCTGAAAAAATTCTCATCAAACGGTTCAAAGTCAGGAAAAAAATCATTAAAAACCCATATTAACAGCCTATCAGCCGAATAGGATAGTGAAGGAGGCTGTTTTTTAAAAAAAAATAAAAATCGTACCCCATACTCTTTTTAATTATTTTTTTCTACTTTCGCCCTTGATTTATTAACCTGTAAGTATCCCAAAACTCCTACAGTTTCAAAATGTACTTCCAAATAAGATTACTTTGAGTAGTCTGTGCTGCTTTGCCGCCCACGTCTGTAAATACTCAATTACTTTATAACTCCCAGTTCTTTCCCTACCTTTGTAAACGCCTTAATACATTTATCCAAGTGTTCGGTTTCGTGCGCGGCGGAGATTTGAACGCGGATACGCGCCTGATCTTTGGGCACTACCGGATAGTAAAATCCGGTTACAAAAATTCCTTCATCCTGTAAGCGAGCCGCCATCACCTGCGATAGTTTGGCATCGTACAGCATAACGGCACAAATAGCAGATTTTGTAGGTTTTATATCAAAACCGGCAGCCATCATTTTTTGAATGAAATATTCGGTATTGGCATGCAGTTTATCTTGCAATGTATTGGTTTCCGACATCATTTCCACCATTTTGATACCGGCAGCGGCCACCATGGGCGGAATAGAATTGGAGAACAGATAAGGACGGGAACGCTGACGAAGCAACTCGATAATCTCTTTCCTGCCGGTTGTAAAACCACCGATAGCGCCACCGAAGGCTTTTCCCAATGTGCCTGTAATAATCTCTACCTGACCCCGTTTGTTAAATAATTCGGAAACTCCGCGGCCGGTTTTTCCCACTACGCCTGCGGAGTGGGATTCATCTACCATTACCATGGCGTCATATTTTTCGGCTAAGGCAATAATTTTATCCAACGGAGCCACGTTGCCGTCCATTGAAAATACGCCATCGGTAACAATTAAGCGAAACCGTTGGGCTTGAGCCTCTTTCAACTGTTTTTCCAAATCTCCCATATCGGCATTGGCATAGCGATAGCGAACGGCTTTACACAAGCGAACGCCATCAATAATAGAGGCATGATTTAACGCATCGGAAATGATAGCGTCGTTTTCGCCTAACAGAGGTTCAAAAACGCCGCCGTTGGCATCAAAACAGGCTGCATACAAAATGGTATCTTCGGTTCCGAAAAATTCTGCAATCTTTGCCTCTAATTTTTTATGCAAGTCGGTACATCCGCAAATAAAGCGAACCGAAGACATGCCATAGCCGTGTGAATCCAGGGCTTTTTTGGCTGCTGCAATCAATTGCGGGTTATTGGATAATCCTAAATAGTTGTTTGCGCAAAAGTTCAGTGCTTTTGTACCATTAGCCAATGTGATTTCTGCGCCTTGGGGAGAAACAATAATTCTTTCATTTTTATAAAGACCTGCTTCTTGAATGCCGGTCAATTCCTCTGTAAGATAATTTTGAAATTTTTTATACATAATGGTTAAATTCAAATAGTGAATAATATTATTTGTTAAATTTTTTCTTCAGTTCTTTAATCATATCTTCAGTCATGGAGGTAAGATTGTATTTAGGGTTCCAGCCCCACTCTTTTCTGGCGCAGGAATCGTCCATACTGTTGGGCCAGGAATCTGCAATACCTTGTTTCAATGCGTTAATCTCATATTCCATCTCAAAATCAGGAATATGTTTTTTTATTTCCTTGTAGATGGTTTCGGGGTCGAAACTCATGGCAGTAACATTGAATGAGTTGCGGTGAATTAATCGGGCAGGGTCGACTTCCATCAAATCAATAGCGGCATCCACGGCATCGGGCATATACATCATATCCATAAAAGTGCCTTTTTTTAACGGGCAGATGAACTTCTCGCCCTTTACAGCTGCGTAATAAATTTCTACGGCATAGTCGGTGGTTCCTCCACCGGGAAGCGTCAGATTTGAGATTAATCCGGGGTAACGCACCGAGCGGGTATCCACTCCAAAACGTTTGAAATAATAGTCGCTCAGTAACTCTCCGGCAACCTTGCTCACGCCGTAGATAGTTCCGGGGCGCTGCACGGTATCTTGCGGGGTATTATCGGGCGGCGTTCCCGGACCGAAAGCGCCGATGGAACTGGGCGTAAAAAGTGCTGCCTTAAATTCGCGGGCAACTTCCAAGCAGTTAAGCACACTGCCAATGCCCGTATTCCAGCCCCATAAAGGATCAGCCTCTGCTTTGGCAGAGAGTACCGCTGCCATATTATAAATAGCATCAATTTGATATTTTTTTACCACATCGGCAAGTCGTTGAGCATCAGTAGCATCAATCTGGCATGAGGGGCCATCTTCATTCGGGTCGCCGTCCAACGGATAAGATCTGCCTGCCGAAACCACATTGTTTTTACCATAACGCTTACGTAAGGCCGGAACAAGCTCAGAGCCAATTTGCCCTTTCGCTCCGATAACTAATATTTTTTTCATAAATAATGTTTTTTAAAATTGGATGCAAAAATAGTTTTTTTTGGTTTACATTTTTAAAAAAAATCTCTTTATTTGCTCAAAGAAAAAAAATTAAATTAACATGAAAAAAATTATTCTTTCTATTTCCATTTATTTGTTTCTCTGCTTCTCTTTATTAGCGCAAAAAGCCTCTCTTACAAAAGCATACAACTTTTTTTTTGATAAAGATTTTATAAAAGCAAAAGAGGCTGTTGACTTATGCGTACAAGATGAAAAATTAGCGCAAAAAGCGCAGACCTGGCTTTATAAAGCTAATATCTATTTTTATTTGGCAAATCAAGAATATGATGCTAAAAGAGAAAACTCTGCCTATCAAGTATTGTTTCCGGATGCTGCAGAACAGGCTTTTGATGCATTCCAAAAAGCAAATGAACTGAATAAAAATGTGGAGGCTTATGATATGTTAGCTCCTAATGACGGAATCCCAAAATTATATGCACTGCTATTAGTATTTGGCGTTGATGAATTAATTGACGGAAAGTATGATGCGGCTAAACGTATTTTAGGTAAGGCCGTGATTAGCTATGAATTAGTAACTCCTCCCCAATTTCCATTGCTTGGCGAACTCTATTATTATTATGCGTATACTTTAGAAATGCTGAATGATACTGAAAACGCCCTCCAATTTTATAATAAGGCTATTAAGGATGGCTCAACGAATGAAAACACCTATATTCGACTTATTGAAAACTATAAAAAAGAAAAGAATCCAGCTAAAATAAAAGAGATTTTAGATGCTGGAAAAAAATCATTACCCAACAACCCATCCCTTAAAGCAGCTGAAATTGATTACTATTATTTCATTAATGATAAAGTTACTGCTCATAAATTAATGGATGATATTTCTCCTTCTGTATTACATGACAACAATGATTTGCTGGTAAATATAGCCAATTTCTATATTTTGGATACCAATTATACAAAAGCATACGACTTATTAAAGCAAGCCAATCAGATAACCCCTAATAACTTTATCATTTGTTATAATTTGGGCGTTTGTGCTTATTATCTATCTGATGCAAACAACCAGAAGTATAATGATCTGGTGTTAAAAGGCGATAAAGAGAATGCCATGAATTATAAAACTGTTTCAGAAAAATATTTATTAGAAGCAGAAGTCTATTTTGAATATGTACACCAAATTGAACCGCAAGATATTAATGTAATGCGCACACTTCGTTCCATCTACGCAAGATTGCAATCTCCAAAATATGATGAAATGGATTCAAAAATTAAAGCAGTAGAAAAATAAGGAGACCTTTTTTAATCCAACACTCTCTATTTTTATAACTTACCTTAAAGTGATCTTTTTTCAGGTAAATATATTTTATTTCAACGTTACCCTTACCCCAACATATCCCATAATTCCCGTAATCGGCATGTAAATTACCGAAGCGTCGAAATATGCTCCAAACGGATTGTCGGCAGAAATAATCGGATTTTTTTGCTTGTAGTTCAACAAATTTTCACCGCCGAGGTAGATTTCCCATAATCGAAATTTCTTGGTAACCTGTGCATTCATCATGACCCAGCCGGGCGACCTACCGTTTTTGTTTGCTACCGGACGATATGCTTCGGGATTACCACTCATATCGGGTAAGCGCATAGGCGAATTATATTGGAAGGTAAGATTAAATTTCCATTTATCGTAAGGTAATGAATAATTTAGATTCAACAATGCTTTATGCGGGCTCATCAATGATTTTTCCTGCAATTTTCCTGCGGTGGTTAAATGTACATCGTTGAAACGATATGCTAAAATGATTTCAAAACCTTTAAAGGGCAGTAAGGTAAACTCTGCCTGTACCGAGTGAGAATAGGAAAGATTTCCTTTTCCGTTAGCATTCCCGTTCAGATTATAAATCGCGATTTCCTGCGGGTTCTTGTCTAAATCTATAATGGTTTGATTTATAAAATGTGTATAATAATAATCTACGCTGAATGTAGATTTTCCGCCGGGCATCTTAAAACTTTGCACCAAACTTATGCCTGCATTCCACGCCTCTTCCGGTTTGAGAATCTCATTCATTGAAAAATTTCGGTTACTGACCAATAAAGATAGGTTTTCAATAATGGGATTTGAAGAACGGTATCCTTTTCCGGCGGAGATTCGGAGGGAAGTTTCGGGTACAGGTTGCCATTTTATATGTAAACGCGGTGTCCAAAACAGTTGTTTATAATGAAAATTGTAATCCAACCGGATTCCGGGCATGATAATAAACTTATCTGTAATGGAATACACATATTCTGCAAAAATACCGGGAACAGGTTCCATTCTTTTATTGGTATAACTATCACCAAACAGTTTTACAGGGTCTTTTAATTGCTCATCCACCCGGTCGATTTGGAAACTGACACCTGCATTGAGGGTGTGATGTTTTGACTCGCCAAACTTGCCGGAATAGATCACATTGGCATAGCCGCTGAGTTGGGCGGCATCGTAAGTGCGTGCGCCAAACTGCGACCGATCGTTTTGATAATTGAACGACAAAATAGTTCCCACACTTTGAAATTCGCCCCCGTTAATTAAAAAGCCATTTTTAGTAATGGCCTCCACTTTATGGGTTTTGATTCGCAACCCCCAAATAGAATCGGCAACCAACGTTGCCATATCTTTTTTAGCATTAAAATTTGTCATTCCGCCGGTTCTGTCTTCAAAGAGATAACTAATCATGGTTCTACCTTCAAATTTTTCCGGCACTTCATAATCTAACCGGTACATCCCGTTGGCTTGATAATTTTGCGGCAGATCTAAAAAATGGTCGTGATTATGGTCAATTTTAGCAAACTGCCCTTCACCGTGAAAGAAAAACAGCCCTGAAACCAATCCCTTTTTGTCCATATTAAAACGTGTGTTTAAGTTTAATTCGCCTTTTCCCATGCTATTGGCATAAGCGTTGAGATACAGTTTTTCGCGGTTGGTTTCCGGTTTTTTAAAATCTAATTGAATTTGTCCCGTAATACCTTCATAGCCATTGGTTACCGAGGCCGTCCCCTTTGAAATACTGATTCTTTCCATCCATGGACCGGGAACATAAGCCAATCCGAACTGGTTGGCTAACAAACGGATATAAGGCACGTTTTCCAGCAGAATTTGTGTATAAATACCTGCCAGCCCTAACATGGAGATCTGCTTTGCGCCGCTTACGGCATCGGAATACTCCACATCTACGGCGATGGTGCTTTCAAAACTTTCCGACAGGTTGCAACAGGCGGCACGGCGTAAGCCTTCTGTGGTAATTACTTGTGTAAGAATAGGTTTTATGGAAATAAAAGCCCCTTCCCGCGCCTCTACCGTTACGGCATCCAACATCCGTGCCGACGATAAAATAATATTCAACTCTTTTTGATCTTTTTTTACGGTTATTGTGTCATTTTCATAGAAACCGTATCTTACAACCAAAATGTTGGTTATTTCCACTTTGTCAAGTGTAAAGTTTCCATCCTTATCCGTAGTGGTACCCACTGAAGAGTTGAGCCACTGCAAAGATGCCCCCTGCACGGGTTTTTCAACGCCTTCATCCGAAAATTCGGTAACGCGGCCGGAAAGTTTCTGGGCGGAAATGGGCAGAAAGCAGCAAGCAGAAAGCAGCAAACAGAAAGCGGAAAGAATTTTATGATTTGATTTTTTCATTTTCGATTTTTTATTATTAATTTGAAATATACTTTACAATTCTCCTCTGTATAGTTTTGTGCGTTTGTGTTTTCTATGTTGAAGAAATTAACCAACATAAATACACCGGAAAAACGAAGTTGCAGAGAGATTAAGAATAAAAAACTCTTTGGGAAGTAAAATTTACAAATCTAACGCCTACTAATTTTAAGAGAAGAGGAGGGGAATATTGAAAACAGGGCGTTGTAACTTCAAAAAGATTACAAATCTGATTAGACTCATACAGAACTGTTTTTAGGAAAGAAAATGAAAGATGGATCTTCTCACTTTTAATAAAAACATCCTCTATTTTAATTGATAAGTGGGTTTGATGGCAATGGCTATGGTCGTTTTTGGCATGTTCGTGTTTATGGCAGCATTGATGGATATTGATTACTACCCCTGAAGAAAGTACAAAAAAGATTATACCAAAAAGAATAATAAAGAAACCGCTAATTTTCTTTTTCATCACAATAAATAAACATGCAAAAATAGAGTTTTTTTAATATTGATTTTTTTATATTTTTGCAACATTAAATAAAAAAAATCAGCTTACAATGAATACAGATACTATTGTCAGATACTCCGATGAAGAACTTCAAGAGTTTAAGTTGCTTATTGAAGAAAAAATAAATGAAGCCAAAAAAGGGATGGAAATTTACTTAGAAGCTTATAGTAATGTAGGAAATGATACTACTGATACTTCACCTACTTTTAAAATCCTGGAAGAGGGAAATCAGGTATTATCGAAAGAAGAAAATAGTCGTTTGGCAAACCGCTTAGATAAATATATTAAGAACTTGGAAGCTGCATTGGTACGGATTGAGAATAAAACTTACGGAATATGCCGTGCTACCGGAAAACTTATCCCCAAGGAAAGGCTAAAATGTGTGCCTCATGCTACGCTTTCTTTTGATGCAAAAGTTAATGAAAAAAAGTAGTTTAGCCTTAATTATCATCTTCATTTTGGTAGTAACAGACCAAGTCGTTAAAATTTGGGTAAAAACTACTATGTCAATCGGTGAATCTATTCCTGTTCTTGGCAATTGGTTTTACATTTATTTTGTTGAAAATGAAGGAATTGCATTTGGTATTAGTTTTGGAGAAAAGATCGGAAAACTTTTGCTTTCCATTATACGAATCGGTGTTGCAGGATTTTTACTCTATTATTTGTTTTCTCTCATTAAAAAGAAAAATGTTGAATGGGTAGTTGTCATCACCCTGTCACTAATTATCGGGGGGGCTCTCGGAAATATTATGGATTCTCTGTTTTACGGGATTATTTGGCATTATGCTCCTTTTCTCTATGGACATGTAGTAGATATGTTTTATTTTAAAATTTTTATGATTCCCAAATGGTTCCCACTTTGGGGTGGGGAGTACTTTTTCCCTGCCATCTTTAATGTTGCTGATGCCTGCACTACAACCGGAATTATAGCCATCATTATTTGGAATAAAAAATTCTTCACTCCTAATAAAGAAGCAGATATTTAACAAAACTAATTAATAAATTCATACTAACATTGTAGTTATGGAAAAACCTACCGGCGTCATTCAGAAAATTATTGAAAGTTTACAACAAATAAACGCTTACGATTTTTATTCACCTATTGAAAAGGATATTATTTTACATAATCTTCGGGCAGCATACATGATATTTCTTGGCATCCCTACAGAGAAAGAAAGCCTGGAAAATAGGATAGGAAAACTGTTTGAGACTAATTATGAGCCGGAGCAGAAAAACCATGAGGATATTGAACAAGAAGCGGAAAACAAAAACAGCATGGTGGAAACTGTTACCATAGAGGCTCCTGCTGAAAATGAAATTATTGAAACAGAAAAAATAATTGAAGTTGAGAAACCGTCTGAAGTACCGGATGAAGATATTTCGAAAGAACAAGTACCGGAAGAAGAAGTGTCGGATTTTAAAGAACAAACACAAATGGGTTCAAGCGTCATAGAAATGCCTAAAATTAAGAATGATGAAACAACCAAGAAAATTTTGCAAGACGATATTTCGGAATTTATTCCCGGTGCAAAACCCCAACCTGCTTTATTATTTGATGAAATAGGAGCGTTAAAACCTGAAAAAAAATCGCTAAATGACTTACTCACAGAAAAGAAAGATGAGGTCTCTTTGGGATCTAAATTTCAACAATCTTATATTCCCGATTTAACTAAAGCGATTGCTATTAATGAAAAATTTACTTTTATAAGAGAATTATTTCACAACAGCGGCGTGGAGTTTAGTAATGCTATTCAAAAACTTAATGAATGTGAAAATATTGATTCCGCATTTGTTTTAATGGAAGATCTAAAACATCAATATATCTGGGATACAACATCTTCGTCATATCTCTCGCTTTGTGATTTAATAAGAAGAAGATTTTTATAATAAGTAATGGGTAATATACTCTCTTAGAAAATTATTATTTCGAAGCAGCAGAAACATTTGCCATACGTTTTCTATCATTCTCATCTAATAATATCTTCCGAAGTCGTAGCGACTTTGGAGTAATCTCTAAGTATTCATCTTTGTTAATTAACTCCATAAATTCTTCAAGAGACAATTTTATGGCAGGGGCAATCCTCATTTTCTCATCCGATCCTGAGGCTCTCATATTGGTTAGTTTTTTAGATTTGCACACGTTTACCACCAAATCATGTTGGCGAATATGCTCGCCAATCACTTGTCCTGTGTACACATGTTCTCCCGGTTCAATATAGAATAAGCCTCTGTCTTGTAATTTGTCAATAGCGTAAGCATAAGCCTGCCCCGTTTCCATAGCAATTAGCGCACCGGCGTGTCTGCCGGAAATTTCACCTTTCCATGGTTGAAATTCTACATATCGATGAGACATAACAGCTTCGCCTTCAGTAGCAGTTAGTATTTGAGCACGCAACCCGATAATTCCCCTTGATGGGATCATAAAATCCAAATGGATTCGGTCGTTTTGAGTATCTAAATACACCAATTCTCCTTTTCTACGAGAAACATAATCGATTACACGGCTTTGAAACTCTTCCGGAACTAACACGGTAAGTTGCTCAATTGGCTCCATTTTCACTCCATCTATTTCTTTTATAATCACTTGTGGCTGCCCTACCTGCAGTTCATAACCTTCACGGCGCATTGTTTCAATTAAAATAGAAAGATGTAAGATTCCGCGCCCAAAAACATTCAACATATCGGGAGAATTGGTTTCTTCGATACGCATTGCTAAATTATGTTCCAATTCTGAAAAAAGGCGGTCGCGCAGATGTCTTGAAGTTATGTACTTGCCTTCCTGCCCATAGAAAGGAGAGGTATTGATGGTAAACAACATACTTATAGTCGGTTCATCAATTTTAATCGGCTCTAACTGTTCCGGAGATTCAAAATCAGCCACTGTATCCCCAATTTCAAAATTTTCCAAACCGAGAATAGCGCAAATTTCTCCGGGATATACAGTATTTTTCATCTTTTCTTTACCCAACCCTTCAAACACATACAACTCTTTAACTTTAGAAGGGATTATTTTGCCGTCACGTTTTACCAAAGACACATTTTGTCCCCATTCCAGAGTTCCTCTTTTGAGGCGTCCCACAGCAATTCTTCCCACGTAAGATGAATAATCTAAAGAGGATATCATCATTTGCAAATTTCCCGTTTCCACTTCTGGAGGAGGAATATGTAAAATAATTTGATCTAATAAATAACTAATATCATTCGTGCGTTTTTTCCAGTCTGCGCTCATCCAACCCTGCTTGGCCGATCCGAAAACGGTGGGAAAATCTAACTGATAATCATGTGCACCCAGGTTAAACATCAATTCAAAAACGGCCTCCTGTACTAAATCCGGAGAGCAGTTTGGTTTATCCACTTTGTTAATTACCACAATGGGTTTAAGTCCAAGTTGAATAGCTTTTTGGGTAACAAAACGTGTTTGCGGCATAGGCCCTTCAAACGCATCAACCATAATCAGCACGCCATCTGCCATATTCAGTACACGCTCTACCTCACCGCCAAAATCGCTGTGCCCGGGAGTATCAATCACGTTAATTTTCACCCCATTATAGCGTATAGAAACATTTTTTGATAAAATAGTAATCCCCCGCTCACGTTCTAAATCATTGCTATCCAACATCAAGTCTTGAACTTGTTGGTTTGCTCTAAATAAATTAGATTGATGTAATATTCTATCTACCAAAGTAGTTTTTCCATGATCCACATGAGCAATTATGGCAATATTTCTAATATTTTGCATTTAAAAATTTTATGAGCTGCCTGCAGGCAACAATTACGGCGGCAAAAGTAAGGTTTTTATTTTATCAAGTTTACTATTTTATTTAGCTTGCACATTTAAGTGCTAAAATTGTAAAAAAAAATATTTTTTTTCTATAAAAGAAATCTTTTTTTATTTTTGTTATCTCATTTTGTAATACTTATACAGAGTACACAAATAGATTTAACTGTATAAAGACCAATATAATATATTACATGGACAACAGCATTTGGTATGATACTTTTGTGGAATTGCTTTATAAAAAGTTTCCCAAAAAAGCGCAATTAACACGGGAATTAATGTCTTTATTAAGTATTGAACGTGAAGCTGTTTATAGAAGACTGCGGAAAGAAGTTGCTTTTCCTGTTCACGAAATTGTCAAAATTGCTGCTGCCTGGAGTATCTCTTTAGATGAAATGACCGGCGTAGATTCCGGCGAAATATCTTTTCAGTTGAAAATGATGAACTATATTAGCCCGTCGGAAGAAGAGATTAAATTTCTACAATATGTTATTCAATCTATTGAACATCTTAAAAATTATCAGGAAGTAGAGTTTATGGATATTTGCAATAAATTGCCCAGACAATTTCTTGCAGGGTATGATTACTTAAATCGCTTTTATTTATTCAAATTAACGTGTCAATATGGCGGCGAAAAAGAGATTATCCCTTTCTCTCAAATCAATATTTCGGAAGAAAAATTGCAAATTACAAGAGCGTATTATAAAGCCATCAAGCATGTGCCGAACAGCAGCTTTGTTTTCGATAGTAAAGTTTTTCAATATCTGATAAACGATATCCGATATTTTCATTCTATCTATCTCGTTACCGATGAAGAGAAGGAACTCATTAAAAAAGATTTGTATGCACTGTTGGATTACATGTTAGAGGTGGCCATCCATGGCGCTTATCCCGAAACGCATAATAAAGTAAATTTTTACATCTCTCAACTTTATATTGACACTAATTATACTTATACCTTTACTCCTGAAGTTAGTATATGTTTTATTCATATATTTGAAAAGTTTGAGATGTTCTCCTATAATTCAGAGATGGTAGCAAATTTTATGTCGTGGATGCGACTGAAAAGAAAAACCTCTATCCAAATTTCCGAAGTAGATGAAAAAAGTCGAATTGATTTTTTCACAACCCAACGAAGGCTGATAGATGGCCTATAACAATGTTTATAAAAGTATAACTATTAAAAATGATAATGTATGGAAGAGGTTACCTGGTATGATGTTTTCATAGAGAATCTTTATGAAAAATGTTCAAAAAAATCGCAATTGGCGCAAGAGTTAATGGATCTTCTGTGTATTGAAAGAGAAGCAGTTTATAGAAGATTGCGAAAGGAAGTTGTTTTTCCTGTTCATGAAATGGTAAAGATTGCTTCCGAATGGGGTATTTCATTAGACGAAATTGTGGGCATTAATTCAGGACAGGTTCCTTTTCGCCTTCAACCCATTAACTATTTTAACCCCTCAAAAAAAGAGATGGGAAATATGCAGAAAAGAATCAGAGCCGTAGAGTATTTTTCTACTTTGCCTGACTCGGAACACATGGAAGTCTGCAATAAAATACCAAAATCTATAAGTACCGGTTCCCTGCTGTTTTACAGATTCAAAATATTTAACTGGACAAGCCTCTATAATAATGATGATACCTATAAACGATTTTCTGATATCATTCTTCCTGAAAAAGTGCGTGAAGAGATTGAACGCTATAGTATAGCTATAAAAAGTGTAGCAAATTCCAGTTTTATTTTGGATAACATGGTGCTTGAACACCTTATCCGTAATATCCAATATTTCCACTCTATTCTGCTCATTACAGACGAGGAAAAAGAACTTCTTAGGAAAGAACTACATGTACTATTGGATTATCTGCTGGAAATTGCAAATAACGGCTGCTATCCTGAAACACAAAATAAAGTGAATCTCTACATTTCTCAACTTAATATTGATACAAACTATAGTTATTATTATTCTGAACAGATGAAATCTTGCCTTGTTCAGGCTTTTGGAAAGTTCGATATCGCCTCCTACGACTCAGATATGGTTAACAATTTTAGAGCCTGGATGAATATTAAAAAAAGAGCAACCATCCAAATTTCGGAAGTAAATGAAAAATTCAGAATAGAGTTTTTTACTCAACAAAGACAAATAGTAGATACTCTTTAGAAATATGAGATTAAATTTTTCAGTACTATTCTTAATCTTATTTATCCTCCTTATTCTATTTTCCACTCTCAGGAGTTCGGCACAAAGCGCACAGACTACCACTGACAGCATAAAAAAGAACGAAATAGAGATACTCAAAGAAAAAGTTGACAAGCATCTCATTGAATTTTCAAAACTAAAGAAATTAAAAATATCAGGTTATATTCAAGCGCAATTTGAAGTGGGACAAGAATTTGCCGTAACAAAAGCAGGAAGTTTAACCACTTATAACAAAGAGAGAGACGGAAAAGCAGGAGATTTTTTTCGATTTGGGATTCGGCGCGGATATCTTAAAATTGCCTGGCAAGAATCGTTTGGATCTGCGGTTTTTCAGATAGATGTTACCGAAAAGGGAATAGGGATTAAAGATGCTTACATTAAAGTTTCAGAACCCTGGTTAAAAGTTGCTTCGCTGACCGCAGGTATTTTCGACCGCCCTTTCGGAGATGAAATCGGCTATTCCTCTGCACTCATGGAAACCGCTGAGCGTACGGTTTTATTTCAGAAACTGTTTCCGGATGAGAGAGATTTGGGCGGAATGGTTACGCTTGCCGCACCTGAAAAATCTAAACTTTACGGATTAAAATTAGATGCGGGCGCTTTTTGCGGAAACGGCATAGCCATGCCCGATAATGGAAAAATGGACTTTATCGGACATCTGAAATATGAGAAAATCTATTCTAAAATTGCATTTGGAGTAGGAGTTTCCATGTATTACGGAACTGTGAGAAATACGGACTCCATACTTTATAACGTTCAAAAAGTGGACGACAAACATCAATGGGTTGGAAGTGAAGTTTCTCCATTTCAAAAAAATATTCGGCAATATTATGGTCTGGATGCTCAATTTCTTGCTCGAACCTCTTGGGGATTCAGCAATCTACGAGGAGAGATTTTATTTGGAACACAACCTTCTACAAAAAGTGACATCAGTTCGCCTAAAACGGGGTTAATGCAATATAGTAAAGATGCTAACGGAAACTATAACTCGTTTAACCGGATACGCAAATTCTGGGGTGCTCACTTGTATTTTATTCAGGATATTTATAAAACGCCTCTTTCTGTGGTATTTAGATACTCTTTTCTGAATCCGAACAGAGAGTTGAAAGGCCATGAAATAATGAGCAAAACAGATTTACCGTACCATTACTTTGGGGCAGGTGTTTTAGTTAAATGTACTTCTTATCTGCGTTTTATGTGTTATTATGAACTGCCTTTCAACTCAACAAAAAATGATATTCCTGTTCCTGCAAAACCGGCAGATGGAAAAATAGATATTGCCGATTTTCAAAAACATGTTAAAGAGGGAATATTTACTTGCAGATTGCAGTTCAAGTTTTAATTGATTTCTCTGCTGAAAAAATCCGGATCCGGAAGAATAAACAAATAAATCTATTTTTGCGCATAGTTTTATTATAAAACTTTATGAAAAAAATAATATACGCTGTTTTCTATTTACTCTTTGCAATTTGTATACCCATCTATGCACAAATTCCGTCCGGATATTATAATACGGTAAACGGAAAGCAAGGGAAGGGACTTCAAATTGCATTAAATCAAATTATTAAAGACCATAAAAGTGTATCCTATAATGATGTATGGTTCTATTATCAATATACTGATGTAAACTCTTCCGGTAAAATTTGGGATATCTATTCGGATAACCCGCAGGGAGTCCCTGCATACGAATATAACTTCAGGACAGATCAATGTATTAATATTGGAAATGAGGAAGGAAAATGTTATACGCGAGAGCACTCTTTTTGTCAAAGTTGGTTCGGCGGCGGGCAATCTGCACCCTATACCGATATTTTTCATCTCTATCCTGTTGACGGATATATCAATACTTTAAGAAATAATAATCCTTACGGAAAAGTAAATAATCCCACCCGCATTTTTTCTAATGGTTCAAAATTAGGCAATAATACCTACCCGGGGGCTCCAAATGTTACCTGTTTTGAACCTATTGATAATTATAAAGGAGATATTGCCCGTTCGTTTTTTTACATGGCTACACGATATATGTTTGAAGACGGCAGTTTCCAATCCGAATCGCCTATGACGTATAAATCACAACTACAGCCCTGGGCATTAAATATGTTGTTGGAATGGAATCAATTAGATCCGGTAAGTCAAAAGGAAATTGACCGAAACAACGTGATTTACGCCATACAAAAAAATAGAAACCCTTTTATTGATCATCCTGATTGGATTGATAAAATTTGGGGCATGGATTCAATTCATCCCGTGCAAATTTCTATAGAGCCTCTTTCCGAAAATCCTAAAATTAAATGGTTTGCTCTCACAGATAATCGCACTTTGAAAATTACGTTCACACAACCCATGGTATCCTGGCAAGCTGAAAATCCTTTAAATTACTATCTTGGCGAAACTGTTTCCATTACTCATTTGCAGTTACAAAATGATACATTACTGATTCACCTGGGAGGATTATTTTCTCAAAATGTTTATTATAATTTATCTATTCGAAATCTATTAGCCAAGAATATGACTTTCTTGAATGATACTACAATTACGTTTCTCTATCCATTTAATGTTGAACAACAGACTTTATTATCTTGGACTTTTGATAACTTACCAGGCAAACCAAATACACCTCAAAGAATTACAGTTGATTATCATCAGCTGGATAGCATGCCTGATGCCATTTTATATTGTGATGGAACCTATCAATCAAGTAACTTTTTGCGAACTACTTCTCTGAATACTACTGAATTAGACGCTTTAACCGGAGATATTATCGGGGACCCGCGTCCTAATCCCAAGGCAGGGAATGCTATTGCATTTCTCAATGCTACTGCCAATGGGAAATCGATAGTATTCAAATTTCCTACCAAAGGTTACTTTAATTTAGCATTAAGCATGGCAGTACGTAGAACCGGAACAGGGTTTAATACACATCAATGGGAATGGAGTCTGGATGGCGAAAATTACACTTTAATTGAAAATACATCAACTTGTCCGGCAACGCTAAATATATTCACAATCAATATTTTGGATTTAAGATTAATAGAAGAATTAGATAATCAGGAAAAAGTTTTTCTGCGCTTAACTTTATTCGGAGCCATTGGTGCCAGTGGAGGAAACAATCGCTTTGACAACATTACATTACGGGGAGTTCCTATTAACGGTAACAGTACTGATGAGCAAAAAAAATACAATAAATCTCTTTATATTGCTCCAAATCCGAATCAAGGACAATTTCAAATAATTACTCATAATATTGATTACTATAATAATGCTGGTTACGTGATTTATAATTCGTTTGGACAAGCCATAAAATACGGAACTTTGGATAATTCTATTATAGATATTTCGGACCAACCCAATGGAATATATTTCTGTAAAATATTTGAAAAGTGTTTGAAGATAGTAAAAGGAGTGTCTCAAAATTAAATATAAGTATGAATAATCTCAACATTTTAATCATTGGGCGCGGGGGACGTGAACATGCCATAGCATGGAAAACAGCCCAGTCGCCTTTAGTTTCCAAAATATTTGTGGCACCCGGAAATGATGGTATCGCAGAATCATTTGAGTGTGTGAATATTAACGAAACCAATACCGAAAAACTGATTCTTTTCGCGAAAGAGAACCAGATACACCTTACTATTGTTGGACCCGAAGTGCCCCTGATGAACGGCATCGTGGATGAGTTTAAGAAACAGAATCTCAAAGTTTTCGGTCCTACACAAGCTGCAGCACAAATTGAAGGCAGCAAACTGTTTGCCAAAGAACTAATGCGCAAACATAATATTCCTACCGCATCATTTGAAGTGTTTGATCATTATGATACTGCAAAACAATACCTGCTTGCAAAAGGGACGCCCATTGTTATAAAGTATGATGGCCTGGCCGCCGGAAAAGGCGTAGTAGTTGCCATGAATACGAAAGAAGCCGACCACGTATTGCAGGATATGTTGCTTAACAACAAGTTTGGAAAAGGAAAAGTTGTAATTGAAGAATTTTTATCCGGTACGGAATTTTCACTTATGACATTTGTACATGAAAAAATAGTAGTGCCTTTATCCATTGCGCAAGACCACAAACGTGCCTTTGATGGCGATACAGGACCCAATACCGGCGGTATGGGAGCCTACACTCCCGTTCCCATTATTCCGCAAACTGCTGTGGAAGAAGCCCTAAACACCATCATGAAGCCCATTGCAAAAGCCATGATGGATAATGAAACCACTTTTAGCGGCGTTTTATACGGAGGACTTATTCTTACCCAAGATGGCCCCAAAGTAATAGAATTTAATGCTCGCTTCGGAGACCCTGAAGCTGAGGTGGTATTACCCAAAATGAAAAGCGACATGATTGAAGTAATTATGGCACTGCTTGATGGACAAGATCCTGAAATTGAGTGGTACGAAAATGCATTTTTGGGCGTGGTAATAGCCTCAAAAGGATATCCCGATTCGTTTAACAAAGGGGTTGAGATTGAAGGATTAAAAAACAGAAAGATGGATGAAATTAAGGAGTTGATTTTTCACTGCGGAACTGCAAAAAAAGAGGGTAAATGGGTAAACAACGGTGGGCGCGTACTGCTTGTGGTTGGTGAAGGTAATGACCTTGTAGTAGCCCGACAAAATGCTTATTCTACAGTTCAGAAACTTAGTAGCAAGAATTTGTTTTACAGGAATGACATCGGATGGCAATCTATTGAGACAACCGGGTATGATATAAAAAAAGTATAAATTTTAAATTTGTGTAAATAAATCACATACAATATTGTTAACCTAAAAATTGCAAAATACAGCAACTATATTTAAAAAATTATATTTTTGCCGTCCCATTTGATTGAGGGTTTGTGCGAACGGCTTTCAGTTGCGGAGTGTTGTAAAACACGAGAGTTCTTTGACATTTTGGAAGAGAAAAGCTTAAAAAGAAGCTGTTCAAATTGATTTGTCATTCCGAGCGTAGCGAGGAATCTCAAGCAATTGAACGGTTAATTATAAAAAAAAGAAATAACGAGTATAAAGAGTTAAGAGTTAAGAGTTAAGAGTTTTTTAGTTCTTAGTTCATAGTTCTTAACTAAAAGAAACGAGTAAGTTACTAAGAGCGTACAGGGGATGCCTTGGCTCTCAGAGGCGACGAAGGACGTGATAAGCTGCGATAAGCTGCGGGGAGGTGCAAATAACCTTCGATCCGCAGATTTCCGAATGGGGCAACCCATCTTACAGTGATGTAAGATACCCTTTATAAGGGGGCAAACCCGGTGAACTGAAACATCTAAGTAGCCGGAGGAAAAGAAAATAATAATGATTTCCCAAGTAGTGGCGAGCGAACGGGAAAGAGCCTAAACCAAAAGTGTTACGGCATTTTTGGGGTTGTAGGACTGCAATAGCTGCAAAGTTTACGAACGAGAACACTTTGGGAAGAGTGACCCCAGAGGGTGAAAGTCCCGTATTGGTAAGTAAATGAGTGGCAGCAGTATCCTGAGTAGGGCGGGACCGGCGAAATCCTGTCTGAATCCGGCGGCACCATCCGCCAAGGCTAAATACTACTGAGAGACCGATAGTGAACAAGTACTGTGAAGGAAAGGTGAAAAGCACTTCGAACAGAAGAGTGAAATAGTACCTGAAACTGTGCGCTTACAAAGCGGTCGGAGCCTGCCTTAGGCAGGTGACGGCGTGCCTTTTGCATAATGAGCCTACGAGTTACTGAATTTAGCAAGATTAATTACCTTAGGTAAGCAGTCGAAGCGAAAGCGAGTCTGAACAGGGCGTTAAGTTAGATTTAGTAGACGCGAAACTTAGTGATCTACACATGTCCAGGTTGAAGTTGCTGTAAAAAGTAATGGAGGACCGAACTGCAAAACGTT
>Ga0209628_10000429_pt1 | contig 25425 bp, 30 predicted proteins | sample TergutCu122P4_FD_187285 | JGI IMG/M metagenome (GOLD analysis project Ga0209628, IMG submission 187285) | Cubitermes ugandensis P4 segment gut microbial communities from Kakamega Forest, Kenya - Cu122 P4 (SPAdes) (version 2) | ecosystem: Host-associated > Arthropoda: Insects > Digestive system...
ACACATAGTTTAAAATACAATAAAAACCATATACCATTTCATGGATAACTATATCTTATCAGATGACGTATCAAGATATACTGTTTTTACGAACGATACTAATTTACTTCGACAAAAATATTTTTACTTTAAAAATCTCTTTTTCCTTGCAAATATTCTTGAATTGCTATTTCTGTATCACGTAATGTAGTTCGTAAAAATGCATATTCTAGTATTCCGTCTCCACCATATTCATATTTTTCAAATTCTATAGCAATATCTGGATGATCAAAAATTCCAATGCGTATAAATTGTTTTTCATTATCATCTATAATAATTTTATAATCTAATGCTGCTAGTATATAATCAGGTATAGTTCCAAATGCATTTTTTCTAATTTCAGATATGATATAATTTGCAATTTTATCGTAATTTACATGCTTACGTGCATATCTAATACCAGCATCTGAACTTGGAATTGATTTCAATTTAAATTGTATTTTCATCTTTCAATAATATATTTAATCGAAAATATATTAAAAATGCATCATGATATTTAAATAGTTGGAATGATAATATTGTAATTGCACTCTGATCAAGTGCAATAAAATATGAATATGGTTTATCTTTTCCAGTTCATGTTTTTTTCTCATGTGACAAAATAGTTGCACTTCCTAGCATGCAATAATATCACCTCCAGAGATTGTGGGTGTTTATCATAATTTCTACCACAATCAATTCGTCATAAGCAAACGGTCTTAAAGTTTGATGTTTTCATCTCTTCATCATCTGGAGGTTTTTATGATTTTCCCTCCAGATGAATTTTCCTACGAATGTAAATAATTTAATACAATAATTTTATTTTCAAGGTCATCGTCACCTAATTTATTATAGGTTTCACGATCAATCCACACTACTTTAGAACCACCTGCATTATTAGTTAGTAAAAATGGAAATTTTCGTTTCCAATCGGTATATAATAAATGCCAATATTTTTTATCGTTTTTCTTTTGGTCTCGTTCTGATGTATCAAATCCAGGTTGGAACCGTTCGACCCAATCCGTAGATGGATCATATGGTTTATCTGATTTTTTCTTTCCATATTTCTTCTCGTACATATGCATCTTAAAATTCTTAATAATTATGATTAGAAAACTATTTAAAAATGATTATTGTAAACCATATGGTTTTACATTTGTGTTTGGAACTGTAGGTACATTAGGAGAACTAGAAGATAAAGCAGATGTAGGCATTGTAGTTACACTTTTACCAGTATTTAATCCTGCTGGAGTTGGAATACCAGTAGGTGCCTGACTTGTTTTCGTAGGTTTAGTTTGTTTTGGTTCTTGCTGTAATCCACTTTTTGGTTCTTGTAATTGTGTATTTTGTTCTTGTGGATTAGATTGTCCTTCTGCTTTTAGTTTAGATGTATAACTTTTAGGTAGTGGGAAAGATGATTGAATAATACTACTCCAATCAGTAACGTCACCATATTTCTCATGCATTTTCGTAGTAATTTTCCTGAGTGCATTTACATACTGTTCAGCATCCATTCTACCATGATTTATAAGGCGATTTAATGCATTTGCATGATGAGTTAATTCATTTTTAATATGCTCATCTTTCATTTTATTTCCAGTATCAATTTTCACAGATTTTATTTTCCGTTCGAAATTAGTAATTAATCCATTATTTGCATTTATCTGCTTCATTTTTTCAGCAGATGCCGTTAAATATTTACTTGCTTTCTTAACATGTGGTTGTAATTGTTTATGATCTGTAAAATTATTTGGAGATATATTTACGTGAGTGCTTCTATCTTTAGAATGCAATATGTTTTTATTTCCTATTCCAATTGATGATAATGGACTAGGCATTGCATACGTAAGATCTTGTTGTTCCTTTATATATAGATCTATTTTTTCAATATGTTGTACAATTTTTTCTAGATCTATTGATTGTTTTTTATTATTCATAATATAATATTTAATTTTATAAATATAAACATTAGTTTAATACAAATTATTAAATAGAAAACAATATATATATTATTTATGAATATAGAAGAATTACAAAATACAATGAATCAATATTATGAATTCATGGCATATAGTGTTAGCCCAGAAAATCAAATGAAATTTGAAACAATAACACTTCCAGGTGGACGAATTGTATATAAAAAAGATGCAGATGGAAATAGAATACCTAGAAACAACAACGAACAAAAAAATAATCCAATAAATGAAACATCAAAAGGTAAAAATTATAGTGAAGCATATGGTAAGAAAATAGAAGGTAAAAACCAAAAAACTGAAACTGATAAATATGATAAATATAGAAGATGGATTCAAGAACATGAAAATAAAAAATCGGACCCAATAGATAAAGAAAACTCAGATGCTTATAAAAAGTGGGTTAAAGATGGATCAGATCCAAAAACAAAACCAAAATTTAAAAAAGGGACTGCTCCTTGGAATCAATATTATTAAAAATAATTATTTAACAATTTCCCTTTTCGGGTTAAATTTTTCTTTTGGTTCTTTCAAAGATTCTTCTTTCATGGCTTCTTTTAAATCTTCTTTATCGCCAGTTTCTTTTATTTTAGTAGGAGGACTAGTCAATCTATTTGTTTTATAATCATTTTTAATAAATCTATTAAAATGTACTCCATAAGAAGGTTTACCATCTTTATCTGGAACTGGGTCATTTAGAAATTCATCAAATACACTTTTAGTTACATCTTCGTATGAATAAAATCCGCCTCTATTGAATTTTACATATAATGTGGAAGTTTTTTCATCATATCCAATTTCAGCGATGTTTGAAGATTCTACTTCATGCATTTCAAATAAATCATTAGATTTTTTTGCTTTTTGTTCTTTTGGTTTTTTCTTTGCTTTCTGTTGTTCTAATTTTTCTGTATATGCTTTTCCACGTTCTTCTGCTTCTTTCATAATTTTAGCATCCTTTTCACTTTGAATTGGTTTCGGTGTAATGCCTTTAACTTTACTACCTACAGTTGGGATATTTGTTTTTGTAGTAGGTATTTTATCAGTTTCCCAATATTTTCCACCTTTTGGTCCTTCTTCGATTTCTACCCCTTCAGGAGGTATTCTACCTTTTCGCAAATATATTTTTTTAAAATCAATTACATTACAAATGCGATTATACAAATTATAATAATATGATAAATCCATATGTATTATTTCATTTTAAAATATAATATATAATTGTCAAAATTTCATTTTCAAATATAGCCAAAACCATACAATACTAATAAAGCAACAAGTGCATCTTCATCGTCTTTTCTCTTTTCTTCTTCTTTTAATCTAACATTTTCATCATTACTTGTGTTCTGTGTCATACATATATGTTTGTTTTACATACATATATATCTATGCCATTGAGAAAAGTAATTGTTAAATATAATGATTTTAAAAAATAGAATCAGGCATTGGATATATTCTTTTTCCACATAATATACATCTTATAAATTTACTACTACTTCTTAAATCACCTCTACACACAGGACATAAATCAATATCTGGATTTGCTTCTCCAGCCATTGCTACTACTTCTAATGGACAAAAAAAAGGAAAATCCCAAATTAATTCATCTATATCCTTATCATAACAAACTAAGCATTTCCAATTATCATTTGCAGAGCAATCTATGCATTTAGTAATTGCTTTACCTTTTTTGAAAGCATCCATTTTATAATATAAAATATTCATTTAATTAATCGGAAGAAAAGAACCACCAGGTAATCCACCAGGTATATCTGACGTACTAGGGAATTTACCAGGTGCACCAGATCCGCCTGGTATACTACTCAATCCACCAGGTATATCAAATGCACCAAGTGAAACTGTATTTTGTGATTGTATATCCAATGACATTTTTATCCATAAAAATGCATTTTTCGTTTGGAAAAAATTAATAATACTTATATCATCTGTAAAATGAAATTCATGATGTATATTTCCATCAATATATTTAATAGAAATATCTGAATCATTATTACGAATACATGAAATATATTGTGCTTGTTTATATCCGTCGGATGAATTCATTAAAATAACAGCATCATATTTATTTCCATTTTCAATTTGCATGATTTTATTAGATAATTTCATTAAATCTGAACACCAATTCATATATATTATTATACATTTAAAATATTTAAATATATTCTAATTATTTATAATTGGTTGCAAGGCGCTGTCTAGGTACAGATTCAGGCAATAATTGCTCTTTTTTAATATCTTGAAAATGTATATGTAACAATTCAGTCATTTTCCAAATGCGTTTATCATGATTATATATACCTAATTCCAGCATTATAGCATTTATTAAAGAAACATACGTTAATGCATATAATTGACGGGGAGATGCTCTATCTCTAATCCCTGGAAAATGTTGGCCAAATACCATTCGATTAATTACAGCAGTATCTTTCATAATTATATTTTGTATTTCATCTGGAACTCGTTTAACAGTATCTTCATAAGTCCTTCTCATAATATTATAGGACCAAGCAGATGAATCCCTTGCCACATTCCTATAGACTGAATCAAATAATTCTTTACGAATTTTTGAATGAATTATATCAATTTGCTGTTGAGTAGGAGATGTACGTTGTTTTATGAATTGAGTTATATTTTTTCTGAACGCGGACCCTTCTTTTGTATTTGATTTGTAACCAATATACATAATTGCATCTGTATTATAATATTTAATTTTTCGTTTAATTTCTCTTTTACCTTCAATTTGAACTTGCTCAAAAATGAGTAAGTTCAATTTTTCATCTAAATCTCCTTTTTTAAATGCAGCATTGAGTTGTCTATTTACTGTTTGCCGCGGCATATTATATAGTTCAACTATTTCATTTTCTGTCAGCCAAAAATCATCAATACCATCAAATCTTAATTCAAAAACATCCGTTCTATTTGGTGGTGTGTATGGAACAATTTCAAAATCTGTTATATTTATATGTTCACATGCAGACTCTATATCTGCATGGGTAGTTTTGTGTAAGTTACTATCCATGCTAGTACATTTATTTTATTATTATTTATACGTATTCAAGCAAAATACCAATTTGCGCATTAATTCTATTTTCTAAATTAATTAATGAATCTAATGGTATATATGAATAATCATCATTAATAGCAACTAAAATATCTTCAAAAAGAGTTATTGTATCTTGAATATCTTCATAATGCATCAAATATTATTTAAATTATAAATATAAATATTAATGGTATTTTTTATATTTATTCCATCGTTTTCCTGAATGGCCACGTCCAACATTGTTATTTCCCGTCGAATTTATTGTATCACTCGTTGCACTTATAGACACTGTACTTGCAGATACACCAGTTGCTATGACGGTATTACCATTCCCATTTCCTTTACCATTTCCATTATTAGTAAACCCACTACCTCCAGAACCATTCGTACCATTATTTCCACTGTTACCATTATTAGTTCCACCATTACCTGTGTATCCTTGTTTATTAACATTATTTGATCCACCACAATTACTACCAGATGCAGTACAACTACTACCACCTGGCGTAGTATCACCTGGCGTAGGTGTTGTAGGTTTATCTTTCTTGACTGGTTTATCTTTCTTGTCAATATTATTTTTGTTGGAATTATCTTTATTTTTATCAGTATCTTTTATATTATTTTTGTCTTTATCAGATTGCTTATCTTTATTACCAGGTTTATTATTATTATACTTTTTATCTTTATCTATGTTTTTCTTCTCCCATCCATTATCTTTTTTCTTATCTTTATTTTTATCATTATCTTTCTTTTTGTTTATATCGAATTTTTTCCCATCTTTATCATCTTTCCCATCTTTATTTGTTTCTTTATCCCGTTTATTTTTATCGATATTTTTCTTATCGTCTTTAATAGTATCTTTTTTATTTATTTCCCATTTATTTTTATCATAATTATATTTTTTATCTATATTATTCATATCTTTTTTACATTCTTGACAATTACCTCCGTTACCACCATTTATACCTTTATTATTTACGTCTACATTTTTTACATTATTACCATATTGATTATTTCCACCGCCTTGAATAAATTCTCTTGCAGCAAAAATACTATTTATATCATCAAAATCTCCTAATTCATCAAGATCATCAGATTGTTCAGAATCAGATATTATTACAATACACCAATCACCAGATCGTATTAAATACGTATCAGGACCTTTAGTCCGTTCTCCATATGCAATTACAAACACATTATCAGGACAACCATCTTCAACTTCCAGAGTAAAAAGAGTTTGGCCTTCTAATACATCAATAATAGCAGGGGCAGTCACGAATTCTGCTGCTGAACTAGGTATTACACCAAATCCAAACATCAGACATAGAAAAAACAAAGTTGTCACTAATATATATACATTATCTTTCATAAAATCACGCTCATTAATTTTATAAATAATAAATTAGGGGCAATGTGTTACTATTACCAAGTCTAATTTACATTATATAATATGGTTAACTATGATAAAAGTTTTACTTAAAAAATAGAATTGTGTTAAATAAATATTGTTTATTTTGTATACATATTATACTGTATCATAGATCCGATAAAATTTATTCGTGCCATATGTATATTCATCTGCTTGTTTGGTATAAGTTACACCATCAAATACGATATTAAATTCATTATAATGAAAAGGTATTCCTAACATAGATAATACATTTTTATGTGCACCTATTACATTTTTTTTCGTATTAGATATACAAACGAAAATAGAATTTTGAAGAAGATGTAAATTCTCACTATAGTCAAGATCATTAAGCCAATATGTTTTAGCGCCAGAAGATGTATTCTTATTCCATGATTTCATAATTATATTTTCTTTAGGCAATGCAAATATTTTACATGGATTCATAATTTTATCCATAGAAATAAATTCATATACGCCGTCATATAATGATACATCAATATCTAAATTTAAATTTTTAACATTTAAAGTATTATTTCCATTTATTTGAATAATATTAGAATATGTACAATCTAATTCTACATTTTCATTAGTTCCAACTTTAATTATTGTTTTTGGAAATATGCTATCATTAAAACTATATTTTGTATGAGATTCGTTTAATGTAACTGTATAAGGTTCTAAATCACCAGACCAAGTATATCCAACAGGATATTCTGGTTGGGGGTAATGAATTACATAATAATCATTATTTTCTATTGGAATTTCTTCAACTTTTTCAACGGTTTCAATTTCTCCATTTTCTTCAACCTCTATTCCCATTAATTCAGGATTATATGATTGTTCTGTTTCAAAGCCTCCAAAACCTATTCCTATAAATTCAGGACTGGAAAATGATACACCACCTACAACTGGTATTCCATCTTTAAAATATATTTCTATTATTTTCGGATTAGAAACCAATGGACCAATTTTGTTAGGTGCGTTATTATTATAAGTATATTCAATTTCATGCATTTTATGTTTGTATTTTACTTGTAATTTGTTAACCATTTTAATGCCTCTATTATTTCACTCTTATAAATATTTTATGTTTGCAATTATATTATTTCCATTAATTATATTACCACCACTTAATAATGCATATGGTAAAAATTCTTTTACGCCAACAATGTAATTGGTATTATATATAGTTCCATTAATAATAGGATTTCCAAGAATGGTAAGAGTGTCATAACCTATCTGAAGAATTCCATGATTGTAATATTCATAGGTAGGATTCTGAGTATATGTGAAGGATACATTGTATACACCACCATCAATTGTTCCACCTGTTGCATACATACAAGCGCTAGCAGGATAATATGTATTTTTCTTTTCTAAAGTAGTAATATATACATCCTTAAATAGATCCCCTGTTTTAAGGATTAGATCACCATACCATATCATGTTTCCACCAATAATAGTTATAGGAGGTGGATTAATGTCTGAAACAAGATCAATTCTTCCAGTAAAATTTTCAATCGTTGGTGCTATAATGAAAGATACAGATAATGGATACTCACTCCTATTTACAATATTTTCCATTTTCCCTCTCAAAATTACATTGTAATTAACAACATCATAGAAATATGGTTCAAGTATAGAATCTGTAAATTCACCTACGTTACTAAATACACCTATATCCGTATTTACTTGCGTATTTATACATTTCGTAAAATATAAATGTGAAATGTTACAAAAGAAAGCCCTTACAATGTTTTTGTTATTTGCAAAATCAACATATGTATTTATTGGACTATACATATAGGGAGGCATTACACCCATCATTTCATTAAATTCTGGAAATGTATTTGGCTGTCCGCCTTCTCCAGGCCGAGCATATCTAAAATGCCCATTCATTTTCATAGTACATCTCCATATATTACGACCAAGATATGAATACATACTCCATTCATATATCTTTTCTTGGCCTAGTAAACGAGGGAAATATATTACATTATCTATATCTACTGGCCCTTCACAATAAGATATTTTATATTTAACAGTAAGAGGCAAGTCAGAATCGTTTAAAGTACATACGTGATCTTGATAATTAGGATATTCCTTTAACAATCCAAAAGGAGAATCGCGAGTTTGTAATAAATGGAAATCCAACATACTATAAGTAGGAGGTTTGCCTATGTGTTCCTTAGGGTTACATTCTAAACGAGAGAATTCACCTGAGTAAACACCATTAATATAAACTTCACAAATGTAATCACCACGTAAATAACAACCCTCTTGATCCCACTGAGAATATGTTTTAATATTATGCTTAACATAATACCCATAATCCTTTTCGAACTTTAAATTGTCCGTATTTGTTTCGAAAGGAACTTTAAAACTAGCATTACGAAGGCCAGTTAACTTCTTGTTAGTAAATGGAAGTTCATGACCTCCACCACTTGGATCAATTCTATTTATACTACAAGAAATTTCATCTAAACTGGCATCAATACTACTATCTAACTCAATTTCAAAAGTGACAAAAGCCCATTCTTCATCGCAATAACTAGAATCAACAGATACGTAATCTTCTTCCTTTTTCACACATTTTACTTTATCGTTGTTTGCAGTTAGTGTAACATCAAAAGATTTAGTAGTATCGTCTTCGAAATTCATATATACGTGAGTAGGACTTTTTACGCTAGTTGGAGATGAACCATCTCCAAAATCCCAAACATAACTAGTAAATTCGTCATCAGACGTGTTAATGAATTCAACGACGGTAAAAGCACAATATTTAGTCTGTTCTGATTCAAAACTAACAGCAGTTTTGCATTCACAATCATCTATATTTCTACATTCTACATAAACATCATATTCATCATTATCATTTATATCGAATTTCATTAAAATATAATCTAAATTATTAACATTAGAAATTTCAGTATCAATATTAGCATTTCCATAATTTGTAATATCTAACGATTTAGAATAATCATTATTTATACCAGATATTTCTTTAATATTTACTTTACTATCACTAACATCTACACTTATAAACATATTAGACATATCATATCTCCTTTCATCCCAATGGTGGTCGTTCTGGTAATGGCGGATAAAATTGACTCTCTTTCAACTCCCCAATGAAATTATTTTCAACAGACCCAAAATTCCCAGTATTAGACATATCTTCATTACAAATCACCTTTGTTCTCATTACAACCCCAGTATAATATTTATTACTACCATCTGGCATTGCTCCTATATGTCCAATTGTACCTATACCATATTTAACCGTCCCCCCAAATTTAAGATTCAATTTACAATCTATAAGCGAACCACATCTACCTATATATTGCCAAGTCATTGGAGTTCCATTTCTATTATCATATATTAAATTCGTAAGTTCAATCAAACTATATGAAGATACACGAATGATATTTCTATTATTGATACAATTAATTCCAGTACCTTCTTCTCCTTCGATTACTGTAGGCGGAAATGTACTATTTGCATCAAAAGAAAAATTATAACATGTTTCGCCAGTGCTAGATAAACCATTAAGATGAACAACATCTTGTCCCATAGAGTTTTTCTTCCAATAATACAAATATGGCTTACAAGCAGAAGGTCTTGTTAATTCAGGATCTGGCCATTTAATTATATGTTTCATCTTATCATAATCTTTTTCCCATGACGATGGACATACTGTAGAAGGCTCTTTTCCAAATGTTTTAATCTCTCCAGATGAATTATCTACCGTACTCAAATCTACAGTACATGAACCTACAAAACGATAATGATATGTAGTATTTCGTTTAATATTAGAATACGGAAATTCTGTAGTTACTTCTCCAATAGTGCCTACACTTGTCTTACCAACTTGAACTGGATTTTTTAAAGAACCTTCTTCAGCATATTCAAAATAAACATCTGCATTTTTATATAAACCACATCTACCAATAGAAATAACTTTCCCTGTAAATTTAACCTTTTGGTCATTTATAATTTCAGCATTAATTGTTTCAACAACTAATTTAGATTTTGGCGGGTCATCTGGATCATCAGTTCCTTTATCTTTTTTAAATTGAAACCTCAAAAGTTTAGGACGTTGATCTAAATTATACGTTTCCAATATAGAACCAGAAGGATGAGTTAATACAACACGTTTCTGACCTGGTTGATGAATATATTCCATTTTAAACATTTTTAAAGAATGAGTTAAATCTCCTTTATATGTATTAATAAGACTTCCGTTTACATACACTTCTAAATGTATTTTAGGCTCTTGCTGCACATTTATAAAAGTAGTTACATTTTTAAAAGTCGTTTTAATAGGAACTTCTCCATCCCAATCTCCTACATGCCCTCCAATCGGAACTAAATAATTTCGACCCATATTTTAATCCTCATAATAAATTTCACTTATTTCATTTTTAGTTCTACTTACATTAACACAAAGAATCATTTTACTATTTTCATCTATACATTCCTTTACATGAATAATATCATATTTTGTATGTGTAGATTCACATAATGTATTTTCGCACCCTGGAATTAAACTAATGGATGGTTTAGATACCGTTAAACTAGCAAAATATATTCCTGGTTTAGTATATTTTTTCACTGGACTTGGCATACTAGATGTAGAACCATCTCCAAAATTCCATGCCCATTTCTCTACATTACCAGTAGATTCATCTCTAAATGCCACTTCAACATCTTCACATTCATTCCGTATAATGTGATAACTAAAATTAGCTTGAATCAGACATCGTTTTTCACATGGATTGCATTCTGGATCTGTCGAATTTTCACAAGGATCACAACCAGGATCAACTTCCGGATCACAGGGATCACATTCAGGTTCTTCTCTTGGATCGCAACAATCAGGATCAACATCTGGATCGCAAGGTGGGCAATTTTTCACAATTACACTTTGACTATATGTTTGATTTGGGTGTATACCATCAGATACAATTAATGTAACGGTAAATCCATCTATCCCACTTTTCTTTTTATATTCATGTATTGGATCTGAAGATTCCTTATAATCAGGATCAGAACCATCTCCGAAGTCCCATAAATAAGATGTAATTTTATCTTTTGGTTTCGATTTATTTATAAAAATAACTTTAGATGGTACACAAATATCATCTTGTACATATTCAAATTTCGCCTCAAGTTCATCGTCTTCATCATCGCCTATATGTTCACAATCAATATATGTCCTATGAGCAAAATCATCATTATTCTCAAAATCCATAAGAATATAATCTAAATTATTAGTATCTATATCTTTTAAAAGAAGATCTCCATTATAATTCCCACTTAATTGTTTTGTCGATCCATTCTCATAAACCCCTTTAATATTAATAATTTTAGTATTAGTTTCTCCCTGGTTTATTTTAATATACATAATATAAATTATTTTTATAAATATAATAATCTATATGGAACCTTTCACATTTTTCCTTCGGAGAAAATGTTGCAGGTCCTATCCGCGTGAAAAAATATAATAATTCATTCATTTGGTGTTGTAAATGAATCTGTAACTACCACATTTGTATATGATGATGAATGTGTATATGGATCTGAATTATTATATCTAAATTCAACATTATAATTATAAATTGTCCCAGGAGATAAACCAACTAAATTAAAATCATTATATCCATATACGGCAGTTATATAACTAGTATATTGATATGATACTGTACCATTAATCCAATATATCAAACGCATTTCAAGTGGAGTAACTAAACTAGATATACTACTAATTATTTCAATTTGAATTGTTATAGATGATGGTGTATAATTTTTCTTCGTCCTATTGTATCTTGGTATTAACAATTGAAAAATACTAAATGTTAAAGTCTGTCCATATTTCGCATGTACACTATTAACAACAGCCCATGCTACATATCTGTATATAGTAAATGTATCATTTGTAATTGTAATCGGATAATACTTAGCTGCATTTGCCGTAACAGATGTAGAACTAATTGCACTTGATTCTAAATCTGTTTCTTTCCAATACTTAATATAAACAGGGAATGATGAATATGAACCCATAGAATTTACATTTACATTTACATCAAGTGAAGTCAATGAATTAACTTGAGTACCATTTGCTATAACATTGATAATAGGTGGAAATAATTCATTACCTAATGGTTCTTCAATTTCAATAATAGAACCTCTAGTAAATTCAACTCCATTTACAAATAATATTGCTTGGAAATAATATTTAACATCATATTCAAGTGTAATCCACGCCATACTAATTGGATATTCAGTATAATTACTCATATCTGAATTTTTAGAATGAATTATCTTTCTATCCACCTTACGAGTTGGTGGATATGTACCCCAATTAGAATACAAATAAGCTGCAATTCTAGGCCCTGAAACATCTCTACTATATAAATACACACTTAAAAGCGTAATCGATGGAGCAATATCATTTGTCCATGCTATATAAAAAGGTATATCTTTATACATGTATTTATCAGCTGGCATATTATAATTAACACCATGGAAAGTAAATGATAACGATGGCACAAAAACAGGTGCACTCATTTTTGCAATAACTGCACTATGTGCTCCCTTTGCATAATATTTATGATTTGAAATTACTATATATATCCCACCTTTAATCAAATCCATATCTGCAGACCAATTATATGGACTTAACCAATATGCTGCAATTTGTGAATTATCTGGTTGAACCGTCATACCAAGTAAACTTCCATAATTATATGTTTCAATTTTCCCCCAAATCTTAACATCACAATCAATTTTTTCATATTCTAATGATGGATTTAATTTCGGAGTAATTGTAGTAGGTGGAGATGAATAATCATGCAACGTCTTAAATTCCACAATACAATTCTTCATCTTTGCATCTCCAAATCCTTCTACTCCAAGTGTAGAATTAATACCTGCCACACCATCTTTAGCAGTTACATAAAATTTACAATTATATACTTCAACTCCACCACTACTACTATCAGAAGTAAAAATATTCACAACTCTTGGCAGATCCAAATGTGCAACAATATCACAAATACGCTGGATATTCTTAATAACCCCAAACGGAGAAATATAATTCCCAAAATCTTCTGATGTCCCATTAATATCAATATAAACATCAGAAATAGTCCCATGAATATTATTAATACATATTCTAGGTAAAGTAGAACTAAATTTCGTTCTGTACACATCCATTACAATATCAATAATATTATTATATTCTCCAATAATATCTTCATATTCAGTCTCCAAATGAGAAACTATAAGCGTATTATTCCCTCTAATTCTTTTAATATTTTTATTATTCGTACATTCCAAACTCACATATGCTTTTGGAGAAACATCTATAATAGTATCTGGAAACATTTTATTTGCAAATGCATAAAATATATAATTCGTAGAAGTTCCAGCCGTATTAATAGTAAGAACATCATAAAATCCAGACTTCGTCCATGTATAATTAGAATTAACAACTCCACCTGGAGGTTCTATTACAACATTTGGAATTTTAATAGGAATTTCAAAACAAGCCTGTGTATCTGGACCTTCAACATCAAGATAAGACATAATAACATCAATAGATTTCATTTTCTCTGTTATTTTCTTATCCAATATTAATATATTATTAGAACCAGAATATTGCTCAACTAATAATAAATTCCCCGTTTCATCTAAACTCACTCCCCCTGCACTATAATCCTCATAATATTCAAAATAATAATCCGATCTACCAAGTTTTGGTAAAAAATCCTCTTCGAAAATAATATTATTATTAAATTTAATAACTACATGTGCAGCTTTATCATATCCAATTTCTAAATTCGTAAATACAAAACTAAATGGCACTGAATATGGAACTCTATAAATAGTATCATTTACAACTTGATTTCCATCATATACAACATCATCACCATTATTATAATGACATAACATACCTCTAAATGCCAATCCAGAATCACTTGTAATTAAACGAATAACACGTTCATCACTAACCGCATATATTTGTATTAAATCCGCAATTTGGCATTCAATATGATCACTTGAAGTTCCATCTCCTTTATTCCATAATGCAATTCTTGCAGATGCCTTTGTTTCATATTGTAATTCATATCTCACATCAATTGAATTAATAGAATAATAAGCTGGATAATAATCTTCTATAGCCAGAACACCATTAATAAAAACAGATAATTTAAACATACTATTACCAAAAGGTACTTGAATTATAAAATGAGTTAAATCAAATGTATCATTATACTCTATTTCTGTTTTATAATCTTCAGATGTATCTTGTAATATAGTATAAGTCCAGCTATAATCATCAAACCACAATTCAGTTGGTTCTGACGGACTAATATTTCGTTGAATCCATAAACCAGTATCACCAGGATAAAATTCAACAGCAATTTTCTTTTTTATAGATACAATTCCTTTTTTAAACCTTACTCCAATAACTCTAGGATTTACAGGCAAATTTGTCTCTAACGATACATCTCCATCATATGTACATTCCATTTCATGTGTATTATGTAAATATTTAATTTGTAATTTTTCTGCCATATTTACACCTATGCGCGAGATATTTTAAATTTAATTGATTTTGGCAATGCATCTGTATAACTAGATATATGATTGTAAGCATGTAGTGTTCCCAATGGATATACATGAATCATCCCATATTTGTCCTCTTCGCTTTCCAGTGACCAAGTATTCCAATCACCCTCACTAGTATTGTAATTATTATATAATGAATACCTTATTTGAAAAGTCATATAAGAACTACTTAGTGTAACTTGTCCAGATAAAGCATTAATTTTATTATCATTAATATAAGTATCAATTTGAAGAGTTTGTATTGTATTAAATGCAAAAGTGAAATACACATACATCAATTCCCAACCTTTATTTGATACAAAATTCAATGGTAAATTATATTTTGCATGTTTGGCATTTACATATGCATTATAATCTCGATCATAATATAGATGAGTTGATCCAATACCATTTGTATAATCATTTCCATATAATGGTATAGATTCATATATTAAACCATCCACATTACTATCAATTTCTGCTTCCCAATTCATATAAACAATATCCGTTGGAGTAATTATAATTTCCAGCGATTCAAAATCATCCGCTTCTTCATTAATTACAAGGTTAGTTTCTTGATTGCCATAAAATCGTATCATTGGTACTGATTCCGTTGTCATATACCATTCAAATACTATACAATAATTATCTATAAATATAATTTGTCCATCATGTAAAATATTACCATTTAAAACTACTTTACAATTACAATTTGTATATGGAATCTTAGCAGGTGGATTTAACTGAATATCAGAATGTAAATGTGTAAATATATGAAAATATGTAAGATTCTTATAACTATTTAATACACGGTAATCATATAACGTACCTGTACCAATATTGTCTCTAAAAGATATAAAAGCACAATCAAAATCTTCCCAATTACTGGTTTCAAATTTTGGATCTGTATTATAATAAGGCTCTGCCCAATTATCATTATATACAATGGATATATATCTTAATAACACATCTGGATTCGTAGATGTAAATGTAAATGTTTTTTGTTTAATATATTTTCCAACGACGATTTTAATTTCTTTAGGAATAAACCCAATATCAAATGAATCATCTTGTTCCACTTGCAATTCTGGTTTGCCAATTCCATAAAAATTAACACGAAATACCAAACGCCATCCATTAGTATCACTTTTAGTCAATACACATGTACTGACAAGTATAGAATCTGCATACACTTTATATTGAATATCATATTCCCGTGGACTTGGACTTCCACTTGGATACGCAAACGGCATACCAATATCAACAACGAATCCAACTAACGTCTCATTTAAAATTTCAAGAGGTATTGTAAATGTAGGACTCGGTTGTTGGTCATCACGAGTTACGTATTCTACATTTATTATTCCTTCAGTCCATCCATATGCCCACGTTACAACTTCATTCGTATCGTTTTCTACAATTACTTTAATATAATCGATTTTCTTTACAAAATTTATTTCTTTGCAATTACAATATGTAATATATTCAGTTTTCGGATCTATTTCAAAATCCATAATAATATGATCTAAATTTTCCGCATTAACATTAGATAAAATAATATCCCCTACACACCCACCCGATAGCACTTTCACAGAACTATCATTATACACGCCACTAATTTTTGTAATTTTCGTATCTGTATCCCCACAATTAATACAAACATACATTATAAATGCTCCACATAATTATTATAATATTAAATATATTCATAATTAAATTATATTTTATAAATATAATAATCTGTGTGATAATAATATTATTATTTGAAAAACAATCTTTTCTTCGATACATATATACGTCTATGTGTTCGATATATATTATATCGTATTACAAGTTTATATGTTATTAAAACAAAATAATATATATGAGTGAAGAAACAAAGTCACTTACACACAACGAATTCCAATTGGAATTTAGAAAAATTAATGGTGTTTGGAGAATATCACTAAGACAAATCTGTGATTATTATGAAATTGAGTTTTCATATGCAAGTCAAAAAATTACGCGCAATCGCGAATTGTTCCGTGATTTGGGGCTGGATAGTGTTACGCTATTCAGCGACGGTAAAGTCGTAGATTATCTTTTAACAGTCAGAGACGGGGTACAATTCCTAACGCTACTTAATTACAAGAGATATAAAGACGAGCGTAGAACTAAATTAATTGGGCTCAAAAACTGGATGGCGGATGATGTTGAAAAGGCATTAATTGGTGATGTATTAGAACGGAAAGAAATTCGTACAAAACAAATCCAAGGCCACCATATTATGACAGCAGAACTAAAAGAACATAAAGAACCCATTACAGAACCTGACAAAAGACAATGGATTTACACAAACTATGCAAAAATGATCCATCGAATTGTATTTGGATATCACGAAAATGGAATAAGAGAAACAGCATCAAAAGAAGAATTAATGGCAATAGGTAGTATTTGTGAATGGATAGGTGCATATTTAGATGCTGGAGAAACAAATTATACTGCGCATAAAGATATGGTAGAACGTAGATTTAGAAAACATTATCCAAAATTATATGAAAAAAGAGAATTGCGATTATTAGATATAGAAAAACAAAAGTTAGAAGCAAAAACAAGAAAAAAATTAAAAGGTGTAAGTAATGAGTGAAACTGTAACATTTAGATTAGAAAAAAAATGGAAACTTCCATTACAAGAATATTGCAATGAATGTGATAAAGATTCTATGAGTTTGTTTATTCGCAAAGCAACTATCGCCGAAATGAAACGTATTGGAATACAACCAAAAGAATAATATTTTTCATATTATTTTTTAATAGTTGCATCAATTCGATCAACCAAATCATAATATTCACTTAAATCATAATATTCATTTTTAGATAAATTCTTTTTTCCAAATAATCCTTTAAATCTTCCACCAATACCACTAATTGTTTTTTTAACATTTTCTCCAGCACCATGAAGTATATCTTTTGCTTTTTCTACAGTTGATTTTTTCTTTGGTGTTTCATCAGATTTTGTTTTTGTTTCAGGTGTTGTTTTCTTATCTTCTTCTTCCTCAATGATTTTATCAGTTGCTTTATCTGCTGTTTCTTCGATTATTTTATCTTCGGTTATTTTCTCTTCGTTTTTTTCCTCATCTTCTGCTTTCTTTTTCTTATATTCATGTTTTTCTCCAGATTCGCTTTTTTTCCCATCTTCTCTATTTTTCAGACTATTTCGACCTAAAATTGTATTCCCTTTTGAATCAAGTTTATCGTGTGCATATCCATATTTTTTCATTTGATTTTGTACATTATGTGAAATACATTTCTCTCTGGGAATGTCACACTTTTTATGTCCACAACATCCTAATGTTTGTCCATGAATTGGTGGTAAATTCCGTGGTGAAGAACCTTTTTGTCCCCAATGTGGCTTCTTATCTTCTTCCGTAAAATCTAAATATGTATTTAATTTATTTCTAATATCGTACATTCTATTTAAATCGATTTGCATAATTATTATATTAAAATTATAATATATGAATTATAGTCATAACATATTTCATAAGATTAGATATGATGCATTTATATTATATAAGCACGAACCTATATGTATGTATAGTAACACCGAAAATTTATACAGGAGATCGAATATGAGTAATATTAAAAAGATATTAAATTTTGAAGATTTTGAATTGCCGTTTGTAAAAATTGGTAACGTATGGAGAATATCATTACGATATCTTGCTGATTACTATGACATTGAATTTAAACATGCAAATGAAATAATTAAGAGTAATTTAGAGTTATTTAGAGATTTAGATGATTTAAAAGATGGTCGCGTGACACGACCATCTATTTATGAAAATATTGACGTGATATCACCATCGTAATATGTAAGGAGTTTTTAGGATGTTAAATGAAGATGAAAAGTTAAAATTAGAATCGTATGCAAATAATGATAAAATGCGTATTGAATACGAAGGAAAGATATATTATTCTTTAGAAGGTTTTGGAGAACTGTGTGGATATAGCAAACATGATTCATATCAAGTATACTCCCGTAATGAAATTTATTTTACAAATCAGGTTGTATTTGTGAAATGGAAAGTAAATAATCCATTGGCTCAAGTTGAGCCAATACGTTCACATGGCTCTAAAATTTTTTTAACTGAACAGGGGCTTTATGTTTTCATATCTAAACTAGAATTAGAAAGATTAGATGAGAGGCGTCAAAAGTTTATTATTGGTGCCGTGAATTATATGGCAGAATCTGCCGTAATGAGGAGAACTGGGCAATTGCATGATATTGAACGCCGTGAGCAAATTCAAGAAGATGTAATGATGAGAAATGAAATACACACTCATATGATACCAGTTATAAGTGAGAATAGAAAAAAATGGGTTTATATTCATTATGCAAAATTAATACATCACACTGTTTTTGGATACCATATCAATGGAATGAGAAAAGATGCTACAACAAAACAATTACAAGGATTAAAATCAGTAATAAGTTGGTTGGCAGTATTAATTCACCAAGGCGAGTTTGAATATAATATACATAAAACAGTACTAGACGAAATGTTCCAAGAACATTATCCAGATCTGTACGAAGCAAGAGAAGAACGAAAACGATTGATTAATGAGGAAAAGAAACATATTGAATCTGAAAAACGAAAAGCAAAACAACTCCTTGAGCAAATGGAGGAATATCATGGCGAATAAATCTATAACATTTTTATTGGATGAAAAATATAATAAAATTTTAGATGAATATTGTGACGAATCTTATATAGGTACAAAAAGTTTATTTATCCGGCAAGCCATAATTGATAAAATGAAAGATTTACAATTAATACAATCAAAATAATCTATTTTGCGCTAGAAAAGATTTAAATATAATTAAAACAGATAATAGAGTATGGATGAATCGATAATATCCCATACTCTATATACATTTTTGACCTCCGTAGTTATAAATGCTTCTATAGAGTTTTGAGATATTCATCAAACCATCCAAGTAAGTGGTAAAATGAACAATACATATTCTATTGATGAAGATATCAATCTTTCTACAGATATCTCAATTGTACAGTGTACTGAATTCGGTCTCAATCTAGAAGTTATCAAACATGCAGATTCGATCTGGATGACAAAACGACAGATCGCAGAATTATATGATAGACATATAACTACAATCGAAGAACACATTAAAAATATCTTTAAAGATGGAAAACTCGATGAAAACCTAACTACAGGGGATTTCCCTATAGTTGCAGTGGAAGGAGGGGTTCAAGTAAAACGTAACATCAAACACTATAACATTGATGTTATTTTGGAAATTGGACTTCGAGTTACTTCTGATAAAGGAAAGAAATTGCAAGAATTTGCAAAAACATTAACAAAACAAATTATGAAAAATGTTGTAAATGATACAAATCAACTTTCAAATGAGATACTGGAATTAAAAAAAATCTCATTTAAAATTAGAATCTGCTATTAATAATATAATAAATACATACCGAATCGACGAAGAAGAGAAATACTTCCTGAATCAATTAGCGAAAGAGCGCATTGTAGAACTGTTCAAAGTTCCATATAAAGACATAGATAAAACACAATATCGTATAGCAATAGCAGCCTTGTGGCGGGATTTTAAAGAACATTTTAAAATATCCAAATACGCAATGCTTCCTAGAATGGAATTAAAACAAGCGAAAGAATATATTAGATATTGGGATGCAATCCCATATGATAGATTTAAAAAATAATTTCTTTTACAACGTTCTTTTTTGAAAATAATCCAGTTTACGCTAGAAAAGATTTAAATAACTAGAAAACAAATATATTTGTACGGATGTAAGCACAACCAAACAAACCATACCAACAATACAATGTCTACCTTACAGTAGATAAAGATTGTCTTTTTTATGGTGTGAATGTTTGGTTATGTGCTTCGTCCTGGAAGGTCATGCATATGACAATAGATAATTCTACTGATGAAGATATCAATCTTTCTACAGATATCTCAATTGTACCGTATACTGAATTTGGTCTCAATCTGAAAGTTATTAGACATGCAGACTCGGTTTGGATGAGTATTAACCAAATGGCAGAGTTTTATGATAGAAATCGTGAAACTATATCGGAACATGTGAAAAATATCTTGAAAGAGGAAAATCTCGATGAAAAAGTGGTGTCAAGGGAGTTCCTTGATACCACTCAACATGGTGCAATCAATGGAAAAACCCAAACGAAGTTAGTAAAATACTATAATCTCGAAGTTATTGTCAAAGTTGGATTTCGTGTCAAATCTGACCGTGGTAAGAAATTACAAGAGTGGAGAGATAAATTAGCAATCAACACAATGAAACAAATTGGAGAAGAAATTCAACAACAAGATGTCTTGCAGTTATCTGGAGAAGTCAGACAACTGAAACAAGCAGTTGAACAACAATCAAATGAAATGTTTTTGTTAAAAAAGACAAATGCTAAATTGGAATTAGCAATTCTAGACATTACTACTACCTATCGAATTGACGAAGAAGAGAAATACTTCTTGAATCAGTTAGCGAAGGAGCGCATTGTAGAACTGTTTAAATTACCATACAATGAGATAGACAAGAACCAATACCGCATTGCAATAGCATCTCTATGGAGAGATTTTAAAGAGCACTTTAAAATATCCAAATACGCAATGCTACCAAGGATAGAACTAGAAAATGCTAAAAAATATATCAAATGTTGGAATAACATTCCATATGATAGATTTAAAAAATAATTTATTTTTTTCAGATACATATATACGTCTGTGTATCCAATATATATTATGTCGTATGGTAATTCTTTTAACAAAGATTTAATAATATTATTATTTATTGTTAGTTTTGCATTTTTATCTATATCTGGGTTAATTACGTTATTTTTGCCTGATTTTATAATATTTGGAATAAATATTATTATATTTATTTATTCATTATATAAATTATATAAATTATATTTGTTTCTATATCCTAATTTTATTATACGTAATTAATATATCACAATAATATATCACAATAATATATCACATGTTATATATGCTATAACATATAATATAGCATATTTTATATCATATGAAAATAAATATTATATATGGCTGATGAAAATATCATTCAAAAAATGTCAGAAGATGACTTTTCTGGTAAAATTAGACGTGCTTTTAATGTAGACGAACAACAATGGTATTTTTCAGTAGTTGACTTAGTTGGCGTACTTGTAGATAAACAAACAAGAAGAGAAGCCTCAGATTATTGGAAGAACTTAAAACAACGACGAGAAAAAGAAGGAATTCAGTTGGTATCTTTTTGCCACCAACTGAAATTACAAGCAGAAGATGGAAAACTATATAAAACAGATGTTGCAAATATGGAAAACATTTTGCGCATTGTCCAAGAAATACCATCTCCAAAAGTAGAACCAGTAAAACAATGGCTTGCAAAAGTTGGACAAGAAAGGCTAGACGAAGAAAAAGATCCAGAAAAATCAATAGAACGTGCAATTGATAATTATAAAAAACAAGGAAAATCAATTGAATGGATCGTAACACGATTACAAGGAAAAGGTGATAGATTACATTTAACAACTGAATGGAGAGAAAGAGGAATCGAAGGAAATGAATTTGCACATTTAACAAATACAATGTATGGAATTTTATATGATACAAATGCCAAAGGATTGAGAAAAATAAAAGGATTAGATGATAAAGAATCATTAAGAGATAATAAATCTCGAATAGAATTAGCATTAGATTCTTTAGCAGAAATATCAACAATCGAAATTATGCAAAATAATAATTCGCAAGGGTATATAGAATGTAACACTGCTACAAAAGATGGCTCAAAAATAGCAAGAGATGCTAGAAATGCACTTGAAGAAAAACTAGGCAGAAGTATAATTGTAACGAAAACTCAATTAAAATCAGGATATGAATAAGATGGCTAGAGAAGCAACAATTATTAGATTAGACACTAAATGGAAACGTGCATTAAAAAAATATTGTGAAGAATTAGCAGGAGATTCGATGAGTATGTTTATTGCCCGTGCTACAATAGATGAAATGAAACGTCGCGGAATACAACCAATTGATGAAGAAATATCACAATAATATATCACATGTAATATCGTTTATCAAATGTGATATCATAATGTGATATCATAATGAGATATCACAATAACATTTCATATGTTATATATATTATAACGTACAACATATGTGTATGTCAGAAAACATTGTAAAACTAGAAACATATGCAAAAAATAAAGATATGCGTATAGAGCATGAAGGAAAAACATATTTTTCACTAGAAGGATTTGGAGTACTATGTGGATATAGTCCAAAAAATGCATTGGAAATATATGATAAGCATCCAGATTTTTTTAACAATGAAGTTATAATTTTGGAAAGAAAAGGAAATTTAAGTAGTGCCGTAACTACGGGAGTTCGTCCATACGGCTCTAAACCGTATTTAACGAGTGTAGGGTTGTACATATGGGTTTCTAAACTCGAAATAACAAGACTAGATGAATCTCGGCAGAAGTTCATTATTTCTGCTGTACATTATATGGCCGAATCTGCCGTAATGCGTGATCAAGGAAAACTTGTTCTAAAAGAACAAGATACATTAGAATGGAAAGATTCAAGGAATCAACAAATAAAATCGCATAATATAATGAATACAGAATTGAAAGAAAATGATATACCAAAAATGCATTCAGAAAAAGGAAAATTATATATTTATAAAAGATATGTTATTTTAATTCATACAATCGTATTTGGATATCATGAAAACGAAATGAGATTACACGCATCAAAAGATGAAATTAAAGCGATAGATTCTCTTTGCGAATGGATTGGAACTTTGTCAGCAGAAGGTATTGGAGATTATGCATATAGAAAAGCATTTTGCGAAAAAAGATTTCAAAAGCATTTTCCCGAATTATATGCTAAAAGAGAATTGTTAAAAATCGAACGAAATGAATTAAAATTAAAACTTGCAGAACAAGTAGAACAAACAACTGTAGATAAATATATTTTGGAGGAAGAATAATGTCCCGTGAACCTACTTTCTTTAGATTTGACACAAAATGGAAACACGCATTAAAAGAATACTGTAAAGAAATGGAGGGAGATTACATGGGAAAATTTATATCCCGTGCTACAATAGATGAAATGAAACGTCGTGGGATAAAACCAATTGAAGAAGAAATACTTTCTGACGATAATCTATAACATTTCTATTACAATCGTTACAGAAAGACACAGTTACATTATATTGATGTTGCCATAGGTTATCATCAAACTTTTATTTTGTATCAATACCGTGCTTCTATATCGTTTATTATATAATTTAAATTATAATAAAATAAATAAATCGATTAAATGAATTATTTTTTGAAAAGAACAATAGTTTACACTAGAAAAGATTTAAATAACTAGAAGACAAATATATTGGTACGGATGTAAGCACGACCAAACAAACCATACCAACACAATAATGTCTACCTCACAGTAGATAAAGATTGTCTTTTTTATGGTATGAATGTTTGGTTATGTGCTTCGTCCCAGGACGTCATACATATGACAATAGATACAAAATTAGAAATTGTTACAAAACATTTCGAATGGATTAATGGGCAACAATACGTTGCAGTACCATTCGTAGCACAGTATTTTAAAATGACAAAAAAAGATGCAAATGAAATTATCCGTAATAACGAGAAATTGTTTAGAACCCTTTATTTTGTAAAAGAAGAGCAAAATGAATTTACCGGTGTAACACCGCTAAACTCTGAAACAACTCCAAATCAAAAACACGCTGGAGGTAGACCTTCAAAAACGTATTACTTGTCACGTGATGGTTTGTTAATGTTTGTCAATCAATTATCGTATAGTAGGTATGATGATGAGCGCGAAGAACTTATCGTCATGCTGAAAAGATGGTTGGTAATAACTGGCGGTCGGGTCATGGATGGTGAACTGATCGAATCAAATAAATTGGTATCTGGAAAAGTAGATTCATTAGAGCAAGAAATAATTGCAATGAGAGAAACTCATGAAAAATTAATTTCTTCCACCACAATTAACTCTAGACAAGCAACAGCAATTAAACTATTCATCCATGAAAAGGCACAACGAGAACTAGGTGCTCCGCGATCTACATATTATAAAGAACATGCAAAGAAATTCTTTGCTAACTTGTATATTGCAATTGGAAAAGAATTTGGAGTAACAACGTATAAAGATTTAAATCCATTGGATTATGAGAATATTTTCTCATTCATTACAGATTGGGAATATCATATTTCTGAAGAAAAGAGTTACCAAACAACTCTTTAAATCTAAT
>Ga0209628_10000430_pt1 | contig 25382 bp, 17 predicted proteins | sample TergutCu122P4_FD_187285 | JGI IMG/M metagenome (GOLD analysis project Ga0209628, IMG submission 187285) | Cubitermes ugandensis P4 segment gut microbial communities from Kakamega Forest, Kenya - Cu122 P4 (SPAdes) (version 2) | ecosystem: Host-associated > Arthropoda: Insects > Digestive system...
AGAGAAAAAAATATCTGTAAAAAGATATGCTTCATACTTACAGCGTTTGCTATCCCAAAAATTGATTGAAGCGGGGCTGTCTCCGGCAGAGTTTAGTGTGGCAGCAGCCATACTGCTGGGCAACGACGAAACGCTTGAGCCGGAACTAAGAGCAAGTTATGCAGCCACCGGCGTAAGCCATATTCTCTGCGTTTCTGGAATGCACGTGGGCGTTATTTTTATGATTCTCAATTTTTTGCTGCAACCATTAGATAAATCCGTGAAAATGCGCTATATAAGAAATGTAGTACTTTTGTTTGCCGTTTGGATTTACGCCAATATTACCGGACTTGCCCCTTCGGTTACCCGCTCTGCAACAATGTTTTCCTTTGTTATTGTGGGTAAATTTCTGCAACGAAAAACCAACGTTTTCCACAGTTTATTTACATCATTATTTATTTTGTTAAGTATCAATCCGTTATTGCTTTTTGAAATGGGGTTTCAGTTAAGTTATTTAGCAGTTTTTGGTATTGTAATTTTTCAAAACAAAATCACGAAATGGCTTACCCCGAAAACAAAAGCGGGAAACTATATCTGGAACTTGATGGCGGTTTCTTTAGTGGCACAAATGGCAACCGCGCCTATTGCCACCTACCATTTTGGACAATTTCCTATCTATTTTCTACTCACGAATCTGTTTATAATTCCCATCTCTTTTGTGATGACGATTACCGGCGTTGCCACGTTAGCATTCTCATTTTCAGATTTCATATCCAAAGGGTTGGGGTTTTTATTAAATTTTGAAGTAAAAATGATGAATACGATTGTTCTTATTGTTGAAAAAATACCCGGTGCGCTAATTACAAATATTTCAATTCATTATATGCAAGTGATTGTACTATATCTTATTTTTTTCTCTTTTATTTTTGCTAAGAAGAACAAAAACAAACAGGTTATTATGAGTGTACTGATTCTGCTCAATATCTTTTTGTGCATTCATACGATGAACGTTGTAAAAAGCAAACACCATGCTGATGTAGTAAAATATGACATTGCAAAATGTGCTGCTTTTCAATTTTGCCAAAACGGAAACGCCATCCTTTTCTCCGATTCTATTCATAATGAATTAGATAAACGCTATCAATTCAGTATTAAAAACCACGACATTAAAATGCGTCTTAAAAACAGTTTTCTGAAATTGGATGAGGATGTTGAAAACTCCTTTTTATGCAAAAAAGGGAACTTTATTTTCTTCCGCGATACTGTTTATTATTTAGAAAGAAACAAATATAAACCGAACATGGTGAATCTAATTGTTTACAACCAAAATTTTTCCGATGGAAGTATTCACAAATTGAAGTGATTTTGAATAGTTTATCAACGTTTCAATAATCGCTTTTCTGGGGGTTTGATTCAAGTTCAATTTGGAAGTTTTTTTATAGAGCGTTAATTCATTATTCATAGGCATAAAATTCGTTTTATAATATATCCCAAACGTCTGCAAAAAAAAAATATTGCATAATTTTTTAATTGTTTACTTTTCCTAATGAATAGTAATAATTTATGTAGTGTTTGCGCTAAAAAATGAAATTTTCTTCAATCATTTTTCCCCAAAAAATCTTTTTCGCTATTTTTTGAGATGTTATGATACAATTCCAGCTGAAGCGAGAATTGGGGGGATGATGTTGTAGAATTTAGCCGAAAAATTGCTGAAAAAGAAAGTCAAAAAATGCTATTTTTGCCGAAGAATTAGCAAAAAATAGTATTTCCCCCATGACCTTCAACACCCTCCTCCAAAAATACCGCAAATTCTCCTTCTCCGAAAGAGATAAAGGCGACCGTTTCGAACGACTAATGCAAGCCTATCTGCTTACCGACCCAAAGTATGCCGCTATCTTCAAAAAAGTGTGGCTGTGGAGTGAGTTTTTTGCGAAAGAAGATTTGGGCGGACAAGATACCGGAATTGATATCGTTTGCCAAACTTTTGAAGGCGACTTTTGGGCGGTGCAATGTAAATGTTTTCAAGAAGATAGTTATATTGATAAACCGGCTGTAGATACGTTTCTTTCTACTTCGAGCCGGAAATTTTCGGATGAGAATCTGCAAACTACGCAGTTTGCACACCGACTTTGGATTTCTACAACAAACAAGTGGACTTCCAATGCCGAAGAAGCCATCCGAAACCAAAGTCCGCCGGTAAATCGTATCAATTTGTACGATTTGCAAAATGCACCGGTTGATTGGGAGAAGTTGGAAGAAGGCGTTCACGGCGAAAAAGCACAAACTGCTAAAAAAACGCTGCGACCGCACCAAACCAAGGCAGTGGAGGATACGCACAATTATTTCAAAGAAAACGACAGAGGAAAGTTGATTATGGCGTGCGGTACAGGCAAAACTTTTACCGCCTTGCGCATAGCAGAAAAGGAAACCAACGGCAAAGGTCTTGTGCTGTTTCTTGTGCCCTCCATTGCGTTGCTCGGACAAACGCTCAACGAATGGTATGCCGATGCTCAAGAACCACTTAACGCAATATGTATTTGCTCCGACCCTAAAGCAAGCGAAAAACGTACTAAAAATGAAGATGTGGACGCTACTTCGGTGGTGGATTTGGCGTTGCCCGCAAGTACCGATGTGAGAAACATTGTGAATCAGTTCAAAGCGTTACAACTTAAGCAGGAGATTTCCGCCAAAAACAACAAGGGGATTCATCCCCTTGCTGGAATGACCGTTGTGTTTTCCACCTATCAATCCATCGAGGTTATTTCTAAAGCACAGAAAACATTGGCAAAAGAGTTGCCGCAATATGCTGTGTTTGATTTGATTATTTGCGATGAAGCGCACCGAACTACAGGCGTAACGCTTTCCGGCGAAGATGAATCGGCGTTTGTGAAAGTGCACGACAACGATTTCCTTACTGCCAAAAAACGCCTGTATATGACCGCCACGCCGCGTCTTTACAGTGATGACACAAAATCGAAAGCCGCACAAGCAGATGCCATTCTTTGTTCAATGGACGACAAAACGATGTACGGCGATGAAATTTACCGTATCGGTTTTGGGCAAGCCGTAGATGAAGGCTTATTAACCGATTACAAAGTGTTGATACTCACACTGAATCAAAACGATGTGCCTCCTGCGGTGCAAAATATGATTGCCGATGATGAGAATGAAATTAACACCGATGATGCTTCCAAACTGATTGGCTGTATTAATGCACTTTCCAAGCAAGTTTTGGGCGATGATGGCTCTATTAAAGAAACCGACCCTGAGCCGATGCGCCGCGCCGTTGCCTTTTGTCAAAGTATTAAAATCAGCGAAAAAATTACAAACACATTTAACACGGCAACAGAAAGTTACATCCAAGCGCTTCCACAGGAAAGACGCAATATTACGCAAAACATTTCGTCGAAACATATTGACGGAACTATGAACGCCACAAAAAGAAACGAACTGATGACGTGGCTTAAAGATGAGCCGGAAGAGCGCGAGTGTCGCGTGCTTACCAATGTGCGCTGCCTGAGCGAAGGCGTGGATGTGCCCAGCCTTGATGCCGTGATGTTTCTCTCTGCCCGAAATTCGCAAGTGGATGTAGTACAATCGGTTGGGCGCGTAATGCGAAAAGCCCCAAACAAAAACTACGGCTACATTATTATTCCTGTGGTAGTGCCCGCCGATGTGGAAGCCGACAAAGCATTAGACAACAACGAGCGTTACAAAGTGGTGTGGACGGTACTGAACGCGCTCCGGGCACACGACGACCGCTTCAACGCTACGGTAAATAAAATTGAACTCAACCGGAAAAAACCGAATAATATTTTGGTAGGACGACCCGATATTTCGTTTGACGAATTTGGAAATCCCATATTTCCACAAAATACAGATAAAACAACCAAAGATTTTGCACAACAATTGGCGTTGCAATTCGATCAACTGCAAAATGTGGTGTTTGCCAAGATGGTAGAAAAAGTGGGCGACCGCAGATATTGGGAGCAATGGGCAAAATCGGTTGCCGAAATTGCAGAGCGGCAAATTGAACGCATTGGAAATATGATAAAAACCGGCGAATACAAAACCGCTTTTGAACAGTTTTTATCAGGATTACAAAAAAATATAAACCCCGGCATTACCGAAACCGATGCGGTGGAAATGCTGTCGCAGCATATTATTACCAAACCTGTTTTTGAGGCATTGTTTGAGGGATATTCCTTTGTGAAAAACAATCCGATTTCGGTTTCCATGCAAACCATGCTCGATTTATTGGAAACTCAGGCAATTGAAAAAGATACCGAAACGCTGCATAAATTCTACGAATCGGTAAAAATGCGGGCTTCCGGCATAGATAATGCAGAGGGTAAACAACGCATTATCATTGAATTGTATGATAAATTTTTCAAAACCGCCTTTCCAAAAATGGTAGAACGGTTGGGAATTGTTTACACGCCGGTGGAGGTAGTGGATTTTATTATTCATTCTGTAAACGATGTATTGAAGCAGGAGTTTGGCAGAACCATCAGCGATGAAAATGTGAATATTCTCGACCCCTTTACCGGCACGGGAACATTTATTACCCGCCTCATTCAAAGCGGATTAATTAACAAAGAAGATTTGGAACGCAAATACCGGCACGAACTTTTTGCCAACGAAATTGTGTTGCTTGCCTACTATATTGCGGCGGTAAATATTGAAAATGCGTATCATGATTTAATTGATTCAGAAGATTATCAATCATTTGAGGGAATTTGTTTGACGGATACATTTCAACTTGGCGAAAATAAAGATTCATTTTCCGAAATGTTTCCACAAAATTCCGAACGGGTGGAAAGGCAGAAAAATACGCCAATAACTGTTTTTGTGGGTAATCCTCCTTATTCGGTCGGTCAAAAATCTAAAAATGATATTGCACAAAATCAAGTTTATGAAAAACTTCATAAACGAATTGAGGAAACATTTGTAAAGGCGAGCAAAGATTTAGACGCAAATTCAAATAGTTTAAAAAAATTCTATTACGACCCCTATATTAAAGCATTTAGATGGAGTGCTGATAGAATAACTAAAAACGATGATGGTATTATTGCTTTTGTTAGCAATGGTGGTTGGATTAACAGCAATAGTTTAGATGGTTTTAGAAAAGCAATAGAAAAAGAATTTGCAAAAATTTATGTGTTTAATTTGCGTGGGAACCAAGTAACAAGTGGAGAGTTATCTCGAAAAGAAGGAGGAAAAATATTTGGCTCTGGTAGTCGTACTCCAATATCAATAACTTTATTAGTCAAAAAAAATAATCACATAGGAAATGCAGAAATTCATTATTATGATATTGGAGATTATTTAAGCAGGGAGCAAAAACTGAAAATTATTTCAGATTTCAAGAGTGTATCAAGATTGCCATTAAGCGATATAATTCCTAATGAAAATGGTGATTGGGTTTCGCAAAGAAGTAATTTATTCAATACTCTTATTGAATTAGCACCATCTTCTAAATACGATGTAAAAACAAAATCTTTTTTTGTGATAAATACAAATGGCGTGGTTTCAGGCAGAAGTAATTGGGTTTATAATTTTTCAAAACTATTGCTTTACGGCAATATTAATAGAACTATCGATTTTTTTAACAGCCAAGTTGACGATTATGAACAAGAAATAATAAATCAAGGCAAGGTAGATGTAAAGAAATTTATTAACACAGAGGAAACAAAAATAAAATGGGACGATAAATTAATTAGCAAACTAGTAAAAGGACATAAATTAAGTTTTGATGATTCATGCGTAAGACATTCATTTAGAACGCCATTTTGTAAAGAGTTTATGTATTTCAATGAAAATCTTAATTGGAGTAGATTGTTATTACCTAAAATTTTTCCAACTAAGGAAACAAAAAACCTTGTAATCTCTTGTATAGGAAAAGGAGCGAGTAGAGATTTTTCTGTTTTGATTTCTAATTCAGTAATGGACTATCATTTTGAACAAAATGGTCAATGTTTCCCACTCTACTACTACGAAGAAGACAAGAGCCAATTGTATAATTTATTTGAAGCCGGCACCGATAGTAAATACATTCGCCGCGATGCCATCAGCAATTTCATTTTAGAACGCGCCCAAAAGCAATACGGAAAAAATGTAACCAAAGAGGATATTTTCTACTATGTGTATGGTTTTCTGCACAGTCCGCAGTATAGAGAAACCTTTGCCAGCGATTTAAAGAAAATGTTGCCGCGCTTGCCGTTGGTAGAAGAGGTGCGCGATTTTTGGGCATTCAGTAAGGCGGGGCGAAAACTCGCTGCATTGCATTTGAATTACGAGGGTATGGGGTATGGGGTGCAGGGTATGGAGTATGAAATTAAGGATGGGGTAATTGATTATTTACAGCCGGAAAAGGTAGAATATGATTATGAATATCCCATGGCTGCTGCTCCGGAGATTAAATATTACACCCAAAAAGATTTTGATTTGTATCGGGTAGAAAAGATGCGTTTCCCTAAAAAAGAACAAAAAGACACGATTATTTACAACAGCAGAATTACCATTATAAACATTCCCGAAGTGGCATACGAGTATGTAGTAAACGGCAAATCGGCAATAGAGTGGATAATGGAACGCTATAAAATTTCTGAGCAAGATGAGAGCGGTATTACGAACAACCCCAACGATTGGTCGGCAGAAAACAAAAAACCGCGCTATATCCTTGATTTGCTGTTAAGTGTTATTAATGTGAGCATAAAAACAGTGGAAATTGTGAAAGGGCTACCGGAAGTGAAATTTGAGGAGTGAAAAAATTCTGCTTATGAAATAATCACGTTTTTCTCTTTAATCAATTTTCTAAGATTAATTAACGCGTATCTCATTCTCCCTAAAGCAGTGTTGATGCTCACGCCGGTAATTTCGGCTATATCTTTAAAACTAACGTCGTCGTAGATACGCATTTCCAACACTTCGCGCTGTTCCTCGGGAAGATATTGCACTAAATTTTTCACATCACTGTAAATTTGCTCCGTAATAATTTTTTGTTCAATAGAGGGGTCGGTTCCATTAAGTACATCAAAGATATTGAAGTCGGTGTTAGATTCAAAAACGGGCATACGTTGCACTTTTCTGTAATAGTCAATTTTCAAGTTGTTGGCAATCCGCATCACCCACTGCAAAAATTTCCCCTCTTCCCGATAATTATCAGATTTTAGGGTGTTAATTACTTTAATAAAGGTATCCTGGAAAATATCTTCCGCCAATTCTCTATTTCTTACAGACATTAAGATGTAAGAAAAAATCTTTTTTTGATGCCGGTTAATTAAATGTTTCAGGGAGGTTTCATCTCCATTGATGTAATTAGCAATCAATTCATTGTCGGTTAAAGCAATCGATTTCATCATCTTTTTTTTGGTTACAAAATTCAAAATGTAAAAATTTAACCGATAGTGTTCCTCCTATTATTTTAAGGGTTTAAAAATCGCCGCAAATGTATAAAAACTTTAATACGAAAAGTGAGAGTTGGTTAAAAAAATGTTTTTTTAAAATATTTTATTGAAAATCAATAGAATAAAATTATTAATAACAACAAATAATGATACATAGATTTATTTCAACAAGTTAGTGATTTACAACCACCTCTTCTTCTTAAAAAACAGGGTAATTAAAACAGAAATAATTAATGAACAACCAATTACGACATAAAATTTCGGATTGTGTATGGTTGTTCCCACTTCTAAGTTCATGCCGTAAAAACTTGCTATCAAGGTGGGCAACATCAAAATGATGGAGAATGAGGTTAAGCGTTTCATGATGACGTTTACATTGTTGGAGATTACGGCGGCAAAGGCATCCATCATACCGGCCAAAATTTCGCTGTAAACATTGGCTGTGGTTCGTGCCTGTTGCATCTCAATCTCCACATCTTCAAACAAATCGGCATCATATTTCATGTGTCGTTGTTTTAAGATACTTTGAAATTTCTGCAACAAAATTTCATTTCCACGAATAGAAGTTACAAAATAGGTTAATGTTCTTTCCAAACGCATCAACTCTAATAATTCCTCATTTCTGATAGAAGTTTGCAGTTGTTTTTCAGCATCTTGAATTTCATAGTTAATCATTTTCAGGTATTTCATAAACCAAACGGCAGCCGAAAGTTGCAGGTGGAGAATGAGGTCGGAAGCGTTTTTTTCTTCAAAGTTTTTACGACGGGTATATTTCACAAAATCGTTCATCATTTCTACTTCGCTGTGGCAAACAGTGATAAACTTCTCGCCGGAGGTTAAAATACCGAGCGGAACGGTAGAATAAAGGTTTTCCTGTTCCAAAGATTTAAAAGGCAACCGCACAATAATCATGCGCCAGCCGTCTTCATATTCAACGCGGGGGCGCTCTTCATTATCTTCAATGTCTCGTAAAAAAGGTTCGGGAACTCCAAACTCCTCCACTAAATAGGTTTGTTCTTCCGGTGTGGGGCACATTACGCACACCCACGCTTTGGTAGAATATTTCTCTGCTTCGTAAAAGCCGTTGTTACATACTAAATTTTTAATCATCGCTTCTTTTTTTTAATGGTTTAACATTTGCCGAAGCGATAGTTTATAAACAAATCAATATCGCTGCGACCGATTGCTCTTTAGTTTCCTGCAAGACCACCCTACGTCCATGATATTGTTTATTTTTAAGTGAATAATTTGCATTAATTTTTTGCGCCGCGAATATAGAAAATATATTTTCTTAAATCGGATTATGAAGCAAAAAAAATTAAGAATAGATTAAAACATTTTTTGCTCGTTATGTGTTGTGCTTCCCATTTCTTATAATCTTGAATAATTTTTTACATGCTTTTTGGGTAGAGCATACAAATTATTCATTTTCTTACGAGTTTTGATTAAAACAAATTCAATCAATCCGTCACATTCTAAAAGTTCTTCCGTAGTATGTTCAATGTCATCAAACATACATTTAGGATTATTCTCTTTATTAATTCTACATTCGTATATTTTGTAAACTAAACGATATTCCGGTTTATGTCCAAAAGGAAATTTATAAAATCCCTGAAAATTTCCTTTCAACACTTCACCTTGCAACGTTCCAGTTTGAATTCTATCTGCAATATCCAAGACATAATCTTGAATGCCGGATTTCAATTTTTTAAAATCGCGTTCAAAACAACTCCGATAAGCAATTTTATAAGCCATTGCTCTATATTATTTCTCGTAAAGAATTGCCAGATTTTACTCTTGGAGTTTTCATTGCATCAACAATTGCACATTCCAATTCTTTTTCCCTATCCATAAAACTAACAAAATCACGATGTCCTTCAATTCCCCGAAGAAAATTCAAAAGTGCTTTTCCATTTGCTTTTTTTTCATTTATTGCAAGATATACCATAACTCTATCATTTTAATATTTGGGCGCAAAGATACTACATTTTTTTATTCCAAATTTTGTAAGTATTTTTAGAGAAAATCCTCTTTTTTATATATTTTTGCACTCAAAAAAAATAAAAATTATATGTAAGTCGTCAGCATAAAGTGCACCGTTTAGATAAAAAATTAGTTTGTGGTTTCAAATAATTGTGCTTTATTTATTAATGCAGAAGAGGTTACTATAGAAGGTGAATTTGAAGTACAGTTAGGTAGTATTTTGAATATAGATATAGTTCTTTCTTGTGATTAAGAATGTTTAACCTTTAAAAAAACAATATTATGAATCAAAACAGAATTTTTAAAAAAAGCATTTTGAGCATTTTAATGATGCTATTAATTAATGTGTTAGTAGCCCAAGACAAGATAACATTCACTTGGCAAGGCAGTCATCGCTGTCTTGGTGCTAAACTGGATTATGGTTACTTTGATATTAGAGCCACAAATGGCGAGCAGTTTACCATAAACTGGGGCGATGGTACTCCTACTGAAACAAAAATTGGTTTAGGTGATGCGAATATATATTTACATCATGATTACACAGGTAATTATGATAGTTGTATTGTAACTATTGCCGCACTCAGTGCCGATTGCAAATTTACTTATTTAGATTGCCACTCTGATTTTTGTGATGATGTGCCCACTTTTCAAATAAGTAGTTTATTGTTTGAGTGTTCAAATTTAACGTATTTATCTTGTGACAGAAATTGTATTCAACTATCTGATTTATATGCTGCGCATTTAGTTATTAATGAACAAAGCGGAAAATTATTTGGTACGCAATATTTGCCATATCAACCCTTAACAGGCGGCGTTACCGTTGATTTTTCTGACCAAAACATAATCGGAGGGGTACAAACTTTTTTGTAGTGAGGAAAGGATTCGAATATGCAATTTTTAATGTTGATTATACCATAAACGATGGTATTATTACTTTTATCAATGATGGGGTTTATTCAGTAACAATGACCAATGGTGCTATAATTTCACATCCCAATTATCCTGCTGAAGTTATTGCTGGAGTTGACGTATTTAGTTTGAATATTCTCGAAAACAGTTCACCAAACATCAAAATCTATCCGAATCCAACAGATAACCTCATTTACATCAAAACAGATACTGGCATTATTCCTGAACTTAAACTCTACTCATTAGACGGCAGGTTGCTACAGCAAATTCGCAATACGGAAATAAATTTGTCGGGTTACACTGCAGGTATTTACCTTTTGTCAATAAACGGAACAATGGTGAAAGTCATAAAGAAATAGGAAGTTTTTTTAATTATTCAGTTGTTTCCAAATTTCATCTTTGAGTTGTTGCAAATTTTGCTGTAAAATGGATGAAATATACAAAACAGAAATCTTTTCAGGAACCTTTTTTGAAAGTGCTTTCAGTTCTTTTTCGGTTAATAAGTCACATTTTGTAATAGCAATCATTCTTTTTTTGTCCATTAGTTCCGGATTGTACGCTTTTAGTTCATGAAGTAAAATATTATATTCTTTTTTTATACTTTCAGAATTACAAGGAATCATAAAAAGCAACAAAGCATTTCGCTCAATATGTCTTAAAAATCTAAGTCCAAGGCCCTTCCCTTCCGATGCACCTTCAATAATTCCGGGTATATCGGCAACAACAAACGATTGATAATCGCGATAAGCCACCATTCCCAGGTTGGGGCGCAGGGTGGTGAAGGGATAGTCAGCAATTTTGGGTTTTGCGTTGGAAAGAACAGAAATGAGTGTTGATTTTCCGGCGTTTGGAAACCCAACCAGCCCAACATCTGCCAATATTTTAAGTTCCAACGCCAACCATTCCTCCCTTCCTTCTTCACCGGGCTGGGCAAAGCGCGGGGTTTGGTGGGTAGCCGATTTAAAGTGCACGTTTCCCAATCCGCCGCGTCCTCCTTTTAAAATAACCAGTTCTTGTCCATCTTCTATTACTTCACCTATAAACTCTCCTGTTTCAGGATGTTTTACCACAGTACCCAAAGGAACCTCCACAACAGCATTTTTTCCACTTTTGCCAAAACATTGGTTTGAAGAACCTTTTCCACCATCTTCTGCAATAATATGTTTGGTATATCTCAGATGCAGCAATGTCCATAAATTTCTATTTCCTTTTAAGATAACATCGCCTCCCTTGCCGCCATCTCCACCGTCTGGGCCTGCTTTGGGGTCTTGCGCTGTTCTTTGAAGGTGTGCCGAACCTGCTCCTCCTTTACCCGAACGGAAAAAAATTTTGACGTAGTCTATAAAGTTTTCGCTTTCCATACATTCAAAAAATAAAACAAAAAAATTTAATAACTACTATTCAAAATCACGCACTTAATCATTTCACTTCTATCATCATCATATATTATTTTGCCAAAAATTAGCCCATTGCTTATCTCTTTCACATCAATAGAAGCAAGATGTGCGTTAGTATTCAAGTTTTTTATTAGTTTTCCTGCCATGTCGTATAATTCTATACTTTTTATAATTCTTTCGTTATTACTTACATATAATATATCATTAACCGGATTGGGATAGTAAGCAAGTTTTGTGGCGCTACAATTATCATCAATTGATAAAACACCAAGCAATTTCAATACTTTACTAAAATTGGGGATACCATATCCATAATGGATATCATAATTTGGGTATCTGTTTGCCGATTTTTGCATAGCATCTAAAATCTCCATTGGTTTTTTTTTCGGCGCTGCTTGAATAACGCAAGCCACCATGCCACAAGTTATTGGGCTTGCAAAAGAGGTTCCGTCTGCCTTACCAATATTTCCTGAAGTTGAATAAAGGGTAGCAGTCACACCCCTTGCGCACACATTAGGTTTGGGCTGCCCAGCGCCATTTGGTCCAAAGGAACTGAAATCGGCAATCACTCCGTTTGCATCTACTGCACCAATGGTTGCTGCATAAGTGGCATCGGCGGGAGAAGTTATCCATGGCCAAGTAGGGTCTTCCCCTTCATTTCCGGCGCTTACGGTAACAAAAATTCCTTTTTCAATGGCACATTTTGCAGCAAAAGAAGCCACGGTAGATTCGCCGTCCATTTGAGAGAAAGTGTAATTCATGGAAACATCATCAAAAAAATGATACCCCAACGAAGTGTTGGTAATGTCAGCACCAAGGCTGTCGGCAAGTTCCATGCCAACTACCCAATTGTAGCATTCTATAAGGTTTTCGCCGGGTTCTTCTTCCGTTCTAATCAGGGCATAAGAGGCTTTGGGGGCAGTGCCAACAAAACTGCCGTTTGCATAAGCAGACATACACGAGAGCACCATAGTGCCATGATAATGAGCGTTGTTGTAAATATCCCCACCCGGTTTAACAATATCTTTTTCAAAAACCAATCGGCCTTCGGTAAAAAGATTACTAAAAACAGATAGTTTGTTCACATTATCAAATCCGGCATCTAACACCGCTATCAGAACGCCTTCGCCGGTAAAGCCCTGTTCGTGAACCGGAATCCCGTTAATTTGATTAATTTGTTGATAACCTTCTCCATACAAATATTGCTCTGTAATATCTCTTGGATTTACCGGTATAAAATCTCCCTCTTTTTCAAATTTACCAGAAAAATTACTACTCCTGCTTTCTGTTTCAGATTTTCCGGAATATGCGCCCGGGCTAATGTAAATAACTTGACTTACAAAGTCTAATTTTTTTATTTGCTCAATCACAGTTTGCGGGCACGATACCAATGCACAGTTCAACCACCGGCTGGTAAAAGGTACTTTTGCTCCCAAACTTTTTAACGTTTGAACATACTGTGGATTTACAGGAAAATCTTGTACTACAACAGCAATTTGGTGTCTTTCACGCCGCTCAAGAGAGCGTTGCGACAAAAATTCTTCAGGATTTTCAATGCTGTAAGGAGAGTTGTTTTTATCCGTAAAGTAAACCGCATACTTCTGCGCGGATAAACTTATTGAAATAAATATCAATAAGATGAATAATGATAGATGGATTTCTTTTTTCACGATAATTTTTTTATAAAATAATTGGCAAATTAACATAAAATTTTCTTGAAAAACGCAAAATTTTAAAAAGTTGAGGGAAAACATATATCTTTGCACCTAAAATTAACAAAAAAAAAATTATGAAAAAAACATTTTCTTTATTTTTATTAGCGATAATTATCGTATTAAGTGGTTGTATCAAACCAAAACTTACCTGTAAAATCGTATCTCCGCAAGATGGCGCTGAAGTTTCCATTTATGAAGACTTAGTGGTTGAAGTAGAAGCCACAGATACTAAAAGCACGGTAGCCGTGGTAACTGTATCTTTGAATGGCGAACCTTACCCCTGCACACTAACCCCTCCTTACACTGCCACCATTCCTGCACTACTGTTAACCCTTGGTAATAATACCGTTACGGCATTAGCGGTAAACATGGAAGGTGATAAGGCAGAAGCGTCAATCACTATAAATATTGTAGAGAGCGGAGAGGGGTCGGCAGATGAAAGTCCGAATTTTGTTACCTTTACCGGAGGCATAATTCCTCCCAGTTGGAAAACAAGCACATGGGAAGTAGAGGTTGCCAAAGGATATGATGACTTTCTTTCTTTAAGGTCGAATGCGCTTTCCGAATCTAATGTTGTAACTTTTAAAACGGTGAGAGCGCCAAGTTATGTTGAATTTTTTACTACCGGAAACAATTTCGACTTATATATTGATGGAACTAAAGAGTATGCGCTTGTTTCATCTGCTCCTACAGATAAACCCGACTGGAAAAGATGGGTTTATGCTTTTGAAACAGGGAAACACTCCTTCAAATGGACCACCACCCCCGGCGGGCAACTATTTCTGGATGCCATAAAGTTTGCTCCTGCGGAACTCCCGAAAGTGAAAACAAATAACATTACTGCAATTACGGCTGTATCGGCTATTTCCGGAGGAGAAGTTACCGGCAATGGAAATCATCCTATTATCAAACGTGGGGTATGTTGGAGTACATCGCAAAATCCTACAATTTCAGATAATAAAACAGAAGCTACAGGCGTAGGAAACAGTTTTACCAGTATCATTACAAACCTCACTTCTAATAAAATTTTCTATGTTAGAGCGTATGCTACCAATGCGGCAGGTACGGGCTACGGAGAACAAGTAACTTTTACAACATTGGAAGGTTTTGTACCCGAAGTTACTACCGGAAATGTAACCAATGTAAGCGCTACAACGGCTACTTGCGGCGGAAATGTTACAGGTGATGGTAATAGTTTTGTAACAGCGCGTGGGGTTTGTTGGAGTACATTTGAAAATCCTACGATTAATGCGCATAAAACAGTAGATGGCGAAGGTTTGGGAAGTTTTGCAAGTCAATTAACCGGACTTACGCATAGCACAAAATATTATGTACGTGCTTATGCCACCAATAGTGAGGGCACAGCCTACGGCGAACAAAAGAGTTTTACCACAATGGTAATCACACCTCCCACAGTAACCACCGCAAATGTAACAAATATCGGTTCTGTATCGGCTACTTGTGGCGGAAATGTTACAAATATTGGTAATGACCCTTCAACCACGCGAGGAGTATGCTGGAGCACATCTCAAAATCCTACCATTGAAAATTCAAAAACGGTAGATGGTACAGGAATCGGAAGTTTTACCAGTGAAATAACAGGTTTGACTCATAGCACAAAATATTATGTACGTGCTTACGCAACCAACGCTGAGGGCACAGCATACGGTGCGCAGAGAACCTTTACAACAATAGCACCGCTTTTTACAACCGGTGATTATACCATTTCCCTATATGACAGTTGGGGAGACGGTTGGGATAACGCTAATTTTGTGAGTGTTAAAGTAGGAGATACGTATGTTTTGACTGACATAACTTTATCTTCAGGCTCCGGTCCCTACCACAAAAATTTCCATGTAAATGAAGGGCAGTCTGTTACGGTTTATTTTACAGGTGGATATTATGACTATGAATGTTATTACAAGATAAGTTCGGGAACAAGCGGAACAGGAACCGTACTTTATACAAGTCCAAGACCACCGCTACCGGTTATTAGTTGGTAATATACTTTTCCATATTTATGATAAATCCCTTTCAAAATTTGAAGGGGATTTTTTTGCGTTGTATAAAATTATCAAGAATTTTTGATTATAATCATAAAAATTACTATGAATTTTGAGATTAAAAGAAAAAATATATTTTTGCTGCCACTACGAAAAAAATCGTAACGAAAAAAATCGTAGTATTAAAATACTCATAATATGACAAATATATCAAATCCATTCAAATTCGGGTCGATTGTAAAAGGAGATTTCTTTACAGACAGAGAGGATGAATTGGCTAAAGTATTGAATGTTATTCATAGCGAAAATCATCTCATTTTGATTAGCCCAAGAAGATTTGGAAAAACAGGTCTGGTTTCAAAAGCGGTAAAACAAACAAAACGTCCGGAAATATTTCTTAATTTACAGTTAATTACCTCAATTTCAGATTTTGCAATTGAACTGTTGAAAAAGGTTTTCAAAGTTTACCCTTTTGAAAAAATAAAACATTTGGTTAAAAATTTTAGAATCATTCCAACGCTCTCGATTAATCCGATGAGCAATGCTGTTGATATCTCTTTTAATCCTGTGGTTTCTGCAAAACCAATTTTAGAGGATGTGTTAAATTTAATTAATCAATTAGGTGCAAAAGGAGAAAAACCAATCGTTGTATTCGATGAGTTTCAAGAAATAAGAGTTATTGATAAAAATTTAGATAAGATTTTACGTTCCATTATTCAAGCGCATAGTAATGTTAACTATTTGTTTTTGGGTAGTTTAGAATCTATGATGCACGACATTTTCGAGCGCAAGAAATCTCCTTTCTATCATTTTGGGGTTATCATGCCCCTCGCCCCGATTAAAGAAAAAGATTTTTATGATTTTATGTTTACAGGTTTTTCAAAAATAACAAATCAGAATGTACCTGAAATTATTGGCGAAATAATCAACATTACAAAAGGAGATCCTTATTACACACAACAATTGGCTTTTCATTGTTTTAACGCTTTAAAAAATGATGCTTTTCTGTCTGTTGACCAAATAATACAACAAATAATTGAAGAACATACCATTGATTACGAACGCCTTTGGATGAGTTTATCATTAAAAGAAAGATTTTTATTGATAGAAATGGTTCAGTTAAAGTATGGCCGGATTCAAAGAAAAGATATTGGTATTCCGGCAAGTACAAGATACAGTGCATACAAGAAACTGTTAATTAATGGTTTTCTTATTCAAATTTCTAAAAGTTATCAATTAGAAGACCCATTTTTAGAAAGATGGATACTTAAAGAAAGGAATTAAAAAAAATATGAATTTTAAACTTCATTCTCAGTTTTCTCCTGCCGGCGACCAGCCCGAAGCGATTCGCGAGTTGGTGGAGGGCTTGCGGCGCGGGGATGCGGCACAAACCTTGCAAGGGGTTACCGGCTCGGGAAAAACCTTCACTATCGCCAACGTGCTACAGGAAGTGCAACGTCCGGCGTTGGTACTGAGCCACAATAAAACGCTGGCCGCCCAACTTTATAGCGAGTTTAAACAATTCTTTCCGGAAAACGCCGTAGAGTACTTTGTTTCCTACTACGATTATTACCAGCCCGAAGCCTACATTCCAAGCACAAATACTTATATTGAAAAAGATTTACAGATTAATGAAGAGATTGATAAAATGCGTTTGAAAACTACCTCCTCATTGTTGTCGGGACGGCGCGATATTATTGTGGTGGCTTCTGTTTCCTGTATTTATGGTATTGGAAATCCGGATGAGTTTGCCAAAAGTATGATCCATTTAAAACAAGGGATGATTATTAGTCGCGAGCAGTTTTTGTATGCGTTGGTCAACAGTTTGTACTCGCGCACGGAATTAACGCTTGAGCCTGCAAAATTCAGAATTAAAGGAGATACGGTAGATGTTTTTCCGCCCTATCATGAGGTTGCCTATCGTATTGTTTTTTTTGATAATGAAATTGAAAATATTTTTGAAATTGTTCCCGAAACCGGCGCAAAAATTGGGGAGCAAGCGCAACTTACCATTTTTCCAGCCAATCTTTTTGTAACCTCTCCCGATGCCATGAATGATGCGCTTTGGCAAATAAAATTAGATTTGGGAAACCAAATTGAATATTTGAAATCTATTGGAAAACATTTAGAGGCTAAAAGATTGGAAGACAGGGTTACCTACGATGTGGAGATGATGAAGGAAGTGGGGTACTGCTCAGGCATTGAAAACTATTCGCGCTATTTTGATAAACGCAACCCCGGCGACCGTCCGTTTTGTATTATAGATTTTTTTCCGGATGATTTTATTTTGGTGGTGGATGAAAGCCACGTTTCTGTACCACAAATAGGGGCAATGTATGGCGGCGACCGCTCACGAAAAATGAATCTCGTTGAGTACGGATTCCGTTTACCTGCTGCCATGGATAACCGTCCTTTAAAGTTTCATGAGTTTGAACAGTTGGTAGGACAAACTATTTTTGTGAGTGCAACGCCGGCAAATTATGAATTGGAAAAGTCGAACGGAATTGTGGTAGAGCAGATTGTGCGCCCAACCGGCTTGTTAGACCCGCCCGTGGAAGTGCGTCCGGCGGATAATCAGGTAGATGATTTGTTGGATGAGATTGATAAAACAGTAGGGCGTGGCGAGCGGGTGCTGGTTACCACATTAACAAAAAAAATGGCGGAAGAACTAAGCAGCTATTTAATACGTATTGGAATTAGAACACAATATATTCATTCGGAAGTGGAAACATTAGAGCGCGTTGAGATTTTGAAAGATTTGCGTTCCGGCTCTATTGATGTGTTGGTAGGGGTGAATTTGCTTCGCGAAGGGTTGGATTTACCGGAGGTCTCTTTGGTGGCTATCATGGACGCCGACAAAGAGGGATTTTTGCGCAACGAGCGGTCGCTAACCCAAACCGCAGGCAGGGCGGCACGGCATATTAACGGCAGGGTAATTTTTTACGCCAACAAAATTACCAAATCCATGCAGGCCACCATAGATGAAACCAACAGGAGAAGGAGCAAACAAACGGCGTATAACCTCAAGCACAACATTACCCCGAAAACCATTAGCAAAACGGTGGAAACGGGACGTACTTTGTCTTCACATGCTGAAAAGAAGTTTGTTTATCGTTTTAGTGATATTATTGAGCCAAAAGTTGCTGAAGAGAAACCATTTCAAATGTTGAACAAAGAGCAGTTGCAACAAAATGTTAAACTTTTACGAAAACAGTTGGAAATTGCGGTGAAGAATTTAGATTTTTTAGATGCAGCAGCGATTAGAAACAAAATTTTAGAGATAGAAGCAAGGGTGAAAAACTACCTCTCTATTTTACTTCTTATTTTTTTCGTTATAAGTTGCAGCCAACCCCCTTTAAAAGAACATTTTACCCCAAATGAATTGATTTTTCCATCGAATAAAGTGGGGGCGCATTTTGTAAATTACTTAGGGCACGTGGAGTATAAACATCAGGTTTTTGAAGCTTTGGAAGTGGATTTGATCTATTCAAGCGATAGAAATATTTTTTATGTAGCGCACGGATTAGCAGATACAGTTGGTAATATTTTGTTTGAAGATTGGTTACATCAGATTCAAAATCCTGAAAAAAATTGGTTTTGGCTTGACCTGAAAAATCTGAATCAAAAAAATGCAGAACCTATTGCTTCATTATTAGTAAACATGCTGAATAAATATGGAATTATTCATCAAACCATTTGCGAAAATAAGGATGTAAAGGCTTTGGCTGTATTAAAACATGCCGGGCTTGCGGTTTGCTATTGGATTAAACAGGATAAATTTCTAAGAGAAGTTTTAGGAAAAAGATATTGGGAAAGAATGGTCAAGAAAAATTTTGCCTATTTGCAACCTCATGCCATAAGTGCCTCTTATTTGATGTACCCTTTGGTAACCTCCGTTTTTCCGGATGCGAATATTCTCATCTGGAATACGCCGATTAATGACATCAATGAAAACATGGAGATGACAGGAAAATTATGCCGTTTGCCCAACGTGAAAGTAGTTATCGTTGATTATCCTGAACCTATTGATTATGAATAGTAATTTTCATTTTGTGGAGACCACCTCCTCAACCAATTTGCTGCTCAATGAAATCGTTGAGAAAAACAAAAAAGCAGGAGTATGTTTGCCCGATTTTTTCTGTGTGTTCACCAATTTTCAAACGGCCGGAAGAGGGCAGGGCGTTAAAACATGGCAGAGCGCAAAAGGAGAAAATATTTTGGCGAGTTTTTATTTTCAACCCAACATTTTGCCCAACCAACAAATCTATTTCAACTATTTTTTCGCGTTAACCATCAGAAAAGTTATCTCCATGTATGTTAATCATGTGATGATTAAAAAACCAAACGACATTTGGGTGGATGACAAAAAGATAGCCGGCATTTTAATTGAACACTACCTGCAAGGCGAAAAATTAAACTATTCGGTTGCCGGCGTAGGCATTAACGTTAATCAAACGCAATTCGACCCGGCACTACCAAACCCTACTTCCTTAAACCTGATTTTAAAAAGTTCCCTGAGTAGAGAAAAGATTTTGCAGGAGATTGTAGAAATTGGCAAGGAATATTACACAAAGCTGCAAAACGGCGCATTTGTAGAATTGGAAAGCGAGTATGAAGAGCATAATATCTCCCTCCGCTAATCCTCAAAAACCTCCTTTAAATCAATCTCTAACCCATCAAAAATGTGCACCGGCACTTTCTGCGGAGATTCGTAAATGGAGCCAAAATCATAACTTCCATCCTCCTGCAACAAAAAAACATGAACAGTTTTGGCATTGGGGTCAACAATCCAGTACTCTCTTACTCCGGCTTTTTCGTAAAGGTTAAATTTTTTGTTCCAGTCATTTCTTGCCGTTGAGGGAGATAATATTTCCACTATCAAGTCGGGTGCACCAATACAGCCCATGTCATCCAATTTAGATAAATCGCAAACCACACAAATATCGGGCAATAGCACATTATAAATTTTATCGTCTTCTGTTGAGCCATCCACAGGCAAACGAACGGCAAACGGAGGATGATATATTTGACATTTTCCTCTATGTTCGTAAATAAAATCAGCAAATAAATAATTTAATTTGGATGAAATGGCCTGATGAATCCGCTTGGGAGTTCTTACTATATTAATAAATCCATCAATCAACTCCCGAAGTCTGTAGTCCATCCATGTTAAATAATCCGCAAAAGTGTAGCGTTTGGTAAGGTCTAAATCTAATACGGGAAGCCGTGTAAATGTTTCTTCCACTGTGGGGTCATTTTCTTCGGGAAATTCATACCGAATTTTTTTTTTCTCTGTGTTCATCCTATTTTTATTTTAAAATTAACGCTGCAAATAAACATTTTTTTTATGGCATCGGCTTGTTTTTTTTAATTAATTTGCGCCTTGATTATAAAAATCTTTCTCTTATGAAAAAATCAGTACTCTCATTTATTTTCGTTTTCTTGCAACTCTGCATTTTTGCACAGGGCAACGAACATTATTTAAAAATTCAGATTAACGACCGCTCTGAATTGGATATACTTACCCGAATGGTTTCTATTGACAATGTTATTGGAAACGAAGTGATTGCATACGCCAACGACCGTGAATTGGAAAAACTATCTTTTTCAACATTTGTTTTTGAAAAACTTGAGCCTCCGTTGTCTGAAGTAAAAGCCTCCTCTATGGCAAACACCGTAGCGGAATTAATGGCAAACTGGGATAAATATCCTATTATGCAAGTTTACAATGATTTAATGGTAAAATATGTGGCAGATTTTCCAAATTTGTGCAAATTGGATATTATTGGAACAAGCGTTCAGGGGAGAAATATACCGGTTTTACATATTACTTCCGATATTCTTAATCCACAGCCAAAGCCGGAAGTGCTACTTTCGAGTACCATGCACGGCGATGAAACTACCGGATGGATGCTGTGTTTGCGATTAGCCCATTATTTGTTGTCGAATTATGGAACTATCCCTCGAATTACCCAAATGTTAGATTCGGTGTCAATTTTTATTGTACCCAACACCAATCCGGATGGAACCTACTATGGAAGCGCAGCCGGTACAAGTATTTCAACTGCAAGAAGAAGCAACTATAACGGCTATGACCTTAACCGAAACTTTCCTGACCCATGGGAAGGCCCCAATTATGATGGCACAAACCCAAATGGAGATATACAAAAAGAGACCATGCTTATGATGAATTTTGCAGGTAACCGGCATTTTGTTTTGGGGGCTAACTATCATGGAGGAACAGAGGTAATTAACTACCCTTGGGATGGTTTTACATCCAGTAATAAATTACATGCCGACAATAACTGGTACGCCCAAATTTCCACCCAATATGTTACGATTGCCCGTATTAATGCGCCCAATTATTTTAAAGATACTCACAGTAGCGGAATTATTGTGGGGGGCGACTGGTACGTAATTCACGGTGGGCGACAGGATTACATGAACTACTTTCATAATTGCAGAGAAATTACAGCGGAAGTTTCTATTACAAAAAAGCCTGATTCCGACCAAATGCCCACTTTTTGGAATAATAATCGCGATGCTATGTTAGATTTTATTGAAAACGTGAAATATGGCATTCGCGGGTTGGTTACCAATACTGACAGTGAGCCGCTATCTGTAAAGGTTACAGCACTTAATCACGACAAAGACAACTCTCATGTGTTTACCAATCCTCAATTTGGAAACTACTACCGCATGCTTTACGCCGGAACTTATAAACTTCGATTTGAAGCTTTCGGATATGAAACTCAAGAGATTTCGGACATTGCGGTTCAAAATAAAAAAACTAAAATTGTGGATGTTGTTATGCAAAAATCACCGGCATTCACCATTAACGGAGTAATAGTGAATGCCAGCACAGGGATGCCTGTGGAGAATGTTACCATAGAAATAAAAGAGACCCCACTTGCGCCGCTCGTGGCTGACCCTTCCGGAAACTTTTCACTGACCATTCCAAAAGGAACTTATCCGTTTGTTTTTACGAAAGAAAATTTTGTAAAAAAAGAAAAGATAATTACCATTAATGAAAACACCGGCTTTTTGGTGATCCCTATAGAGCCTTTCGAGGGTTTTTCATTTGAAGATGGACTTGTTCCCCAAGGTTTTACGCTCACCGGAAATCAAAATTGGTATGTTGTGAGTAATCAGGCGTATCACGGAACAAAATCAATCAGGTCGGGTGGCATTACGCATAATCAAAGCACCACCATGACCTACACTTTTAATGCCGCCAATGCCGGAAAGGTATCTTTTTTCTCTAAAGTATCTTCCGAAAAAAACTACGATTGGCTTACCTTTTATATTGATAATGTGGAAAAAGGCAAATGGAGCGGCACGGCCGACTGGGCAGAACATGCTTACGATGTTTCTGCCGGAAGCCATACGTTGAAATGGACGTATTCGAAAGATATTGGCGTAAGTAGTGGCTCAGATTGTGCCTGGGTGGATTACATTTCTGTACCCAAAAGTACGCAAAATGCTGTCCCCTACATAAATCCACACAGTATCGCTTTTGAAACAAACGCAGCCAAAGGAGACACTTTGATTGCAATTTGGAATATTGGATACGCCAACTTCAACTTCACCGCAACTGTTGAAAATGCCGATTGGTTATCGCTAAAAAATAACACCGGAACTTTGGGCATGAACGAAAAAAACGATATTATTCTTTCTTACGATTTTACTTCGTTGCCTAATGCACTCTATGAGGCTACTGTGCAAATTGAGGTAGAGGGGAGCGTTACCACCATTCCTGTTTCTATTCTGTTTAAGGGTGCCGGCAATGAGATTGGCATCCCTTACGTTACACCCAAAGAGATTGATATAGAAACTCACGAACTTACCGGAGAATGCGTGGTTACGATGAAAAACATTGGAAATAAATCCTTTGATTATTATCTTGACCTTGAGCCGGATGCTTGCGATGCCTGGCTCTCTTTGTCGCATCATTCCGGCACTTTAAAACCTGATGAACAGGTTGAAATTATTCTTTCTTACGATTTTAGTTCAATTGTAATTGCCAAAGGAAGAGAAACTTATTTTGCCAACCTCAGTATTGATGTAGCCGATAGTGTGATACATATTCCCATTAATATCAACCTTTTATTGAATATTTTAAACGAAAAACCCGATGATTTAAAGATTTACCCCAACCCAACCACGGGAGAGTTTCAAGTTACGAGTTACAAGTTACAAATGAATAATGAAAAATTAATAACGAATAATATTGAGGTGTTTGATGTGTATGGCAGAAAGCAGAACGTAGAATTCCACTCTTCCGGTCTTCCGGTCTTATGGTCTTATGGTCTTACGGTCTTACAGTCTTACGGTCTTTCAACCCTTCCCGCGGGAATCTATTTTCTAAAAGTGGGGAATGAAGTGAAGCGGGTGGTGAAACTGTGAGACCCTATAAAATTATTCATGTCTTGATATAAAATTATTCATGTCTTGGAGTATGTTTTTTTAATCCACCTCTATCTGCCTGTTTTCTATAAAATCAAATAAAGTTAATTTTCTTATTTCATAGTATTTTTCATCTATTTTTTCACCACCGCCCTTATCGGATTCAAAAACCTGTCTAACAACCGTAAATCTTCTGTGATAATCTCTGCTGTTCCGGTCATCTCTTGACTAAACGCTAATTTTTTTCCATAATTGGTAACCAACGAATCGGGGAATACAACCTCTAACAGGTAGTTTTTTTGTTTCTCTTTGTTAATGGGAACCAACGAAATATGAGATATTTTTACCTTCAGCATGCCATACTCCATGTAGGGATAATTGTCGAATTTTACATTTACAAACTGTCCCTCTTTTACCTTTCCGGCACCTCTGGGGGGCAACTCTATTTTTCCGATAATCTTGGTCTTATCTTGCGGAACCACCGTGGCAAACACATCTCCGGCAGTGATGTTTTGATTTTTTTGATAATATTTGGTAAAAGTAACCAAACCATCTATCGGACTGACTAACAGATAGGTTTGTTCCCATGTTTTCATTTGCGTTTGCAACTGCTCGTAAGCGCCGGTGAGCGCAATTTGCAGATTGTTCAATTGTTCGTTGTGTTGCTGTTCCAAGTCAAAAATAGATTGCTCGCTTTGTAAAATACTCATGTTTTGGTTGTCAATGCTCAGTTTTGCGTTTTCAAAAGATTGTAAATGTTGCAGATAAATATTCTTTGCATTTTGATATTCTGCATTCGACAACACTTTTTGAACATACAAATTGGAATCTATTTTAAACACTTGCTCTGCGGCTTCCAATTGTTTATGAGCAAGTTCCAACTGTTTTTTAGTTTTTTGTAAAATAAGGTTTTGGGTGTGAATCTGCTTTTTTATGACTTTTATTTTATTATGATGATAGTTGGTTTTGAGGAAAAATTGATAATCTTCGTATGATTTACTGAAAGTTTGGTATGCAGTTTGGAGTTCCCCAAGGCGAAGAAGACCGTAAGACCGTAAGACCATAAGACCGTAAGAGACTGAGTCGTAATTCGTAATTTGTAATTCGTAATTCTTAATTGCCATTACATCTTCAAAACACGCCGGGTTCTCAATCACCGCCAATAGCTCTCCTTTTTTCACTAATTGTTTCTCCAACACAAAAATCGTGTCAATTTTGCCGGTGGTTTTTGCCATTAGCCCTGCCGGCAAATTTTCTGTGGTTACGGTAATGGTGGCTTCAATTACATCGGGGTATTTAAAAAAGTAGCTGCCCACTACCAAACCGGCCACCACAATGAATATGATGCTAATCCCCCAACGGATAATCCATTTCGGTGGGCGACCAAGTATTTCCTGTACGCTCTCGCTGCGGAGTTCAATGTTTTCTTCGTTCATTATTATTTTTTTTTGCACACAGATGAGACAGATGTTACAGATTAACACAGATTTAAACCACCCCGCCCTTCGGGCACCCCTCCTTTAAAAAGGAGGGGAATTTATCTGCGAAAATCCTGTTCATCTGCGTCATCTGCGTGCTAAA
>Ga0209628_10000431_pt1 | contig 25370 bp, 18 predicted proteins | sample TergutCu122P4_FD_187285 | JGI IMG/M metagenome (GOLD analysis project Ga0209628, IMG submission 187285) | Cubitermes ugandensis P4 segment gut microbial communities from Kakamega Forest, Kenya - Cu122 P4 (SPAdes) (version 2) | ecosystem: Host-associated > Arthropoda: Insects > Digestive system...
GATGAGGATTCGGGTGCTCCCAATGCCTCTATTCGTGTTCTAATTGGGATGATGATCCTAAAGGAAGCTCGAGGTTGGAGTGATTCTCAATTATTTGAGATTGCCGGAAGTTTTAAAAAGGAATTTGGATTAATACGCCATCAGACAACAAAGCAATTAAACAATAAATATCGCGCTTATCGTAAGGAGATTGAACGCGTCATGTCATGGGATACGATAACGACAAAAGACACATCGCTTATCAATAAGCGAAAAAATTTGATAATCCCGGTAGCTATGACAATAATCGGTTCTTTAAAAATCGATGAGACACCTGTCCCGTTTAACGATTTGCTGACAAGCATGATCCACATGACCATGAACCGGTGGTTCAGGACAAAAAACAGACTGCACGAATTAGTTATTTATGAGTTCTTAGCCAGATTTTACGAATCCGAAACGGCAAAAGTTAAGTACAGCTACCGCCATGGGGACGGAGGAAATGGAGAAAACGGCAGCCACGGGGAATAAAAAGGGAACCTTTGTGCAAAATTGAAAGGAAAGATGAAAAGAAATCGCGTCGTTCTATTATTAGTTGCAGCTTTATTTTCGATTACATCGGAAGCGCAACAATCGGCTCGTTCTATCAACGGGCGTATCACAGATGCAGAGGATGGGAATCCCATTCCTGGAGTTACCGTATTTTTTTCCAATACCTCTGCCGGCACAACCACAGATGTAGAGGGTAAATACAAACTCAATATTCCTGGAGAAGGTAGCTACAGGCTGTCGATATCACATGTGGGATACCAATCCGTCGTGAAGGATATTGACCCAGGAAAAGAATCCATAGAATTTAATACGGCTTTGAAAATTCTTGAATTGGACGAAGTGACCGTGTCAAAAAGAATCAAGACCCGACGGATGGATATAGCTCTTTTCTGGGAGACGCTATTAGGAAAGCAACCGTCCAAAAAAGCAATTCATGTTGTCAATCCGGATGCCGTTTATTATTTCTACAATGCTGACACCCGGATTCTAACGGTCACCTGTCGAGAGCCATTGCAAATCGTTAATTATGAAACAGGCTACCACATCCACTATTTATTGGGTAATTTCACGCACGATTACAACACAAATATTACTGACTGGAGCTATCAGTATAATTTTACCGAACTGATACCTGAAAATCTCAAGCAAAAAAATACATGGGAAAGAAACCGAAATGAGGTGTATCAAGTTTCACTGACAAAGTTCGTTAAGTCGCTGTATCATAATAAGCTGATGGAAGATGGTTTTTTGTTGACATACCCACAAAGAGAAGATGTCATGGGTAACTTGCGTAATCCTTTTGAACAGCCGGAAGTTTTTCTAACGATTGATTCGATTAGCGGTTCAAAAAAATTGTTCGTCCCCAGAGGCCTGAAAGATTTATTGCTTATTTGTTTCGGCGAGCCAATAACCCCCAAAATGCTAACCGATGTAACACGCGACATGGATTTTAACTCACCCAGAGCCATTGTAAGCGCCGGAAATCGTAAACCCCCTGTGAAAAATAAATGGTCGGATATTGGTTTAGTTCAAAACATATTAGAAACGCCCAAAGGAGCGGTTGAGATATTTCCTGATGGTACTCACAAGAATCCTTTGAAGATGTCGTCCTTTAATAATTCGATGCGCTTGAATGGACTGTCGTTGATGTTGCCTTCTGACTATGTCCCTACAACTGTCACCGGAATATCCATGTCTCTTTTTGCAGATAATGAAGCGATTGGAGACAATGAGTTTTTCTTTCAGACGCTGACTGATAGAACAGACAGTGTAAACAGCCTGTTCAGAGAGCAGTTGGAAGTCTATCCACAGGAAAAAATTCATTTACATACCGACCGCGATGTTTATATATGCGGCGAAAAAATTGGGTTCAAGGCTTACGTAGCTGATGCGCTTACCCATCGGCCTACCACAAACAGCCGGTATGTGTATGCGGAGTTGATTAGTCCGACAGATACACTTATTAACAGGGTCATGGTGCGGTCGGTCGACGGTATGTTTTACGGATATTTGCCGCTTACCAAATTGATTCCTGCAGGAAATTATACGCTCCGAGCCTATACGCGTTATATGGAGAACATGGGAGATGATTACTTTTTCAAGAAAAATATCCGGATAGAGAACCTGTCTGTTGCTAACAAACAGCAACGTTCAACCGCTGACAAGGCTATCATACAGGATGACTACGAGGTATCATTTTTTCCCGAAGGGGGCAACTTGCCGGTTGGTGTATTAAGCAGGATTGCATTTAAGGCGCTAAATAGTCAGGGCTATCCTGAAACTATTACCGGTACGCTGGTAGATGAAACCGGCAGGGAACTAGTTACTATTGAAACATTACATGCCGGCATGGGTGTCGTAGCATACACTCCAGAAGCAGGAAAAAGAGTCTTTTTGAAATGCAGAAACCTAAACGGTTTGGAAAAACAATTCGAACTCCCCCTTCCTGAACCTTTTGCCTGTTCGTTAGCTGTTCAGCAGAGTGATAGCAACCTGATGATTAAAGTTAACCGTTCAATACATGCGTCTGAAGCGCCTTGTTATATCTTGGCACACTGCCGTGAGACGCTCTTTTTTTCAGAATGGGACCATAAAAAAGATGGGGTTTTGTATGAAAAAGAAGATTTTCCAACCGGTATAATTCAGTTTATATTATTCGATGAACAGATGAATCCGGTAAGCGAGCGGTTAGTGTTCAATAAAAACGATGAGAATCTTAATTTAACACTTCAAACCGATAAAGAGTTTTATCAGGTGCGTGAAAAAATTGTTTCTAAACTTTTCCTTACCGATTTATCCGGCAATCCGTTATCCGGTAATTTTTCCGTATCCATCACAGATGTTCAGGATGCAGCGGTCGATTCTTCGACAACCATACTGTCAAGTCTGTTGCTATCTTCCGAGTTGAGAGGATATATCGAAAACCCTGCCTGGTACCTTCAGGACAACCCTCAATCAGCTATCGCTTTGGACTATCTGATGCTAACGCATGGGTGGAGAAGATATGCCATCCCTGAGGTCGTCAAAGGGAATTTGCAGTATCCGTCTATCCTGTTTCAGCAGAGCATGGAAATTTCCGGCTTAGTAAAAGACATAAGGCGTTCTCGACCGGTAGCCGACGCTGAGGTATCTATTCTGATGAAAGACGGAGGTTTTGGATTGACAGCAACCGACGAAACGGGCGCTTTCAGGTTCTATGATTTCGAGTTCCCTGATAGTACTTCCTTTTATTTACAGGCATCCGACAGGAAAGCGGGCAGCCAGGTGGAAATTGTGTTGAATGATGAAAAGTTTCCCGCGCTCTTCCATGCTATGCAAAGTCCAACATCATCTACCTCTGAAACCGGAGAGGAAACACAACCTGATTTTTTTATTGCAAAAGCGAAACTGCGGGTTAAGTATGATGAAGATATACAGACCATTTATCTGCAAGATGTCGTAATAACTGCCAGAAAAATAGACAGAAGCGAAGATTTGCGGGAGCAGTTTTGGGCGAACATGGCTTCGGATGCGACGATAAGAAGGGAAAGTTTTGAAAAAAGAGTTCCCCAATCTGTTGCCGAGATACTTCGGACAGTTCCTGGCGTACAGGTAGAAGCCAATGGCTCAGTTTTCATCAGAACAGGGGATATGTTAGGACTTCTGCCCCTTGTTGTCATTGATGGCATACCCTTCGAGTGGGTTGACGGCATATCTCCATTAGAATCGGTCAAAGTAGAAGAAGTGGAAAGCATCGACGTTTTAAAAGGAAACAGCGCTATTGCAGCATTCGGCTCACGTGGAGGCGGCAGGGGCGTCATAAGTATAACAACCAACCGAAGAGGAAGTATAACGGAACGTCAAGCTGAAGACAAATATAACGCTACTATCTACACGCCGTTGGGTTATCAAAAACCGGTTGAGTTTTATTCTCCCAAATACGAAACGCTGGGTGTTAAGACGCCGATTATCCCCGATTACCGGACAACTATCTTCTGGAAGCCGGATATTATTTTGTCCGGAGCGGAGGAAGCAACTTTCGAGTTTTACACCTCCAACTTTCCAACCACCTATTCGGTTGTCATCGAAGGATTAACCACGGATGGCCGTATCATTCGACAAACAGCAACCATTCGTGTCGACTAATCAGTTGATGATTATATAGGGAAATGGTTGAAAAAAAAGTCTTATCGGTCGTAAAAGACAATATAACTGCGAAAAAAAATTTAAAAAATTATCCTGAAATAAATTATTCTTTGTATCTTTGCAGGCGTTTTTTTTGGAATCTATTCATTTTTTTAGTGATAAGATGAAACGAAAATTTTTGTTAAACATTTAATAATTACTCTATGAAGAAATTGACCTTTCTTTTATTTTGCCTCTTAGCAGGCATAGGATTAGTTTCAGCCCAGACTACACGGGTGACCGGTACGGTTCTTTCGGCAGAAGATGGGGAACCTTTAGTTGGTGTAACGGTCATTGTGAAAGGAACGGGCATTGGCACGCAAACTGATGTCAACGGTTCGTTCACCTTTACCAATGTGCCTGCAGGAGCTACGACCCTTTCGGTCTCGTATATAGGCATGCAGCCGTTAGAAGTGGCTATTAAACCATCCCTTTCAATTATTATGAATCCCGACACCCAAACTTTGGATGAGGTTGTGGTGACGGCTTTTGGTATTTCGCGCGAGAAGAAAGCGTTGGGATATGCGACACAGGAGGTTAAATCCGAAATCTTGACGATGGCTGGCAATACCGATTTGACCAAGGCGTTGCAAGGAAAAGTGGCTGGTGTGGACTTGAAGACATCGAGCGGAATGCCGGGCGCGTCTTCCCAGATTATTATTCGCGGCGCGCGTTCGTTCGATGGCGATAACACTCCGCTTTATGTTGTAGATGGGATGCCTATAGCCAGTACGGCATATTATGGAACGGGAAACAGCGTTACCGGTCCCGATATGGCCAACCGTGCTATCGACCTTGACCCGAATGATATTGAGTCAATCAATGTTTTGAAAGGGCAGGCTGCAGCAGCGCTGTACGGACTTCGCGCTTCCAATGGCGCTATTATCATTACCACCAAGAGCGGTAAAGGTAAAATGATAGGCAAAACGAATGTAAGCGTTTCGCAAACCGTAGCCTTCGACCAGGTCTCCCGTACGCCGGACTATCAAAAAGTATGGGCGCAAGGAATGAGTGGAAGTTACGTTTGGAATAATTCTTCGTCTTGGGGGCCTAAAATTACCGATTTACCTAATGACCCTGTTTATGGCGGCAACAGTCAAAACCACACCGGCAAATATAGGGTTAATCAATTGACACAGGCAGGAGTACCCGTAGATGAACAATGGGTTACGCCGGGCGTCTATGATAACTGGAACGACTATTTCAGAACCGGCGTCAGCTCAACGACTTCCGCTATGGTTAGCCGCGCCGAAAGTACAGGCAATTTTGCCATTGGTCTTTCTTATACCGACCAGACCGGTATAGCGCTGAAAACAGGCATGTCAAAATGGAACGCCAAGATGAATGCCGACAAAAAATTGGGCGAGCATTTTATGGCCGGTTTTTCGGTTAACTTCTCAAAAAGTAAAATTGATAAGCTGTCGGGCGCTAACCAAGGCTCACTGATGGGCGTTTTATCTGCGCCTCCGAGTTACAACCTGAAAGGAATCCCGTACCATTTGCCGGGCGATCCTTATACGCAGATATATTATCGTGGCGGTAGCTTTGATAACCCCTATTGGGTGCCTCATAACAATACCTTCGACGAAAACACAATTCGTTTGTTCGGCAATATGTTTGGTCAATATAACACCCGATTAGCCCCCGGTCATGGACTTACTATTAAATATCAATTGGGAACAGATACTTATACTACCCATAATCAGGATATTTTCGGATACGGACATGCGGCAAACAGAGGTGGAATGATTGAATATTACGGTGTAACCAAGTTTAATTACAACTCGTTGCTCACCGCTATTTATGACTGGAAAATCACCCCCGGATTAGATTTGAATGTAATTGTGGGAAATGAAGTAGATCATTCCTACGATAAGACATACGACATTTATGGTGAGGACATGAATTTTGGTGGATGGATTCATATCCAAAACGCAAATACAACGGAGGTGAGCGAGCGTCAATGGCAAGACCGGTCGGTGGGTTTCTTTGGCAATATGTCATTAACCTATCAGAATATGGTTTATTTGACGGCATCCATGCGTAAGGACGTTGTTTCATATATGCCGCCTAACAGACGCTCATTTACCTATCCTTCCGTTTCGCTCAGTTTTATATTTACCGAATTAGAAGCATTTAAAAATTTGAATTGGTTTAGCTTTGGTAAAATAAGAGGTTCGTATGCCGAAGTAGGTCAGGTAACTTCCCGATACTTGAACAATTACTACTATCGTCCTTCGTATGGAGGCGGATTCTGGACGGGCAATCCGATTATTTATCCTTTGCAGGGCGTCAATACGTATATCCAATATCCGATTATGTATGACCCATTGCTGAAACCCCAAAACACAAAATCGTGGGAGTTAGGTCTTCAACTGAGCTTTTTCAAAGAAAGAATCGGTATTGATTATACCTATTCCGACCAGAACACAGTAGACCAGATATTTGCAGTGCCTCTCCCGGGCTCTACCGGAGCTTCCGACCTTGTTACCAATGGCGGACAAATGAAAACCGCTATTCACGAACTTATACTGAATGTAACGCCTGTCCGTACACGGGATTTTCGTTGGGACATCAATTTGAACTATACAAAGATTAATAACAAGTGTATTTCATTGCGCGAAGGTGTTGAATCCATTATGTTAGGCGGTTTTGTGACACCGCAGGTACGCGCGGGCGTTGGCGCTTCTTATCCGATTATTTATGGCGGACAGTATGCGAAAGACGAACTAGGCAGAATCCTTGTCGATGAAAATCCCAATAGCATGACGTATGGAATGCCGATGGCAGGCGAGCCGGGAGAGCTGGGACAGGCTTCTCCCAAGTTCATTGTTGGCGGCGGTACCACGCTCACCTATAAATCTTTATCGCTTGGCGCAACCTTTGAATGGAAACAGGGAGGTCGTATGTATTCCGGTACAAACGGTTTGATGGACCTCTATGGTATCTCCAAAAGAACGGAAGACAGGGAATCAACCTTTATTTTCAAAGGTTATAAAGCAGACGGAACGCCTAACGATATAGTTAGAGGCGGCCCAGCTGATCCCCGTGCTTATCAGATATTGTATAACACGGTCCTTGGTAACATCGACGAAGCCTATATTTACGGGAACGCCTTTATCAAATTAAGGGAGATAACCTTGCGATATGCGCTTCCCAAATCCTTTATTCCCAAAGTGGATGTATCAGTATCAGCCTTTGCCCGTAATTTATTATTATGGACAGAGTTGCCGAATGCCGACCCCGAAAGCGGGCAAGGTAACAACAATATGATGGGCAGTTTTGAGCGTTTTTCCATGCCTCAAACTAAAAGTTTTGGTATGAGTCTGAGTGTAAATTTTTAAAATAATGGAATATGAAAAATATTAGAATTTTTATCATAAGTTTAATGGTGTCGAGTTTGTTTGCCTGCTCGGAAGATGTTATGCAGAAAATCAACAGCGACCCGAATCATCCGACGGATGTAGCATCCAGGCTAATCATTACCGACCTGATTAACAACACATCGTTTTCAGTGACCGGCTCTGACTTTGCGCTCTACGCCTCGGTTTATATGGAATATAATGTCGGTATATGGGGACAGGTCTATAATGCCGAAGTAAGGGTTAACGAGCCGATAAGCGCAACCACCTATAACAATATATGGGACAATGTTTACAGCAACTTGCTTAACCTGAAAACGATTATTGAAAAATGTTCGGAAGGCGGTAAAGAAGAAGGTAATTACACCGTGCTGGGAATGGCACAGGTACTGTCGGCTTACAATTTAGCCATGCTGACCGATTTAATGGGCGACGTACCTTGGAGCGAAGCGCTTCAACCGGGTATTATCTGGGCGCCGAAGTTGGATAAACAGGAAAGTATATATAAGGCAGTAAACGAGTTTATAACTGACGGGATAGCCAACTTGGAAAAACCATCAACCTACGCGGCTATTGGAGCGCAGGATCCCTTATATAGAGGCGTTGCAACCGGTTGGGTCAAGTTTGCTTACGGCCTGAAAGCGCGTTATGCCATGCGCTTGTTAAACCGTAGTCCCAACAACTTAGATGCGGTTATTGATGCAGCCGGCAAGTCTTTCGCTTCAAAGAGCGAAGAGGCGGCATTTAAATGCTCAGCCACTACCGTCCGGAATCCCTTCCAACGGTTCTTTACCGATAGGGATAATTTTGGAGCAAGTCAAAGCTTGCTTGATAAATTAGTAGAACGGGATGACCCACGCGAAGATGTGTTCTTCAGAAAACATCCTAGCAACGATGAATTGATATTTGCCCCTAACGGCAACCCTAATCAGTCACAGCGTTATTATGGGATATCTGCGCAAGCCACTTCCAAAGCAGATGCGCCTATTTACTTGATGAGTTATCATGAGCTTGAGTTTTTAAAAGCAGAAGCATACGCACGCAAAGGTGACCTCAATAATGCCAAAGCCGCTCTCCAAGAAGCCGTTACAACAGCTTTTGTCAATGCGGGAATAAAGACTGCTGTCGCAACCGAGTATTATAAAGAGGAAATTGAACCAAGGCTTAACACCCAATCGGAAGCCATCAAAGAAATCATGCTGCAAAAATATCTCGGCCTGTTTGAGATCGAAGCTGTTGAAACCTATAACGACTACCGTCGTTTAAAAGCATTGGGACAAAGCAATTTCATCCCGTTAGCGAATCCAAACCGGTTCCCGCTTCGTTATACGTATGGAAATTCCGATGTTACCACCAACAAAAATATTGCCGAAGCTTACGGCGACGGCAATTATGTGTATACGGAAAATGTGTGGTGGGCAGGCGGTTCACGTTAATTGTTTGATAATATTAAAAATAGAGAAATATGAAAAAATATATTTATATACTCATGGCCGCCTTCATTTTCAATGCGGGCTGCGAAGATACGAATGAAAATCCGGTTCAGAACAGAGGCGAAAATGCAGTGCCGTTCATGTCTGACCCGTCGCCGGCTTATTTTTCGGATAACATTGAAGCCAGTTATGTGCAATTCAATTTATCTTTACCTTCAGATCAAACTATCGAAAAAGCAGAAATTGAAGTAACGAAGGGAAACAAAAGCGCAATCCTTAAAGGTGTATCCATCCCATCTTCAGGGGTGCGTGTGACGGCTACCGAAGTGCTTAACGCCCTGAAAATTCCGGTAAGCGATTACAAATTAGGCGACATTTTCAACTTGTACATTTTAACAACCAAAAACGGGAAAACGACCCGTTCGGCGGCTGCGTTTCAAATTCCCGTCGTCTGTTACTTTGACACCTCCATGCTGGTTGGAGAATTTGACTATGAGTCTGATGATTGGGGAGAAGCGGGCAGGGTTACTTTTGTGGCTGACGCCAATGATCCATATAAGATTTTCATTGACGGCTATCCTCAATCTGAAGGACTTACCGGCAATGGCAACCGGATAGAGCTGAATGTCAATAAGGATAATTTCAAGGTAACCGGCCCGCCGGTCATAATTTCCGACAATTTAGATGAATGGGGTTTGCCTCCTACATATACTAATTATACCTTTACACCCATTGCAGGCTTATATAGCGCCTGTGATGAAATGTTTACGATTACATTTGATATAAAGGTAAGTATAGGCGGTTGGGGCGCTAATGTGTTTATTTTCAAAAAAGTTAAATAGTTCCCTTTCACTTATCACAGCAAGCCCCGAGAAAGCCATTTTTTCGGGGCTTGTTTTTTCCCCGCTACGGGGATGGGGGAGTTGGCGGAAAAAACCACATCCCCCTGCCCTCTTGCCTGTCCTGCCTGTCGGCAGACAGGTCGGCAGATACGGCTTCATAGGGGGACTAACCACTTCTATTTTACCGGGAAATATGTGTCAGGGATTTTTTTCTAAAAAGTCGTGAATATGACCAGTGGAAGTGTCTTTCAGTATCACGTTTTTGTTTTCGTCTAAGAGATAAAGTGTTGGGATGGCTTTCAGGTCGTATATATGGTTGTTGCGTAGCGTTAAAGCCTTGTCATATCCGTTGATCCAGGTAGCGGGTATCTCGTCCAAATGACTTCGCCAGATGTCTAACTGCTCGTCCGGATAGACGGCTAACACTTTCAATCTTCCCGATGACACGGCGGAAGCTATGACGGGTGAGCTTTTCAACCGGTTGGTTGTTTCCTTACACTCTTTACAATCCGGGTTGAAAAACATTACCAACACATAGCGGGCGGTTATATTGTATAAGCGTCCTGTACGTCCGGCGGCAGTAGTGTAAACGATGTCTTCAGCTTTAGCGCCGGGACGGTTGCGGTATGCTATTTGTAACAGAAACTGTGGCCGTATTTTGGATTCATCGACCACATTCTTGGAAGCTACGATATGCTCTAAGAAAGGGATATAGTACTCATCGTTACGGGCTGGCGAGTTTGGATCAAACAAGTAATGTTCTGCCGTTCGGATAAAATAATTATACATGACAGCATCTACCTCAGCCGAATCGAGCAGTTTTTTTATAGCTTCAGATACTTTGTTATAGGTTGCATACGGGAAAAAGTTGATAAAATTAGAAAAAGCATCCTCAGTAATATCAGGGGCGTGGCAGTACATTGTATCTCGGAAATCAAATTTATCCCAATAATGGGTGATAATAAAACCTGCTCGGTCCTGTGGGTTGGTCATCAAAACAGGCGGCATCACCGGTTCTAATTTTTTTAATGCAGGCTTAGCAGGGGTAACAGAGGCGTTTTCTGCATTTTTCTTTTCCTTTAAAGCGCATCCGGCAAGCGAAATGGCGATCATTAATCCTATTAACAAGCTATTTATTAGTCTCATATAATTTTTTTATTTTTTTTCTACTGAGCTTGAATCCTATGATAGATTGTGGGATTCTGAAGTCATGACATCCCCCTGGCCCCCATTTTCTTCACAAAGAGACACATTGATTGATTTTCATAGGAACGTTCAAAGGGGGAATCGAATGGCGGCGATAAATCCTATCACTGCAAGTGTCATAATAAGGCCGCCCATCAGCTTGTTAAGGAGTTTTATTCCTTTCAAATTGAACCAATGGCGCATCAATGACACCACAAAAGTAATAAAAAACCACCAGAGAATGGCGCCAGTAAAGATTCCAACCAGGCCGGCAACGGTCATTTGGATGGAATGTTCGGGTAAGATAAAGCCAAACTGTGCAAACAAGCCAATGAAAAATATGACAATCAGCATATTGCTGAAGGTCAGAAGGAAAGCAGTAACAAAATCCTGAACAAGCGTCTGTTTGGGTTCGTGGTTGGGCTGCAAGTTTTTGGCAGGATTACTTCGGAAGATTATATATCCGAACAGCACTATAATGATGCTTCCGAAAATCTGCAATGAGCGTTCGTGCGCTTGTATAAAATTAACTAAAAGTCCCAAAAACAGGCACGTAGCAACGGCATAAAGGATGTCCGAAAACGCCGCGCCCAGCCCAGAAATAAAACCCGACAGCCGGCCTTTTGATAAAGTTCGCTGAATACATAACATTCCAATTGGCCCCATCGGACAGGAAACTAATATTCCTATAACAATGCCTATAATAAAAAGTTCAATCATTTTTGCGAAAATGAAGCCGCAAAATTAATGAATAATTCTCAATTGCCAATTGCTTCATTTCATAAAGTGGAAAATTTTTTTATTTTAACTTCAAAGAATGTCCTCATTTTTTTTTACCTTTGCAGCGTTTTTTTATAACATTATAAAGGTATATAGTATGATTTGTTTTTTTAATTCCACCGGTAACAGTGTGCTGGCAGTAGAAACAGCACAGGCATTTAGCACAGTTGAAACAGAGAAATTAAGATGGTTATTCGGAGATGCTTCTCCCGTTCAGGCAGAGGCTGTCGAAGGAAGGTTTGTAGGGCCGAGAGGTGAAACGATTTCTCCCTGGGGTACCAATGCGGTTGAGGTCACGCAAAATATGGGGATAGTTGGTATCTCCCGTATAGAAGAATATGTAAGCGTGCCTTCAGGCGAAACCAAGTATGACCCGCTACTTCAACAGTTGTATAACGGTTTAGACCAGAACCTGTTTTATAACGACCGGAAACCGGAGGCGATAATTCAAATTGACGACATAGCTGCCTATAATGAGCAGGAAGGGCTTGCGCTCAGTGACGACGAAATAGAATATCTGAACGATGTAAGCCAAAAGCTGAACCGCAAACTAACCGACAGCGAGGTCTTTGGGTTCTCGCAGGTCAACTCGGAGCATTGCAGGCATAAAATTTTTAACGGCGCCTTTGTCATCGACGGCAAGGTGATGGATAAATCGCTGTTTGCTTTGATAAAAAAGACCTCGGCAGTTAATCCGAATGTCATAATATCAGCCTATAAAGACAATGTCTCCTTTGTAGAAGGGCCGGAGATTGAGCAGTTTGCGCCCCTTTCGGGCGATAAACCCGATTATTATGGCGTAAAAAAGATAGAAACTGTTTTATCGATGAAAGCCGAGACGCATAATTTCCCCACTACTGTTGAGCCATTTAATGGTGGCGCTACCGGTTCGGGTGGTGAGATACGCGACCGGCTTGGGGGCGGTAAGGCAGCGTTACCCCTTGCAGGGATGGCTGTTTATATGACCTCCTATCCCCGAACAGAGAAAGGGCGGTCGTGGGAAGCGGCGCTTACGCCTCGTCCATGGCGCTACCAGACGCCGGAGCAGATATTAATTAAAGCGTCGAATGGCGCTTCGATGTATGGCAACCACTCCGGTCAGCCGCTGATAGGCGGCTCGGTGCTTACTTACGAGTTTACCGAAAACAACAAGAAATATGCTTTTGACAAGGTTATCATGCAAGCAGGCGGCATTGGGTTTGCTAACAAACGCGATGGGCAGAAGGGTGTTCCTCAGCCGAAAGATAAAATTGTCATGTTGGGAGGCGATAATTATCGGATAGGCATGGGCGGCGGCGCGGGGTCGTCGGTCAACGTAGGGCTATTTACCAGCGGCATCGAGTTGAACGCAGTGCAACGCTCCAATCCTGATATGCAAAAACGGGTAGCCAATGTGATACGAAGCGCCGCCGAGGCAGATGCCAACCCGATTATTTCGATACACGACCATGGCGCAGGTGGCCACCTCAACTGCTTTTCGGAGCTTATCGAACAGACAGGCGGACATATCGACCTGTCGCTGTTACCCGTTGGCGACCCCTCGCTATCTGCCAAAGAAATCATCGGCAACGAAAGCCAGGAAAGGATGGGACTGTTACTGAAAGAGGATGATTTAGCCCTTATCAGCAGGATAGCCGAGCGCGAGTTAGCCCCGATGTATGTCGTAGGCGAGGCGACCGATGACCATAAACTTGTTTTTGAGCAAAAGGACGGTGTGAAACCAATAGATATACGTCTTGAATATATGTTCGGCAAACCGCCGCGCACGGTGATGGAAGACAGGACGGTGAAAGAAGAATTTTCGCCTTTGCAATATGCTATTTCTGAGCTACATGAATGCCTCGAAAATGTATTACAGTTAGAATCTGTCGCCTGTAAGGACTGGCTCACCGGCAAGGTCGACCGCTCGGCCACCGGATTAGTCGCCCGTCAGCCATGTCAGGGCCGTTTACAGTTGCCATTAAGCGACCTTGGCGCTGTCGCCCTCGACTATCACGGCAAAGTCGGTATAGCTACTTCTGTCGGACATGCCCCGCAGGCTGCCTTAATAGACCCCGCTATCGGGTCGATACTATCCATAGCCGAAGCTTTAACCAACATCGTCTTTGCACCGTTAGCCGCACAGATAAAAAGCGTCTCTCTCAGCGCCAACTGGATGTGGCCGTGTCGTAACAAAGGCGAAGATGCCCGTTTGTACGAAGCCGTAAGAGCGGCGTCCGACTTTGCCTGCGATTTGGGAATCAATATACCCACAGGAAAAGATTCGCTCTCCATGACCCAAAAATATGGCGATGACAAGGTGTTGTCACCCGGAACGGTTATAATCACAGCCGCCGCCGAAGTGAGCGACGTCCGAAAAATCGTTTCGCCGGTAATATCCACCGACCCAAATACATATATTTATTATATAGACTTCTCTTTCGACACCCTCAAGCTCGGCGGCTCGGCTTTTGCACAGGCCCTTTGCAAAGTAGGTAACGAAGCCCCGACGGTCAAAGATACCGACTATTTTGTCAATGCTTTTAATGCCACGCAGGCGGCTATCAACCAGGGTCTATTATTAGCCGGGCATGACATCTCGGCAGGCGGACTGATAACCACGCTGTTAGAGATGTGTTTTGCCAACTTGGCAGGCGGCCTTGAAGTCAATTTGGATGTATTAGTCGAGAAAGACATATTCAAACTGTTGTTTGCCGAAAATCCGGGTATCATCGTACAAGTGAAGGAAAAACAGGCTTTTGAGCAGTTGATGCACTCGGCAGGCATTGCTTGTGCCTGTATCGCCCAGCCGGTGGATGAACGGCAAATACGTATTTCCAAAGAAGGCGCCACTTACTTTTTTGCTATTGATTATTTGCGCGATGTATGGTATAAATCATCCTATCTGTTAGATAAATGCCAAAACAGAAACGCCGGCCAACGGTTTGAAAACTACAAACGGCAACCTGTTACTTATATGATACCGGAAGGATTTAAAGGAACGCTTGAATCTTACGGCCTTACTACCTACCGTGGGGCAAGTAGCGGAATCAAAGCCGCTGTTATTCGCGGGAAAGGTTCGCAGTGTGAACGCGAATTGGCATACGCGCTTTACTTAGCCGGTTTTGACGTAAAAGATGTGCATACCACCGACTTAGTAGCGGGACGCGAGACGCTTGAAGATGTGAATTTTATCGTTTTCGGCGGTGGCGTTACCAACTTCAATGTTTTTGGCCCTGCCAAGGGATGGGCTGCCAGTATCCTTTATAACGAGAAAGCCAAACAGGCTATCGACAACTTCTTTAAGCGCAAAGATACGCTGAGCCTTGGGATAAATAACGGCTGTCAGTTGATGGCCGAATTAGGCCATCTCTATCCGGAACAAACGGAAAAGTTCAGGATGGCCCCAAATGATTCCGGCAAATTCGAATCCAACTTTCTAACGGTAGAGATTCCTAAGAACCATTCAGTTTTGTTTGGTTCGCTAAGCTGCGCTAAGTTAGGTGTCTGGATAGCGCATAGCGACGGCAAGTTTGATTTTCCATACGATGAAAGCCAATATCATATCATAGCTAAGTACAACTACGATGTTTATCCTGCTAATCCCAACGGTTCGCCTTGGGCCGCAGCCGGAATTAGCTCGGAGGATGGTCGGCATGTAGCCATGATGCCACACATAGAAAGAGCAATTTTCCCCTGGCAATGCGGTTATTATCCGGAGAACCGAAAAGGCGATGCGGTAACGCCATGGATAGAAGCCTTTGTGAACGCTCACCGATGGATATCTCTCAGCACAGAGACACAGACTTAGTGCAAGGAAGATGTTAAAAAGCTGCTAAATTTCAAAAATCCGTTTTTTTTATCAGCATGTCTTCCGGTCACAGGGGCGGAGCAACTGGCCTGAACGGACACACGGATTGAAAATCCGCGTGTCCGTTCAGGGCGTTTTTTAACGAAAAAAATGTTGCAGGGGAAGCGAGAGAAAGCGCTAAAAAACGCTGAAAATGCGATTTTAACATTTAAAAGTTGATGAGAATGGGGCGAAAACACCCCTATATTTCATTGTATGTGTTGATAATAAGGAGGATATTATTATCGGCGAGTTCGATTTTTGAAAACAATCTTTAACTTTTGACGATTAAAAATTTTACCTTTTTTATGCAATTATTAAGTAAATTTTTCCGTCCTTTGCAGTGTCAAAAACAGGGTAAAAAAGAAGATGAAAAAGTCAACGATTTGGACATTAACCGGAATGATGGCATTTGCTTTTATTGGACTGCTATTTCTGCAAGTTCAATACATTGCGACTATCTTCAAAAAAAACAATGAACAGTTTGAGGCAACAGCAAGAAGCTGTCTGAAAGAAGTATCACGCGAGATTGAACGAAGAGAAGTCAGAGCGACCATGGAAAAATACACCAATTCACTCGATGTGGATTTTATAAATTTGCTCACTTCCCATCCATTAAATTTTAATATACCGTTTTTCGCGCAAGGAATAGATTCAACCGGTATAACACAAGGTTTCATACCAGGTCAAAATAGATTTTCGACTACCAGACCTCCTCAAACTCGACCCGGGCAACGGAGTCCGGATAGAAGGATACCATCTATTAGGGATGTCTCGGATCGAATTCTTAAAGAATCCTACGCCAGCTTTCTTCGACTGAATGCAGTACGGGAAAATGTGATGACCGAGCTAATATATATAAAACCTGTTATACCTATTGACCAACGAATTAATTTTGAAGATATTAATAAGCTAATTACTAATGAATTTGTTAACAATGGCTTAAACCTGCCTTTTGTATTTATGATTGTCAATATCAACGATAGACTTATCTACCAGAGCCAGCCGCTATCGAAAAAACCGAAGAGTTCGGAAATCATCACGCAGGTTCTATTTCCCGCCGACCCTACCTCCAGACTACATTACATCAAAGTTTACTTTCCGGGAAGGCGGGATTATCTCTCTGCTTCGGTATCGTTTTTGGTGCCATCCGGCTTATTATCAATCATCTTGTTTGTAACGTTCGCTATCACTATTTATAGCATTTTCCGCCAAAAGAAATTATCCGAGTTGAAAAATGACTTTATCAATAATATGACGCATGAATTGAAGACGCCCGTTTCGACGATTTCGATTGCTGCGCAGATGATGAAAGATTCGGACATATCGAAAACGCCCGAAGTGTTCCGGCACATCTCATCGGTTATTAACGACGAGACCAAACGTCTGGGTTTCTTAGTAGAGAAAGTGCTGCAAATGTCGTTGTTTGAGAAACAAAAAGCTATGCTAAAACTGAAAGAAATAGATATCAACGATTTGATAGCCAATGTGGCAAATATCTTTAACATCAAAGTAGAGAAAGCAGGCGGCACATTAGATATTGACTTAGAAGCTGAAAACTCTTCTATTTATGCTGATGAGATGCACATCACGAATATGCTTTTCAACCTCATGGACAATGCCGTCAAATACCGCCGCGAAGACATACCGCTCAACTTGATGGCGCGTACCCGCAACGAAGGCGACAAGGTAATCATCTCCATTGAAGACAATGGCATTGGCATCAAAAAAGAAAATATGAAGAAAATATTTGACCGTTTCTACCGCGTGCCTACCGGCAATGTGCATAATGTCAAAGGCTTTGGCCTCGGATTAGCCTACGTGCGCAAAGTAGTGGAAGACCATTTTGGCTCTATACGGGCCGAAAATGGTCGCGGAAATATTGGAACAACGTTTATTATCACATTACCAACAATAAAAAATTAGAAAATTATGGACGAACAGACGAGAATCTTCTTTTGTGAAGATGATGAAAATTTAGGAATGCTTTTAAGAGAGTACTTACAGGCAAAAGGGTACGTCGCTGATCTATTCACTGACGGAGAAGCCGGTTTTAAAGGCTTTGTAAAAGAAAAATATGACGTATGTATACTTGACGTCATGATGCCCAAAAAGGACGGGTTCACACTGGCGCAGGAAATCCGCGCATTGAATCCGGAAATCCCAATTATCTTCCTGACAGCTAAAACGATGAAAGAAGATATTGTGGAAGGGTTTAAACTTGGCGCAGATGATTATCTGACCAAACCTTTCAGCATGGAAGAGCTGATGCTTCGTATGGAAGCCATTCTCCGTCGCGTAAAAGGTAGGAAAATGAAAGATGTACCGTACTACAGGTTGGGAGCTTTCATCTTTGATACACAAAAGCAAACACTGGCTATCAACGACATGATAACCAAATTGACGACGAAAGAGTGTGAACTGTTAAATCTGCTGTGTGCTCATTCAAATGATGTGCTCGAACGGAATTATGCGCTGAAGACTATCTGGGTCGATGATAACTATTTCAATGCGCGTAGCATGGATGTGTATATCACCAAACTGCGTAAATTGCTGAAAGACGACCCGAATATCGAGATCATCAATATTCATGGTAAAGGATATAAACTGATTGCGCCTGTCGACGAATAGAGCTAATAATGAAGAAGAAAGCCATATTAATTATCTGCGACGGATGGGGAATCGGCAATCAATCCAAAAGCGATGTAATTTATAGTACGCCCACGCCTTATTGGGATTACCTGTTGCAGACCTATCCCAATTCCAAATTAGAGGCTTCTGGCGAGAGCGTAGGGTTGCCCGATGGACAAATGGGCAACTCCGAAGTAGGGCATCTGAACATCGGGGCCGGGCGGGTTGTGTATCAGGACTTAGTGAAGATTAATAAAGCCTGTCGCGACAATTCCATCCTTCAAAATCCGGAAATCCAACGCGCATATCAATACGCTAAGAGCAACGACAAACAAATCCATTTCTTAGGCCTTGTGTCGGACGGCGGCGTTCACAGTTCGATGGACCACCTGTTCAAACTGACAGAATTATCCACCCTGTACGGTATTACGAAATCGTATGTACACTGTTTTATGGACGGACGCGACACCGACCCCAAAAGCGGCAAGGGTTTTATCGGACAATTAGAAAATCATCTGAACACAACCGGCGGGAAGATTGCATCCATCGTTGGACGCTATTACGCAATGGACCGTGACAAACGATGGGAGCGTATCAAAGTAGCCTATGACTTATTGGTGAGCGGCATCGGTAAACCTGCCGTCGATATGGTGACGGCCATGGAAGAATCCTATTCGGAAGGCGTTACCGACGAGTTTATCAAACCCATTGTACACGTCGAAAACGGCCAGCCGGTGGCTGTTATCGAAGAAGGCGATGTAGTTGTCTTCTTTAACTTCCGAAACGACCGTGCCAAAGAGATGACCATCGTTTTGACCCAAAAAGACATGCCCGAAGCGGGAATGATGATGATCCCTGGCTTGTTGTATTTCACGATGACGCCTTATGATGCTACCTTCCGAGGCTTGTATATACTTTTCGACAAAGATAACGTTGAGAATACGCTTGGCGAGTATTTAGCCTCCCTTTCGTTGCGGCAGCTTCACATCGCCGAGACAGAAAAATATGCGCATGTAACGTTTTTCTTCAACGGAGGCCGTGAAGCGCCCTTTGCCGGCGAAGACCGCATCCTGGTACCTTCGCCCAAAGTAGCGACCTACGACCTCAAGCCCGAAATGAGCGCTTACGAGGTCAAAGACAGGTTAGTAGAAGCTATCAACATGCAGGTATACGATTTTATTGTCTGCAACTATGCAAACGGCGATATGGTAGGTCATACCGGTATTTATGAGGCGATAGAGAAAGCGGTCATTGCTGTCGACGCCTGTCTTCAAGGTACGGTCGAAGCGGCCAAAGCCAATGGCTATGAGGTGATTATCATCGCCGACCATGGCAATGCCGATTATGCTCTGAACGATGACGGTTCTCCCAATACAGCCCATTCGTTGAATCCCGTTCCATTTGTCTACGTCACCTCCGAAACCTCTGCACAGGTCGCCAACGGACTGCTTGCCGATGTAGCCCCCTCTCTGCTTCATATTCTAGGCCTCAAACAGCCGGCAGAGATGACAGGAAACAGTTTAATAGTATGATACAAATTGGTAATACGCTCATCAGCGATGAGCTGATTGAATACTACTTTAACTGCGACCTTACACAAAAACAAATACGCCGCTATCAATTCCTCCGCGAACCGCTCATCAGTTAGTTCGGCGAAGCATGGTATCAGGCAATAGAATTATGTGCTAAAAAAAAATTTAATAAAATGCAAAAAGTACTTATTATTAGTTGTATGGCGATATTTCTGATGTCATGCCATACAGGGAAAAGCAAAGTCAGCCCCTATCCGGGTGGCTCAGGTAAATTCACTACCTTGGTGTGGAGTGACGAATTTGACGGTAACGGCCTTCCTGATACAAGCAAATGGAGCTACGAAAGGGGTTATGTCCGCAATAAAGAAATGCAGTACTATACGGTAAACCGCATTGAAAATGCCGTGCGGCGAAACGGGAAATTAGTGATAACAGCCCGTAATGATTCTCCGGTGATTGACGGAGAAGTACGTCCTGTCACATCCGCCAGCCTCCGAACAAGAGGTAAAGGCGATTGGACTTACGGGCGTGTAGAGGTAAGCGCTAAACTGCCTTCCTGTTTAGGAACATGGCCGGCTATCTGGATGTTACCCTCTTCCAGAGTCTATGGAGGCTGGCCGCGCGGCGGTGAAATAGACATCATGGAGCATGTAGGATATGATCCTGACAAGATTTATTTCAACTTACATACTGAAAAATATAACCATTCCAAAGGCACAGGACGCGGTACGTCGGTGAGCTGTCCTAATCCCGACAAGGAATTTCATGTTTATGCCATCGAATGGTTTGAGGACCATATCGACTGGTTCTTTGATGACCGGAAAGTTTTCTCGATACAAAACGATGGAACGGGTTGGGAATCATGGCCTCTCGATAATCCTTTTTACTTGATAATCAATTTGGCTTTTGGAGGCGCTTGGGGAGGACAAAAGGGTGTAGACCTGACCAAATTGCCGCAGGAGTTTGTAATCGATTATGTACGGGTTTTTCAGTAAAGACGTTTCCTTAACGTAACGATGAAACTTTTTTTTTAAATTATTTATGTAACTTTGCTGCTAAATAACAAAAATATTGTATTTTTGCAGCGATTTTTAAAGTATAAAAACATGAAGTATAAAGTAGGTGATCAAGTTAAGTATTACAGTGGTGACTGGTGGTTTTATGGAACAGTAACCGCTATTATCGAAAATTCTATTAGCCCGTGTTATCGGATTAGCGTGGATAGGATAGTTAAAAAGCAGTGCAAATTCTCAATCACTCAGTTTGAGTTTGAGTTAGCACCTGATAAAGAAGATGTTGGAGACGACCAAAAAAGCAAATGGGAGAAGGCTGAAATCGAAAATTTGAAAAAGTATTTTAGCGCTCAGATTAAAGAAGAATCGCCCAAAGTGGTTATACCTGAGCCGGTGATTATACCTGAGCCTGTAGTCGAGCTGTTACCGGAGCCGGTAGCTGAACCCATCTTTGAGCAGCAGCAAACCGAACCACAAGCCGTGCCGTTACCCGAGAAAAAACAAAGGAAAAAACGGGAAATGAAACAGAAGCCGGTAGAAGAACAGTTAGAACCAAAAGAAGCAAAAACCAAGCTCAAAAGAGGTGATGCCTGGCAAAAAAATTATGAGCTGTTCGTATCAGGCGATAAGAGTAATATGATACAAGCCTGGATATCACTGAACAGGAAAATGTATAGGACAGGCAGGCTGTCTGAAGATAAGTTTGAAAAGTTAATGGAGACCAACTTCTCCTTTGATAGTGGAAAAAGAGGAAGGAAAAGTGTGAAATAGCCTTCCCTGAAATCAATCTTTTTCTACCGACATCCTGTCCCTAACAGGACAATGAATCGACGGGGTTTCTATCGGTCGAAGGCCGTATCGACCCGCAGCCAGAGAGGAAGCTCAAGCAAAGTATAGCTCCCAAAAGCTAAACTGTTCTTATTGTATTTCTCAATAATACCAGCTAAAAGGGGAAAAATTATTTTTTCAGGTCGAAGCAAAACAGCAGGTCATGATCCCTGATGTAGAGTTTATCATTGGCAACGACGGGATGCGTCCAGACAAAATTATCCTTAGTAGTTATCTTGGTACGTTCTGGTATTTCCATCCTTCCAAACTCCTTCCACCCTTCCGGTGATGCTGCTATGACAGCCGATAATCCGGTCTGCATATCAAGAAGTATCAATCGGTCATTAACACAAAGAATAGAGCCTTTATTTATGTCATTACCCCTTTCTCTCCAAATGACCTCACCGGTCTTGATGTCCTGACAAACCCAATTACGGGACTCAGCATAACCATAAATATTACCGTTTAGTAGCACTACACCGCCATGCTGGTTGGATAAGTTTTGATTGGCATAAACAGTTTCGGCATTAATATTATCACCCGAACGAGTAAGTTTGATAAGAAGGCAACCAACGCCATAACCGTTTGTAACATATATTGTGTTGTCAACGAAAATAGGAGTCGGAATGACTGCTGCCACCCTGCTACCTTCAAAAGCTACTTTCCACAATAATTTTCCGTCTTTAGCACTAACGCCAACTATGTTTTTTGCTGTCAACTGTACGTACATTTTAAATCCATTCACGTTGGCGATGATTGGCGAACAATAACTTGCATCGTCCTGCAATTCTTTACTTCTCCATATAGTAGCACCTGTATTTTTATCAAGAGCAATAATGGTACCATCACTACCGCCTGGTGAACAGATGACGAGATTGCCGTCAACGAGAGGTGATTCACTGTAACCCCAGGAGAAATTCATGTTCTTTCCGCTAAAATCCTCCATAGAACTTTTTTGCCATCTTATTGCTCCATCGGTTGCCGAAAGACATGCTATTTGGCCGCCACCTCTCATAAGATACAAATTGTTGCCATCGATAGTAATCGAACCACGCCCTCCATTACCTCGATTATCGCTACTAATATATGCCGGACCAAGATTCTGTTTCCATTTCACCTTGCCTGTTTGCGTATCTAAGGCAAATGCAAAATCGTTAGTATCGTCAGCGCCTTGGCAATAGAGCGTATTACCGACAATGGTCGGAGCGGAATAGCCGGCGCCGGCCTGCCGGAATGTCCAGAATAAGGCGGGCTTTTTGGTTGCCCAGTCTAAATTGAGATTGGCGCCTTTAAAAATGCCTTCGCGGTTCGGGCCGCGCCACTGTGCCCAATCCTGCGCCTCTAAACTCATGCCGGTTATTATCAGCATGGAAACCATCATGATGAATGGTAAAGTTACCTTGTTTTTCATACGTTTATAATGAATTATTGATGTATTTAATTGTTTTTTAAGCGTACAAAATTAATGCTTTTTTGTTTATTTTGCAAATTTGCCAAAAAAAAAGCTAACTTTGCAAGAAAAAATTCTTCTGTTTATGAAAAAATTTGTATTTATTGGTTTAATAATCACCATTTTTGTTGGGTTCTTCACGCATTGCTCCACCGGTGGAAATATTTTTGAAGGTTCGGATGATGTCGGGAACTGCCAACTGAAAGGTTCTGTGACTTATGATAAGTCATCTAACACCTATAAACTCACCGGTGCAGGGACGAATATGTGGGCAAAGAGCGATGAGTTTTTTATGGTTTGGCGAAAAGAAACCGGCAATTTTTCACTTTCGGCTCGGATAGCTTTCGTAGGAGAAGGCGTCAATGCGCATCGTAAAATTGGACTGATAATCCGTGAATCCCTTCAAGGGGATGCAAAATATGCGGATGTATGTGTACATAGCGATGGGCTTACGTCGTTGCAATACCGTGAAAAAGAAGGCGATGTCACCAAAGAAGTAGTAGCGCCACACAAAGCGCCCGATTATATCAAACTCGAACGCATCGGTAACAGGATAATCATGAAGACGGCGCACGGCAAGTATCCGGAAGAGATTACTGGTGAGATAGCTCAAAATTTTTCGGGAACGTTTTATATCGGGTTGTTTATTTGCTCCCATGAAGCCGACGTTCTTGAAACGGCTGTCTTTTCAAATGTTGAATATAAAAAATTATAAATATACAGATTATGAGAAACTTAATTAAATTGGCGTTTGCTTTTTTACTTTTTTTAACGGTCTTGAATGCACAGCAAGCCCGTGTTATTAGTGTGCTTGAAATATTTGATGTCAGGAACGGACAGCGCACGGTCGTCAGGGAGTTCCCTTTTTTGATTGAAGCCCCTAACTGGACGCCCGATGGTAAATGGCTTGTCTATAACAGTCGGGGCCGACTGTACAGATTATCGCCCGAAACGCCGGGCGAGCCGGTAGAAATCCCAACGGGTTATGCTACGAATTGTAACAACGACCATGTTATCAGTTCGGATGGTCGACATATAGCTATCAGTCACGGGACGCGGGAAGACCGTAAGTCACGTATCTATACGCTTCCTTTTGAAGGCGGAACGCCTACCTTGATAACCCCCATGGCGCCCAGTTATCTGCATGGGTGGAGTCCCGACAAAAAGATGTTAGCCTATTGTGCTGAAAGGAATAATAATTTCGATGTGTATGTGATTCCTGCCGAGGGCGGCGTAGAGGTTCGTCTCACAACGGCTGAGGGGTTAGACGACGGGCCTGAATACTCCCCTTGCGGTAATTATATCTGGTTCAACTCCGTCCGTTCAGGTCTGATGCAGGTTTGGCGGATGAAAGCTGACGGTTCGGAGCAAACGCAGATGACCTTCGACGAGACCCGTAACGCTTGGTTCCCGCATATCTCACCGGATGGTGAACAAGTTGTATTTATCACCTATATGAAAGGCGATGTAGAACCCGGCCAACATCCGGCTAATAAGAATGTTGAGCTAAGACTGATGTCGGCCAAAGGGGGCGAAGCGGTGACTGTTGCGAAGTTGTTTGGCGGTCAGGGGTCGTTCAATGTTAATTCTTGGGCGCCTGATAGTAAGCGTTTTGCGTTTGTTAGTTACAAGTTAAATTAAACGGGATACAAGATGACACACGAATTAGGAAATCCGCGCAAGTTAGATAGCACACAGATTAGGAAATCCGCGCGAGAAAAAATTTTAAAAATCCTGAAAATAGTAGTCTTAGACGGTGATACTATACGGCTGTCGCGTAATATTTGCGCGGCGTAGATTAGCGACATAGTCGTTTTGAAATTCTTCTCTTGATGGATCCCAAGTCAGTTTGCGATTGAATTCATAGCAAAGATTGACAATCATACACAAGGAAGTTGTTCGATGTCCCATCTCAACTGTGCTAAGCGGTTGTTTGCGCGTTTTCATTGAATGGAGGAAGTCGGCATAATGGTCGTCGTTTCGATAGACCCTTATCTCGTTTTCGGCTATTTCCAGCGATTGAAGGTTAGCCGGTATCGTATTCAAGAAGCTACGGCTGATGTCTATGATGCCGTTAGTGCCGATGAAGCGAACTCCATTGCCTTCGCTATCCCAAATTTTTTCGTGCGTCATTGTGACGCCGTTGGCATAACGCATGGTCAGCGCTTTAAATTCCTTTCCGTCTGGGGGGATAAACTCTACCGGCCCTGAGCCATCCATATCCAAAGCCCATTGGGCAATATCGAACATGTGAGCGCCCCAGTCGGTTATCATACCGCCGCCATACTCTT
>Ga0209628_10000432_pt1 | contig 25352 bp, 21 predicted proteins | sample TergutCu122P4_FD_187285 | JGI IMG/M metagenome (GOLD analysis project Ga0209628, IMG submission 187285) | Cubitermes ugandensis P4 segment gut microbial communities from Kakamega Forest, Kenya - Cu122 P4 (SPAdes) (version 2) | ecosystem: Host-associated > Arthropoda: Insects > Digestive system...
TGATAACAAGCCACCCTCGGACGACGTGATTCCAAATCTCGCCCAGGTCCGTCTGCTCGGCAGAGTGTCCGCTGAAATTTCGGGGAAGCCTGTTAGGCGTGTTCGGGTGCCTGCTTTGCAGGGGCCGCCTTCGCATCTATCCACTTAATACAATCCCTGTAATTCGCCGCGTGGTTGCCCCCGCAACCACAGCAGAGGCTGTTCCCGCGGTGTAGAGATCCCACCGGAGAAGTGGGAGCCCCCACACGCGACGCACCGGGGCGCGTATCCGCAGTTTCGCTGCGTGTGTCCGAAGTGCTGGCAGCGCTTGTATTGCTATGGGCCTTTGGGGACCACGTACGGCTCCACCGACACTCGTAGGCCGCAGAGTTCGCTGATTGATCTACACTGGGCACCTCAAGCCACCGTGCCACCGATACATTGAAGTGGGGTTGGGAGGGCTGTCCTTGCCTAGGTCCTGATCGCGACGGCTGGAACGCAACTGCCCTACACCCTGGATATAAATGTCCCTGGACTCGAGCTCTCCCGGACGACGCTCTCAGCATACCCCTGGCCCAGTCCTTCACCAGAAGCCGCACACAGCGGTCCTCCCAGGGCGTGAAGTTCTGTGAACTCACGTATTCCCTCCCTTCGAGGGACCGTGACTCTAAAACCTTTGGCGGTTAATGGGTCGACCATCAGCTTCTCATTTAGTTGGGCCGTCAGATCGCCCGGGCAAGACGCCAGCAACCAGGGCAGACTGTCCGACAATTATTCAGGGTGTGTTAATATCTTCGGCACATGGTTTATTTGGCCGAAATCCGGCTTGTTCTGGACGACTCATCTTGGGTTCCAGTTCTTCAAGTCTATAGTAAATAATATTTGCCAGTATCTTGAATATTATATTTAGTAGATTTATTGCCCTCGAATTGCGGCAGACAGGTCACGCTTTTTTGGGAGTTTTGTGATGAGTCCTTGTTTCTATTCGCTCAGGGTTTGGCCAGAATTACATATTTTTTAAACATGGTTTCCAGGGTTTTAGCTATAGTATGCGGATAAGTTTTAAAAATTTCTTGTGGTAGGTTATCAAGGCCGCTGGCTTTGTTTGATTTTTGTTTCCTGCACAAACTAGAAGAAACATGTAGAACTACTATTTGTGTGCCATTGGCTTGACAGTTTAACCAAAAAATTTTCAGTCTAGTGACATGTACTTTCGACGTTCTATTTCGTGGCAATTTTAAGGCAACATTTACATAATCCAGTGTTACTACTTTAGGGGCATACCCAAGATTGCTAAAATATAGAGAAACTTCCCATGCGAATTGTTTCATAATGCAACAAAACGTTATCTCTTAATAAAAAAAAGGCACGTTCACTGTTCTCTCATGATACCCTTTGCTTTTTTCCCTCAATTGAAGGTTTGGTCTGGCTGTCTCGTAACATGACTGTAAACGGTCTTCGAGTTCCATCACATAATTGTCGTATGTATATTGGATTTCTGGTGTTTATTTCTGCAATATACCGAGTATGTTGGGTTTCTTCCGAAAAGCAATTCATGACGTGTGAAGCCAATTTTAGTGTGTGTTGTGTTGAATACAAAAATAGCATAAGGTAATCATTTGTCCCAATCAGATTGGTCTTCCAAAATGTACCACTTTAGATAATCTACCAGTATTCGTTTGGTTCTTTGTAAGGCTCCATTTGTGGATGATCTGCAGCAGATTGAAGCTTCTTAATTTTCAACAGCTTGAACACATTTGTGAGTAATTCACTGAGAAAATTTCAATCTTGATATTTCAAAATAACTTGGGGAGTGCCAAATTTGAGTACAATTTCTTAAACAAAACTCTAGCTATTGTCTCCGCATCTTGCTGTGATATGGCGACGGCTATATTTAGATAATCTTGAAACGTCAGTATGTGTTTGTGACCTTGTGTTGTAACTGTCAAAGTACCTAATATGTCCATACAGCATTTTTCTCAAACACTTTCGGGTGTAGTGGTAATTTGTAGGAACATTTTAACTTTATGTTGTGTAATTTTGTTTTTCTGACAGATATCACATTTCTTAATATAGTTTTCTGTTTTTCGTTTCGTTGCTGGCAGGATAGTAAATACGAGGGAAAGTAAAAAATTATCCGCACATTCGCCATAACACATCTTTAGGTTTGTCACACTGCTTTCTGAGCATGCATGCTTAGAGTTGGTACCACTGTGGTCATGTGATCAAAATTTGACCTTATCGCGACATTTGTCTTGCTTCTGTATCAGTGTAAATATGGCCGCTCCACAAGTTGCCATCGATGAGATAGCGTCTTCTCTACAGATTAGTCATGGTTCTGTCTATCAAATCCATGACGAGCTCGGTTTCCGTAAACTCTGCGAGATGTGTGCCAAGAGAGCTTACCGCAGAGCACAAGCGCAAACGTGTTGAGACCTGCAAACTCTTACTCGACCACTACAACAATGAAGGCGAAGAATGTTTGAGCAGAATAGTCACAGGTGATGAAACGTAGGTCCATCACTATGAGCCAGAATCCAAAAGGCGAAGTACGGAGTGGAAACACCCAGGATCGCCAGCGAAGAAGAAATTCAAGACTCAACATTCCGCGGGAAAGATAATGCTAACCTTTTTTGGGACTGAAAAGGGCCTATACTGGAAGACTACCTGCAAAAGAGGCGTAGATCAACAGTGTAAGATACAGTGATTTGCTGGCCAACAATGTGAAGCCAGCAGTTCGCACCAAACGCCGAGTGTTGTTGCATGACAATGCACGCCCACACACGGCCAGCTAGACCGTTGAAACCATTAACCATTTGGGTTTCGAGGTGCTGGAACACCCTGCCTACAGCCCAGATCTCGCCACTTTCGACTGCCATCTCTTTGGACCACTCAAAAATGCTTTACGAGGTCGTCGATTTTCAACGGACAAAGAAGTGCGGGAAACGGTGCATAAATGGTTGCGCGACCAACCGAAAACCTTCGTGTTGGAGGGAATATGCAAGCTTGTGGACCGCTGGACTAAGTGCATCGAAAAGCAAGGAGACTATGTAGAAAAATTATGTACTTGTTCAGGCCTACATTTGTGTAAATAAATTGGAAGAACAAGAGTGCGGATAACTTTTGACTTACCCTCGTAATTTCACCCTGTCATAAGTTTTATACATGCCTAAATGATCTCCCGCTCTTTTCATGTGCATTTCTTGAAAAATCTGAAGTTGTTCGTGCTCTGTGTGTGTAGTTTCTGCTACGCGTATTTTACTTAGTACGTCTGCATTGGCGTTGCGAGAACCTCGTTTGTAAACAATGTTATATTCATTTTCTTCTAGTTTTAATTGCCACCCAAGAAGTCTCGAACTTTGATCTTTCACATTATGAATCCAAACTAGGGTACGATTATCACTAACAACAGTAAAGCTCATTCCGTTAAATAAGGGACTGAAATGTTTGCATCCCCATATTATTTTCAACAATTCCTTTTCTGCAGTTTGGTAGTTTTGCTCAGTTTTACTAAGTGTTCGACTGGCGGAGGCTACAGGTAGGTTTCGTCTTATATCTCCTTGTCTGAGAATTGCGCCTAAGGCGTCATTTGTACATCTTAGTCAAAATGAAAGTTTTATAAAAATCAGGTTATTGCATTAGTGGTTGGCTTGTTAAAACTGCTTCAAAGTATTGAATGCTTCATCAGTATCTGCATTCCAAATGAAGGGTGTATTATTCTTCAACAAATTAGTCAAAGGTTTGGCAGTCTTGCTATAATTTGGTATGGAACGTCTGTAATAGCCTCTTAAACGAAGAAAAACATGAAGTTTCTTTGTAGCGTTAGGAATGGGAAATTCCTTAACTGCATTTAATTTGGATTCATCGGGTAACAAATCCTTGCATGTCAAACGATGTCCCAAATACAAAACTCCCTTTCTCAAAAATTCACTTTTTTCAGGTTGCAGTTTTAATTTATATGACCTAATCTGGCAAATACGTCTCTTTGTGTACCTTCAAATTTTCGCCAAAAATGGTTATGTTGTCAAGGTAGACGAGGCCCTTTTTTAATGGCCATCATATCTTAAAGATTTACGTGTTAATGCAATACTAGACGCTCGCCATATCGCACGGTGAGATGACTACTTAGCCAGTGTTTGAAACAATTACCACAACGCGAGACGCATCCAACCTGATCCAAGGATACAAACGTTTACTAACACCAAAATTATGCATGACTATGCACGCAGCCCCGGCTACTTCTAGTAATTTACACACAATATCGTTTAGGTAGCTTCTTATGTCAAGGTTAAATGTTTATACTGTTTCAGCAATCAACATGTAACACTGCCTTGCCGTCCCTATATAATATCCGGAAAATTAAGCTAGGGCAAGTCAGATTTGGGAGAGACTCGCTCCCCTTCATATCTGATTCTCAATATTCGAAACAGTTAAGTTGACGTTGCGGTGCCACCTACTTGGAATTTGACAGGCGTTGGAATGTTTGCAGCCGTTTTACTGTTGCAAGGTAAGCGCTGTGGCTGATCAAAATTTAATTGAGCATAACGAGTCACTTTAGGCAATCGAGTATTTTCCAAATTACCGTAAGGCATTGGATATTTTAGGGGGCAAGGCAGTGCGCTCTGGAGCAAGAGACTGAACTATCTAAATTGTGATACCGATCTACTGTACATGGTTTATTCTTTGTTATATATGTACATAGTTGTAAGACAGTCTCCACTGTGTTTGCACTCTGAAGTCCTGAGTTCCTTTGTAAATCACCCTAGCCGAAACCGCTCGCGACTACCACGGTAGGCGCCCGTTCGGATTACACGTTTCCTCTTTCCCATTCTGGGCACTACACTTTAATCCTTGCATCCCGGAAAGGGCGGTGGATTTGAGTCTCTGAAAGGTGGAAAGAGCACCTTTTACCCCTTTGGCATTATTTTGTACTCATAATGGTCATAAGCAGCGCTAAAAGCTGTCTTGGGGTCGGTCCTCCAGTTTTACAGAATTTGAAAAAATCTTCTAACACAGTCTATCGTAGAAAAAAATTTAGAGTTGCAAAGAGTGTCCAAAATTTCTGAAATCATGGGTATGGAAAATATCACCGAACGTGACGTTATTTAGTTTTCTATAATCTACCACGTTCCTTCACTTCTGCTTACCGGATGCATCTACTTTCTTGGTTATTACTAAAATTGGAGAATTCCATGGACTTGTGCTGGGTTGAATTATGTCATTCTTTAACATTTGCTCAATTTGTCTTGTTACTTTTTATGAATTTCTGGGTTTCTGTACGATTTAGTGTTAATTGCCCTACTTGTGTCTATTGCAGGTGTTGGTATAGAATGTTCAGCTGCAGTTGTGTAGGTTAACGTATTCCATGACAAGTGAAATATATCATGATATTCCTCACATATTTTGACAAGTGAGACTCGTTCTTCATCATTTAAGTGGTCTGTTCTCAGTTGTTCACGAAGTCTAGATATCCAACTAACGTCGTATACTAGAACAGCTGTACGTATCAGGGTCATTGCCTCTTCACTAGCACCTACTTCCTCTAAAAGAACTTGTGGTGGGTCAAGATTGATATCCTCCTCTAGGGTATTTACTATGCAAGTAATACACCTTCCATTCATTGCTTTGGTCAAGGACTCAGCTAAATATACACCAGGCTTTAATTCCTTTTTGGATATTAATCCATGACCCAAGGATTTGATGACAATTTCACAATATTCTCAGATCTAGCTTTCAGACTTAGCTTACAATTTTCGTTGTTAGTTTGGTTTGGAATCAAATTTCAGGACTCTATCTCCCATGATAATTTGTTGGTCGCAATAATTTATGATGCTTTATCTTCAAAGAAATTCCGACTTAAGATTCCATCGTATTGGATTCCAAATTCGTTTCCAACAACATCACATGTCTGTGTGGTCTCATGTGTGTCTGTGAATAGTTTCAGTATTATGGTCCCTTCTGTTTTTATAATTGTGTTGGACATTCCCTTTATGTTTATTCCTCCCTTGAGTGTATATTTTATTCCTGGTTTTAGACTGGACCATTTAATTACAGAAAGATCAGCACCAGTGTCCAATAAGAATGTCAGTTTGTTTTCCTTGCCCAAATAAACTCTAAGCTGTATAGTGTCTAGATTAGATCTGATATGGCTTTTACATTCATGAATTTTGAATGGTGAACAACCTACTGTTTCTTGGCCTGGGCAGTTCGTGGGTTGCTCACAAACTCCGGACCCTCGTTCCCTGAATTGGTCCAACCTTTATTTTGTACTCTACAATTAATCCCTGGGTGGTCTTTCATGCCGCACTTTCTACACACTGATCTCTTTCGGCTATTCTTAGCGACGTGACCTTCATGTCCACTATTAAAATAACTCATAACCTCAGTTACCTAAGTAATCCCATTAACCTCCCGTGCACTGTTATGAGGAAATTTCTCACTGCTTCTACACTTATTAGCCGTGCGGCCTAATTTACTGCATTTATATCTGAAGAGGGATCCCGTAGCTCCAGGTTTTTCCCGCACTGGGAGTATGGCGCCTTCCTCCTCGAGCGAGATTTCGATGCCTCGAAGTAGGAGGATGGACTCTCCCTTACTACGAACTATCGATTGAATCCTTTCATTATGAAGACCTTGTATGAAACCAGCCTTGCCTAAATGATTTATGAGTCCTACTGCCCCCTTTATCTCTTCTGTCTTACACGCACGTCTGGCAGCTTCTCTTAAGTCTGTCTGCATTTCATCTATCCTACTTCCCCATGAGGCGACGCTTTCGCCTTTTTCCTGCCTAGCACAACATTTTGCAGACAGAATCAATGTTCGCCGTATGGCGTAGTTCCCTTATAGAATTCCCCTAATTCCCAAGTGTGCGTTAAATCTCTGACTTAATTTTGATCTGGTCTCTCCTGTCTTTACAAATTTCAGCAGTATTTCATGTTTACTTGGATGAACGAGTTCAAACTCTACATCCACGTTCTCAATGAATTCCCTTAATTTCTTTTTATCCCCAATCAAATGGATGAATAATTAACTTCATTGCTTCAGCCATATTGCAATAGTGTGTGCTGTAAGAAGCTTCGGATGCGTCACTACTGTGATATGCCTCCATAATTGAGTTATAGTTATTACATATACTGCCAAATCGAAATGAAAATGTAGTTATAGAGCTATTAATGATGGACTGACATGTGCCATGGGGTGTTTTAAATTTATGAGTGCAACTTACCAGGTTTCGAATCTCCGGGCTGTAGAGCACGGGGGGTGTCCCTTTGATCCACTGAAGATTGTGGGGGACGTTTCGGCGCGATGCGGATGCTGCTGTTGTTGATATGTTGGTACGTCTCGGTAGGCGGACTGGCTAGTAGACTCCTCGGTCTCGCGTACGGGACGTCGATGGAATGTACGCCTGGATATCTGGGCTGGAATGACGGCACTGCTGCTGCTCCCGCGAAGATCCTCCTAGTCGCCTGGGTGAGATGATGCGATGCTGTCTGGTAGAGCAAGAGTCGTCCAGAGCTAGAGCGGATCGTTTCTCCTTGAAGATAGTCGTACCCCCTTACCGGTACATAGGCAGCTAATAGATGGGACCCAGGGCCAACCTATACGTACTTCCCTAATTGAAGACACCGTCCAGGCAACCACTGGAGGTATCTTGTTTGGATGAGTCGACTGGAAGATCTATTCATATATATTTAAGCAAAATGACGCGCGTGGGCATTTCTCTTTTCTCTAAGGGCTATCGCTTGCCGGACGGCACCATCTGTTTGTTAGTAGGGTTTAATGATACCAACTCTGGTGTTTCTACACGTTCGTCTTGAGAGTTTTTACTTTTCATACTGACTCTAGTATTGTGATGTTTTAAACTTTCTCTAGATGAATGTATCGAATTTACAGTTTTTAGCTTTAAGACTATTGTTGCGCATGGATTATTGTTTTTCCACCACCTTGAAAAATTTGGACAAAGCTTAATGCAACGTTTGCAACACCAGTAATATATATATATATATATATATATATATATATATCACGTTGGTATTAAAGACGCGAAGTTTTGTTTGCGTTGAATATGTCGTTGAGTGCCAGATCATGTTTAGTGCGCTGAATGCCATCTGGGTATTCCGTATGCGGGCCGTTGTATCGGCCTCCGTACCACCTGTGTTATCGATAATGCCCCACAGATAAACAAATTGTGTCACTCATCAATGGTTTCGCTATGTATGTAGAGTCTCATTGTTTTTCATGGCGATGCGCATCTACTTAGACGTATTTACATTAATCTTTAAGCCCATTTTGGCGGTTTACCTTTCTCTTCTCTCGAACGTTGTTTGCATTGCTCTATGGAATGATCTAACAGACATATGTCGTCGGCGTAGACTAAGCCTGTGAGTTTGCCGCATAATCCCCATCTTTTACCTGCGGAAGTTTTGCTTACTTTAGACATTACGTAGTCTAGAGTGACGTTAAACAACAGGGGTGAGAGAACGCAACCCTGTTTGACTCCAGCATTGGAATAGGTTCTGATACCTGGTTTTTGTGTAGAACGTTACATGTCGACTGGTCATACATGGCTTTTATGATGTTAGTCATTTTGTGCGGTACACCTTTTTCCTTCAAAGCCTGCCAGATTGCATTATGCGCCGAAGTATTGAAGACCTGTTGGAAATCAATAAAAACCAATTGTAGGGGTGAGCGAAACTCTACTGATTGTTCGACAATTATTCAGAGTGTGTTAATATGTTCAGCACATGATTTGTTTTGCCTGAAACCGGCTTGTTCTGGACTCATCTTGGGTTCCAGTTCTTCCTTACGTCCGTTGTAAATAATAGTTGACAGTATCTTGCATATTGTACGAGGGCTGATCATTTAATTCCGGGACTGATTTTTTTGTGAGTGAAAGAGTAGACTTACTGGCTAGTTGGTCTTGTCTCCTTCGAAGTAGTGTCCTTGTGCTTAAACAAATGTTCCAAGATGTTAGCTATAGAATGCGGATAAGTATTAAAAATTTATGTTGTTAGATTATCAAGGCCGCTGGCTTTGTTTGATTTTTAATGTTTAATCGCGGTTTTTATTTCGTTGAAGGAATTTTTGTGGTGTCAAGTGTCATTTGCGTGGTGGTTATACTCATTTGTTGGGGAGGTGCTGGAAGGTTTTTCTTGAAATATTCATGCCATCTGGTCAGATGGTCCTGCGGGGTTGCGAGCAACCGTCCTGGTGGATTTCTAATGCCTGTGTGGTTGTATGTAAAATGCTTCCGTGCTAGCGGCTTTGTGATTTGGTAGATCTCTCTTGATTTGTTTATTTCTGCTGCTAGTTGAGCTTAATAGGCAAGTTTGTCTGCCCATGCTCGTTTGTCGCTCTTTGCATACCTTTAAACCCGCTTGTTGATTTTTGAATATTCTGCCAGCAGAGTAGGTGTTGTTGTAACATCTGTGCTGTTGATTTTCTGCTTGGTTGCTTTACGCACGTTTATTTCATTCCACGTCTCTTCCGTTATCCAGTCCTTTCGAGTGCTTTCTTTGGTTTAGCCCCAATATACTCTCGCTTTTGCCGAGCATAACTTCCTTAAGTACAGTCCAATGTTCAGAGGAGTCAAGTTCATTCATGCGCTTTTAATTTTCTCTTTTTGATTTCCTCCTCAAACTTCTTCCCTGTTCCTCCGTGGTTGAATTTTTCTATGTTGAATTTCTTCCGTGTTAATCGTTGGCCCGATAATTTATTGGCTGCAAGTCTGAGTCTGAGCTGTGCCACTACTAGATGGTGGTCACCAGCTACAACAACCCCCCTGTAACTAGGGACGTCAAGAAGTGACCACCATTTCTTGCTGATGGCGACATGTTCAGTTTGGTTAAAGGTGCACTGATTTGGGGCACCCCATGTGGCCTTGTGTATATCTTTATGCAGAAATAGACTGCCTCCAATTACCAGATTGTAATTCACACATAGGTCAATAAACATTTCTCCATTTTCGTTTCTAGTACCCAGACCATGTCTGCCCATAACTTTCTTGAGACCCAAGTTGTCATCTCCAATTTCACATTTAGATCACCCTGCAGTATTACAATGTCTGACTGTTTTACATGGTGCAGGGTTGCTTCCAACAAGCCCTAGAACACTTCTTTCTCCTCGATGGTTGCAGCATTGGTAGGAGCATAATATTAGACGATTGTGAGCTTTCGCAAACGAGTATTTAGTCTGGCGTTTTAGTGTAATATAACTGTGTAATTACAAAGAATGTGCACATGTCTGTGAATTATTACAAATTAGGTCCAGGTTTCTTTGTGTTTTATATGTTCCTTGACATTTGTTTGGTAATTCGTAAAAGCTTTTTTCCTTCTTCTACAATTTGCAAATTTAGTTTACCATGTATATTCCTAAGAAGATGTTCTTTGTGAGCTGTAGAACTTACTGTTATAAAGTTTTCTTTATAATTTTCTTTTACTTATGTAAACATAATGATAACTGTATGTGTCAGCATAATTTTACTTGAAAGAAGAAGTTCTTTGCATACCTTACAGTTTTGAGAACTGTACAGAGATACTATCTGAAATATAAGCGTGTTCTTTCTCATGTTCAGTTGTCATTCATCTATTTTCTGTTCTGAAAATAAATACTGATAGATAAGAACCATTGTTTTTTAGACTATTCATAGCTGAAAGCAAGAAGCATGTAAAGGCTTCAGTTTCTTTTCCAAGTATGGCCACAGGTAAGTTTAGGTAGAGCGTCATGCATCTTTTACATCATGTCACCTTCCCACACATTCAGTGCATTAGTGATACCATTAATTTTGGGTATCCTCTTGCACTTGCCTCCCCCCTCTCCTAGCAAAGAAACACAGAAATGCGCAAGAGGTACAAGGGTTCAGGGTCTGTGAATAAACTGTGACTTATTCTGAATGGACCTTGAAAGTGACACATTCCTTTGAACTGTTGGGAGCTGCTTGCCTGCAATGCCATGCCACATCAAAGAAGACAACAATCCTTGATTACATCGCTGTAAAAACCTCAAAACTTGCATTACAGAACTTGGCTACAAACTTTTAATGAAAATGCTTCCTACACAAAATATTCCAAGTTGAAGTTCAGAGTTTTCCCCTTAGCCTCTTGTCTGTGACTGTGTGCCTCATTCAGTGGGGTTAACATGGAATGGAAGTCATCAGTTGCTGCAGTGGTTCAGTTACGTTAGATTTGTTTCAGTTACAGCTTTTCACTTAGCTCTGTTACTTTACCAATATCAATTTTCGTGTGCTCCTTAAAAAATCTCGCACTAACTGAATTGCATAGGGCGTCGAATGGCGAAGGGCTGATGGGGGAGAATCTACCACATGTACTAACAACACAGTAAATTTCTGAAGGTCAGGCTTACGGCTACATGAACAGAAACAATTCATAGCCAAAGTTCACGCAATACAACACTTGGACGGAACCTCTACCTTTACACCTCCAGTGGTCTGTATCTGTAGGAAATTTAATTTCTAAAACAGATGACTTCAGAAACGAGGGCCAAGTCTCCGGACAGAAGACGTTAGATCCCACCAAATCTGACACCAGTTTGTTGTGCCTACGGATACCAGACCCGTCTGAGGGAGGTGGAGAGGGGTCAGACTAGGGGTTTTCTTCAATGAAAGATTGTATCAACTTAAGAAATATATTGTAACACATATGATAATATTGAAAAGATTACAATGGGGAATGTTACGCTTAACAAATTAAAAGAAAATTGACATAAAAATCATTGTAGTAGCGTGTTTTCTCACACTATATACTTCTGAATACAGTATCGGGTTTTCACCCAGACCTTCTAGGTCCTACCCTATCCTTGGCAGTTTGGCTAGTCAGAAGCAAGACAGTACTCACCAACAATTAACAGCAATTCGTAGAGCAAGTTACCCATGACAATGGTTATTCTGGCAGCGTCACACAATTCTTATCCCTCTGAAAGTTAAGCCCATCCTGTGCTCGCATTTATACGAGAGCCCGAGCACTTTCACATGCCCTTGCCCTTTATTTTGATTGGCCGAGATGGTTTCACTTTTGACGCAAGTTTATTAAGAAACTTGTGATTTCTTGTGTCATACTGGCGCTCCTATTCCCGGGGATGTGGTAAAACTAGGTCACCTGTTTACAAGTTATACGCATCGTCCGAAGGTTTATTACTTACACGGAGGATTTCCATATCCTACTTGCATCAGTCTAACAAGTTGTTGAATCACACGAAAATTAGGACGGCCAGGGTGCTTGCACAACACCCCTATTACAGCAACTCAGCAGATAGTTACGCTGACCGAGGGTTGACCCCTTCGCCTGACGCGAAAGCCAATTGCGGCAGGAGCCAGCAGGCGAGTCGTGGCCATCGCCCGCGATGGCCAAGTCGACTAAACGAATCGCGTTCGGCTCTGATCAGCCGAGCGGCTTTCGGTTACCATGAAAGTGGTTTTCCGTAATTTTCCTCATTTGTAAGGAAAATGCCAGGGTATACTCGTACGATGCAAAGTCGTTGTACGGCCCACACTCCCCTCCCTCAAGCGTGGCGGCTGCTCCTAAGAGCCTGAAAATAGTCGCAAACCTCCAGTTTGCGAATGAGCCAGTCTGGGCTCAGAACCAAGACAGCCAACCAACTCAAATTTATCCCACCCATAATAAGGCCAGTGCTACCTCGGCGCTGGACTTTGGCTAGATTAGTCAAGGCCCTCACCCTGACTTCAAAATCTTTAACGTAAGCACATTCCCCTGTTAGAATTAAGGTGTCTGTTATAGAGCCCAGCAAGGCGGTCAAACGCAGGAATGGCTAACAGACAGGGGGACGTCGACTTGCGCAAAGCGCAAGTCTCCGCCCCAGTTAGAACTTTGGTTTGGCTTGGCTTGGGCCGTTTGTCAGTGACGCAGATATAGAGGGAGCGCTACCGTGACGGTTAAGCGACCGTTATCAGCGTTGGTGCGTGGATGAGTGTGCAGACAGAGGAAGGAGATTTGTGTGGAAAAACTGTTGACTGAATGGAGGAACGGGATGTGATGTCACGTTGGTGTCCCCACAGTTTTTACAAAATGTAGAACCTTTCCCCTAGGGAACACAACAGATGCACATAGCGAGTGAATGCAATGATTGTATGAATGTGTGTTTTGTAACCCATATACAGACAGGGGATTCGGACAGCATGAGGGGTAAAGGTAGAATTTACTGTACTCAGCAGTTCAGTTTTCTGATGTAATTCAACTAAAAAAAATTGATTATTGTGAATTAACTATTTCTAAGAGTATATGCACATTGATCGATTATTTTTATCACTGTTCTTATTCTTGTTTCTATTTCTGTAGTTGTAATTCAATGTTCTGTTTTTTGCCTCATTGATCATGGTCTTATTTTCACGTAGGTTAAGCCTGCAAGTATTCCAGTTCCATGTTGTGTTTTCGTAACATCTAATTACTGAATGTCTTTTATCGAGTAGACTAGAATTATAAAATCTGAAGCTAACACTGAAGTGTCAAATGGACTTTGGTTTGTAATTTATGTCCTATGCTTGGTGTAATGTGAAAGACATTGGATTAAATTTTAACAGCATACTACGTAGCTTCCAAATTTATATAGAGAGGGAGATGTTATCGATGATCCTGGTTCGAAATGAGATCAGAGATATTCTCGGCGGAGAGACAGGCAAAATTACATTCGGAAAATAAAGTATTAATTTAGGACTTTGAGCAATGAGAAATTCGTTTTGTGTGCAATATATTGGTTCATTGGGAGGGTGTAGACTCCGAGGTTGTTGTAAATTTTATGACAGTGTTTGTCGTGCGAAGGGATTCTGCCTGCTCTTAGCTAAGGATTGGGAGAGTGTCGCCGCTCTGACCCCTTTAAACAGATACATTCTCTGAAGCTTTCGGCATACATCAATTGGACAGCTGTTTTAGGATTGTTCAGAGACGTGGCCGTGAAAATAGCCCAAACTGGTTTCGGAGACAATTCTTGGCTGACACTCGTGCAAGTTCAAAGAGAATACGGGACGATAAAAAAAGAGGCGTACATTGTTGATGAAATTTCTATCAGTGCCGGTCACATACAATTTGATTGTGAATATTGAACTTACAAAAACTGAGGTAACTGAAAATAAACCTGAAATGGCCTAACCTCTATTATCCTTCTTTTTATCTAGTCGGTAGACACTTAACGTTTCCTGCGACCACCAAATGTTATATTCCTTGGGTGGAGTTCGTGTTCCCGACTTTGAGATTTGGCCGGTTGTAATAGAGGGGCCGCGAATGTCGCGTTATGGATGCTTTTCTGATTGCTACACCTTACATTTTTGCACGCCAACCAATATGATAGTTTCTAATTTTGGCAGTAGTAATCTGTAGTCACGCGGAAGCCTAAAATCTTGGGTTATTTTACCTGACATTGGTGATCCGTGGTGTAGTTTAGATAATGGTACTTCATGCTTTTATCCGTGCTAAAAAGCTTGTTTGTGTATATGTGTGTGATGTTCCTGTCACTTCCCGTTGTAAAAATAATACTGTAATAATGTACTGGGAACTGTTGGAGTAAATGGTTACATATTGTTATGTTCTATGTCTCTTTCTCACAATTTAGTACTGCATCTGAGGTTAGAACATAACGTTGCCACTGTGGTTCTAAATGGTAACAATGAAGGTTAATTTGGCATACCTAACATTGAAGTGAATCGTTCAAGTACCGAGAGTTTCATATTCCGCTTAGATGATAACCGAAATGCATGACTCAGAACTATAGGCAGTCATCAGTATGCAGTGCAAATTCAAGACCGCATAGAGGAAGATATGTAGTTGAGTTTACGTGTTTTGGATATCAAAAAGAATTTACCAACTCTTTTCTATTAGCGTTTTGCACAGGACGAAAATTTTTATGTTGGTCTGTCAGAATCAGATTTGTTACGCAAAAGGAATGACTGCTGTAAGTGATTAGATTTCTGTCCCATAGGATGAGGTAGGAAAAGGAATAATGCACACCATAGCAAGGTTCAGCCCAGACAGTGGGACATAGCAAATAGTCACATGTACAGTGTTAGTGAAGAGGAAATCTCATATTTAGGAGTTACACCCTGGAAGAATTTCACTAAGAGTAATATGTGACAGGGCTCTTCTTGATAACACAACGTAAATTGGTAGATAATGGACGGAAGAAGTATACTTGACCAAAATAATTAGATTTCTGTAACATTGCATAGGTTGTCAGTAACAACTAAATTATCCTTTATGCTACTGAAAGAGAAGTAGGACATTTTTAAAATGCTGACAGTGTCAAGCATTTAACTGAATTAGTTAGTAAAGAAATTGAAGAGACAGAAGCCAGAATATCAGTTATTATGGTATATGAAACTTAAATTATTTGCTGTTTATGTGCAGGAATAGGCAGTGAAAGGAATTTTATATCTTATTTTTAGCACAAAAGTAAAAGTGAGCAACTGTATGAGAAGATAATTAATTGCACACCTTTAAAGGCCAGTACTGTTTGAGCAACTTGTATATTATAATGTAAGTTCCTATTAAAAGTGAAGTTATTAGTAATATGTTAATAAAGCAAAGAACAGCTGAAGCTAAACTGGTGAAGATTATTGTAGAAGAACTTATACATGATCTAACATTTGGTGGTTTTAGAAGAAAGGCATTAGTACTCATATTACGAGAGCAAAAACAATTAATTAACATATCCTAAATTAATGGCAGTTAGGAACCTAAAATGAAAAGTATATCCATATTTGAAGCTTCTTTATCAGGTGTCACAACTGCAGTATGGCTGCTAGATGAAAAGAAACTTTATCCTTTGCCAGAGAAGGAACTCCAAATTCAGGACCCTATTAAGAGGTTGGGTAGGATATGAGAGGGCAAGGTTCTGAGAAGTAGGCTTTATTCCACATAGAAAATACTTGTGATGATATGTTGAAATGAGTGAAGACTTGACACAAAGGAATGGTTGTCCCATTACTTGTTGGTGTCATACTTTATACAAAATGTACATGTTATGAATAATGTGTACAGGTTATTGTACAGGTTTGCTGTGGGTTGGTGTTATGTAATTTTTGGAGATGAGAGTAAATCATTAAATTTGAATATATTTTAAATAATCACAGTAGTATTATTCTCAAAGCTGAAAGATGTTTCTTAATTTTAGGCTGTCTTTCTGGGAAATCTGAACCAAACTCAACTTTGATTGAAGCTACTGTTTGGTTGCTGAATAGCAAACATATTACACATTTTCATACATTGGTACTTTATGGAGTATCAAATGTCATGTTGCACTCTTTCTTTTAAATAATTTAGTTTTAGTACATTTTTACAGCATGCAGGATGAATCAGTATGATTGGTGCTGAGCCCAACAGATGAGCTTGTTCATTGGGTTGTTAGGACTGTGTTATGCAGTGTTATATTTCCCACAGTATGATCACAATAATATATTTCCCCTGCCATAATGCGTGTTAACACTTTGTTTTTTAATATATACTTGGACTTAAGGTGATGCTAGTGTCTATTAATGAGCTGTGTCCATCATTTTGTGTGGAACAGAACGGAAGGCAAAGAGGTTATCCAGTGATTAGATGCAGCTCTTTCTGATGAAGCCAATGAAGGAGATGCTTTGTCATTTTTTCACCTGAGAATGCAAATGTGCTCTCTTCTGAAATGTAGTGTTTTGTTCAGGAAACCAAATGATGCACATAAACCCAGTAACTGTAAGTGTACTCTGTGCTTGTGGAATGAGTATAAGTTGTGTGTGTTCGCTGTATCATTGTGCTCTTAATGTGCCAGGTCAAGAACCATTCAAATTTTTTCTTTTAATTCAACTACAGTTTTTGGTGGCATGCAATAAACGCTTAGAAATCATGAAATGTAGCCATTTCACATGTTAGGGTCAGTGCTTATAGTAATTTGCAGCAGTGTGCACAGCGCCTGTACTTTTAAGACAAATCATTAGAATAATTTTGTCCAAACCTCTATTGAAGCACAAAATAAGATACTATTTGATACTTAATATTGATTACTTGCAAGTAAGGACTTCGTGAAACTATTGTGAATTTGTCATAAGTGCAACAAAACATGATGCAGACTGAATTTTGTGGTGTGAACAGTACAACTCATAGGATGTTATGATACAGTGTCTCATTGTAGTGGAATAAAATATAAATATGAAGTTGTCAATTCATTTTCAGAAAAATGCAAAACTTAAGATGGCAGGTATAACCTGTGGCAATGGCAGTTCTGACTCTGCACACCCAAAATGGAAGCAGATTTCAGGAATCATCAAGGGTGGACTGGTCCTACCTGATAAAGTCATAAGAACTGCATCTGATGGTCGAAAGGTTGAACGTTTATTGAGGGCAGAATTTCCCATTCCAACAAGATCATTACTTACCAGCACTTATATAAATAGCAGCAATAAAAGAAATCTCAGTAAGAAAACTGTCAGTACACCTTCAAAGCGCATTTGTAGTAATTCAACAGCTGGAGGTACATATTGCATTGCACGATGGTGTGGTAACAATGCAAAGAAAACCCCTGGTATTTCTTTATTTAGAATACCAAAGGATCCAGACAGGTGAGTGTCTTTCCCTATGAAGCACCATGCAACACAGGCACCTCTGTGTTAAATGTTGCTGAAAGTTACCATAAGCAAACAGTATGTCTGGTATCAAAATATACTAGATGCTGGGAACAGTACTTTAAAATGTTTTTTCATTTGATGAGTGCTTGGGAAGATATTATACAATATAAACGTATGAAATGCACATGTCCTAAATTAATATTTTAATTTTTGATGTCTTCTACATGTTTTGAACTTGAGGGTTCATCTTCAGGAAGACAGTTTTATGGAACACACTCTTCTACCTACTAGACTGATTATACTGATGCATGTAAAACATACCATACCATAACTGCATATACAGCTGTCTTTCAAAGATGAACCCTTGGGTTCAAAACATATAGAAGACATAAAAAATTAAAAAAATACTGATTTAGGAAATGTGCATTTCTTTGGTCTGTATTGTATAATTATATTACAGTGCATGGTGCAAAAAAAAATAAAGTTGGGAAGATATATTGTACATTCTTTATACTGCGAGAAAAGAAGGGGCTGTTGTACTTGCTGAGAGGGAAAATATTGAAATAGTAAAACCATGTTGGAGACACTTGAATTGTGCTGTAACAGTGGGTATTATATTTGAATCCTTGCTTAACGTTTAATCTGACATCACCCCCAAGGAGCCTTTCATTTCCTTCATGAGATTAATACTAGAAAGTCAAAGTATCCATGCTACAGACATGGGCTGTGTATACTGTGTTTAGTTAGGTTAAGCAGTGTTGGGTTACAGACAACTGTATGGAATCTTATTCTGGATTGACCAAGAAACGGTACAGAAAATGTTAATGGGAAGGAAAGACTGCATTGTGTAACCCAAGGCCCCATTATGAATGCAGTTCTAACTGATCAATAGCAAATTAGTTTCTCTCTGCACTAATATTGTGGTAGGTAAGTTTTCAGTTTGTTAGTCCACCACCTCTGAACACTCTGATCAATTTAGCGAATTCATAGAGAGATTGTCATTTGATACTTGACATTCAGGGACATAATGTAATATGAGAACCTGACATACAATGAAGTTTTCTCTGGCAGAGCTGCGTCAGGATGTAAAGGTATTTTTGACGTTTCAGGAACACCAGAATTGTTTACTTTGACAGCATATTCAGAAAGCTGTAGGGCAGATCGCCCTTTGGGAATTCAGGATTTCATGCATGAAAGCAAAATTGATAAAGGCAACTGGAATGTGCAGCCAACCTTTAGGTGTAACAGTAAACAAATATGACTGTCACTGCTCTATGTTGATACAGCAGTCTATAAATACTGAGTTTTAAGCTAGCAGTTTCCAGCTGTTTACTATAACAGAATTGATTTTTTAATTTATTTTTAAGTGTTCTTTAGCAGCATTGTCAATTGCAAAATTGTATAGTGATGGTGGTGGTAGGTAAACACGTGCTTGGAACATTGGTGGATGATAATGATGGGAAAACAGACGTACTAAGAGAAAAAGTTACCTCCTTGTCGCTAGGTCCACCTCAAATCTCACATGGAGTGGCCTGTTATTGACTCTGGGTCTCCATCATAAGAGGCTGCTGACTGACTGCCTTAACTGTGTTACAGCCTACCTCCATTAATGTTTTATGTATTTTTCAACTTGCAGTAGGATGACCCCCCATCTTTGAATAAGAAAAGAAGTAGGTAAAATCCTCATACTACAATCAGTATGTTTGAATGTAATGAAATTATCTTTCCCTCTTGTGCACTTAATATTAGTTCCATAATTACTTTCTAAACTTTGAAAGAGGTAATTTCAGCTATTTGAAATGTCAGTTAACATGGAAAATACTGTGTTTATTGTAACAATGCAGTGCATTTTTGGACTAAGTTAATGGATTTATCTGTCTGAGGGCAGAATATCTTATTTTCTGAAATGAAAAAAAATATATCCTCCTACAAAGAATATTGCTGTGTATATCACAGTTCATAATTCTGTGTCACAAAATGAGTAATTAATTTCTTGCTGGATGTACAGAGCACTCTTGTGGCTGACTAATGCTGAACGTGAGGATCTGAAAATCCTGAGTATGGAGGCTCTACATACGAAGTATTTATGTATGGAACATTTCAATGAAGACATGTTCATGAACAGTTACAAGAAGAAACTGGTATGGAATGCCTTGCCAACACATTTTCCAAAACCTGATTACGCATTCAGAAAAGAATCTAAAAACAGTGCACATCATAGGCAACAGAAATGCAGTAAGTCACAGTACTTGGAGAATTGTTAATCATGGATGATCTGCTTAATTTAGGGGTCACAAATTTGCATAGTGTGTGGGTCGCATTGATAATATTGAAATTTAAGGCACATCACTTTAAGCATCAAGGAGGGTAAATTTTATCATTACACATAAATACACTATCAAGAATACTGCATGTTTTTAATAAAATCAAAACATACTGTAAGTATTAAGTTCAGAACTTTGCCACAGTGTTATCTGTCTCTGCTGATGTATGCTGCATGTTAACCACCCAGGGATAGACTACATTTTTGGGCCTTTGTGGGTCATGATGAAAAATACTGTAAATAAAAAAAAATCCATGGATACTGAGCCATACTGTGAATAAAACTGGTGAGAGGGCTATATAATATGAACTGGCAAGTCACAGGCAGTCCTCGAGTCTGAGACTGAAATTGTAGTTCTTGGCCTAATCTGCCACATGAGTTCTTCTATTAAATTTTCAAAACAAAAGAGTGTATTTGTTAAATGTCTTACACATCTTACTGGCCTCTATTGGATCACTGTAATAGCACTGGAGCACTAGGTGATGGAACACAATGGCTGTAATGAACGTATCAATGTGACAGAGCTGGGATATTTTTTTATGTAATTGTAAACCATATACAACTTGAACTTTGATCAACAGACAATTTTAAATTAAGTTTTAAAACATAGTAAATTATCAGTACCCAGTAATAACTCCTAAATTGTTACAGGATGGCCAGTAAATTGTGAATATCTGCATGCATGTTGGCTGTACGTGCCACTGTAGACATGTGAGCTTGACTACATTCAGTCATAAACATGTTGTCACTTAGTAATAATCCAGTGGTATTGCCTTTCAGATATTCTACAAACAGCTAAATGCATAGGAGTGTCGAAGTTTTATCAACCAACAAAAAGACGGCCACTCAAACCTAAACCACTGTAAGAATTTAATATAATATTAATCTCACATTAATAGGCAGTAATATGCAGAAAATGAATAAAACAGAAGAAGGTGTACTCCGTAACATTAAGCCCGAATTAATGTGTATGATGTGAGCTGAATCTGAATGTAAAGTAGGCTTCATTGCAATGGGATTCCTCTAAAACAAAATTATTCACTTGCGCCAGAATCCACGTAACAGTTAAAACGTAGTTTTGCACCATTTAAAAAAAAAATCTTAAATAAATGTGTGCCTGTGATGATGTATGTTTGTTCATAATTCATGAGTGGCCCATATGCTGGATTGAAAGTTCACGTTGTTAATAAATTCCATATGGTATGAGTCAAATCACAGTGACATGGCTACAAGCTGGATGACTGACATATTGGGATTTGATTGCCAGCAGGGGCAAATGGGCAAGGTTTTCATTTTTCCCAAAGTGTTAAAGACCTGGTCTCGGACCACACAGCGTCCCGTTCAGTAGGTACCAGAGGCTGTTTCCCCCAGGGAAACAGCCTCAGAATGTGGAGTTAAACATTCACCTTTCTCTGATGCTAGTGTTAGGAATGTATGTGGCACTCTTCTTCCCCCATGGATCTTCATGGCTTGGTGTTTAATTAAACACGGAGATGAATTTACCTTTACAAATATGGATAAAGAACTTAAAAAGAGTGATTTTCCTAGGGTTAACATCTCTGGGTTATGTGTTTGTGAAAGATAGTCCAAAAAAAATCACAGAAATTCTGAAGTGTTTGCAAATTTGAGATGAAGCTGTACGTAACTGTGTATGGAGCATGAATGTTTGAGTAAAGCTGTAAGTAACTGTGTATTGAGCATGAATATTTGAGCAGAGAGCAATATTCCTTTCAACACTATCACTACAACAAAAGAATTACAGTTAAGGAATGGGTAGAATCTGATTACAGTCTTATGGCACTGCATGAAGTTGGCATTAGGTGCTCTACTTTGATGTAGGAAGGAGGTACTGGAAGGATGTTGGGTCAGTTGGTTGCAAGCAGTCTTGGTGTGTAACATCACACTTTGTACACAGTAAATTCTTTTCAGTTAAAACACTCAGTCCAATTGGTTTTTTAATTGAAAATAAAGTGGTTACAACCAATTATACAGCGCAGATCATTATGTGTTGGCCTCTTTTAATTGAACAAAACCATGGATATTGGCAGTATACTCGTACTGTAATATGGCACTGTCGCAGGTATGAAACCATTAAGGTACGAGGACGTGAAACAGCAAAACTGTATGAAGTGCATGTCAGAAGACGTATTAAGTGGAATGAAATGATCTAGGGATGTAATAACAGAAGTCAATGTTCTTAGCAAGAGGGATGACACTACTGCAGGCACGTTCACCCTTACATCTGCCAACACCCTCTGCTCTCGTACTCCAGGCTGTAAGCAAGCTGCTTGTGGCACAGGTGCCATAACATTGTGATCAGACTCTGCTTCAACTAATAACGTGTAAGATCACTCTCCATCATCCTCACTATTTCTCATCTCATTGACTGTTACCTTTGTCTCTCACAGATCTGCTGAACCTAGCTCAATGGCACGATATAACTGTCAACCATACACCTCTAACACTGAAGAATTCAAGAGTGTTGCCATCAGCGTATCATCAGTAAGTTCTCTGGCAAACAGTTCCCAGTGCATAAAAAAGCAGAAATCAACACTGAAGGAAATACAGACCCTCAAAATGAAGATAAATGATACCAATGCAGTACCAAAGTGTCAGATCACATCAAAACTGTCAGTGCAGGGAAACAGCATGGTGGACTGGCCAAACACAAAGCTTGCTGCTAAATGCCAGGAACCAGTGGGTCACACAGAGACTGCACGTATCATCACATGTAATGGTCTAAATGAATTTGTAGGTTTGAAAGAAGACAAAGTACGGAGTGTAACAAGTACCTCTGAATATTTGTCTCTAGAAAGTACAGACTCCATTCATTATGAGGGTGATCATAGTGACTTATCAACTGTGGGAGAGAACAAGAGAAATGTGAATGATAAATTAATTAATGATGAATCCTATTTAAATTGTGATGTTGAAAGTTTGTGTTTGGAGCATGCATTTCGGGAAACCAACGAGAGGATATATCCATGCCGGTACTGTGGCGAGATGTTTTTAGTAAAAAGTAACCTTGTTTTACATCAAACAACATACCATTCAGATCATCCTGTTGGGTGTGAACTGTGTGGGAAAGTACTTTATAAGTCACGAAGTGAATTTATGGAGCATCTCTGTGAACATCACAGTGAAAACACACACAACTAGGTTGCTTGCATGTTTATAGTTTATGTAACAGTCCTGCATCTCAGGCTACTAGTGCTGAATGATAGAATCATCAGTGAATAATGAATTGGATAGGATGTGGATGGAAACACTCATAGCATCTTGGAGACGCTAGTCTGGCATTTGAAAGGACTGTGCAACACCATGAAGGATTTTACTATTAACCAGCATCTCCTGGACATAACCAGGAGTGCTGCCAACACAACTATAATGTGTGGACACCAAAGATGTGAAAGGGCGAAGATTACATAAGAAAATGTTGCAGGGACATTTGAGGTTCTCACAGCAATGTTGAGCAGTGCTGGGAGCGTCTACACACAAAATAAAGTTCTTAATCTGAGTTCCACTTACTTATTTAACTAGGAAAATGATCCAGTGAAACTCTTAATACTGCTTTGATATGTCATGCCAAAAATATTAATACAGTTAGAATTACATTATTAAGATGACAGAGCAGTCAATGTAAAACTTAAATTTTTGGTAACAACAGTTGGTTGACATTCTGCTCATTTTGGCAAAGGATCATTTTTACTCCACTACAGTGTATCAGCAATACCTTACTGGTGACAGTTGCTTCTTCTTCCTCCTCCTCCTCCTCCTGTCAGGGCTTAGGCCTTTAGACCTGTTCTGACCCCATTTCCAAACCATTGTCCTTGTTCTTGTGGGATTTGTACGTAATCTGTCAACCAGTTTTCTTCAAAGCTTGTGTTTTTAAAGGGGGTGGTTGCCATCCTCCTGCACAATCCCCAACCTGGAGGACCAAGATTTTGTGTTACGGTTTGCTCCCTTAGAAGGGTTGGCTTCACCCTGCAGAAGTGCTTATCCTTCTCTTTGCTGTAGGATACAATTTTTCTGGCTCTTCTGCCAAGGGTTGTCTGGCCTGGGAGGCCCTGTTAGTGGCTGTGCTGCTTGGCTTTATCAGAATACACAACCATCCACACCGTGTAAAGGCAGTGTCAAACGCATGACCCATTAACCTCTTAAACTGAGGATGCATCAAACACCAGCTTTTATGTCCAGATGCACAAGTTAATGGATCAGATGTCAGCAAAGAGCAATTAACTGTGGTGTCTATAAAGCCATAATGTCAGTAATCCACCTGGTGAACATGACAATCTATTCTGCGATGTAAAACGGTCGTGTGCTTGTATCTGGGTGTCAGGCTGCTCACGTGTGTTGGGTTTTATATAGGTAAGATACAATGAATTCTGAGAGATACAGAGGCAGATACTGTAAGTGGGGTGTGAGTAGAAATGCTGATAACCAGTGCAGTGAACAGACTATACTTGATATAGTACACTAGCCTCCATGTATAGCCAATAATGTCTATGATAAAAGAAGATGGCAAATGATGTACTCTGTGAAGTACTATATAGGCTTTCTCCAGGTGTTCTTTACTTCCAAAATGATCATATAAATTCATGGTATACATGTAAATGTAATTTAATTTATGCCCTTAATAAAGAGAAGTGTATATCCTTCTCTGCACTAGTTTCCATGAAACTCGGTCACTCATTGCATTTTTTGGACAGCTCTTGCACTGAATTTTATCCATATCAGATGTAAAATATACAAAACACAAGGAAAATTTCTTTACACCTCTAAGTGAAGTATGGCTTTCACTGCACTATTTTCATGAAACTCATAACTGCTCAGTGGTCTCGTGTGGAGAACTTCTACACTGAATGATGCTTGGATCAGTCAAGCAATAGGGAAAAGCAAGGGCAGAAATTCATTTATCCCTTAGGTAAAGTATGACTGTCACTGGGCTGAATTTTATAAAGCTCATGTTGGCTAATGAGTTTTTGTAAACAACTGTACTGAATTTCAGGAAAATGTGACAATTTTATAACTGATGCTGTCACAGACAGACAGACAGTTGGATGTGGTCTCCATCTAAAGCGTTCTCTTTAATTTGTAAAGAATACCCATATTGTTATAGAAACATCTGAACATATGTCCAGTTACTCTTCACATCTCTTACAAAATTCTGAAGTTTTTTTTTGTATTTGTTCTTTAAAGAAATGTTGCATCATAGAGGCACTTGATAGAAATACCTGCAAGTACAACTGTGCAGTAGTGTTCATATTGTAGAGAAGTGAGACAGGCCACAAAGTTGACATCCACATTTACAATGCAAAAGGAAGTGGTGTTGGCTCTGAAAATTAGGGTAGATCAAACTTCCTGCAATGAAGATGTGCACTGGACAGTTCTGCTGCATGATCAGAGCTGTACTGATGCATATACATTATGTACTGTAAGAACAAATTTTGATACATATATATATATATATATATATATATATATATATAT
>Ga0209628_10000434_pt1 | contig 25332 bp, 25 predicted proteins | sample TergutCu122P4_FD_187285 | JGI IMG/M metagenome (GOLD analysis project Ga0209628, IMG submission 187285) | Cubitermes ugandensis P4 segment gut microbial communities from Kakamega Forest, Kenya - Cu122 P4 (SPAdes) (version 2) | ecosystem: Host-associated > Arthropoda: Insects > Digestive system...
GCGGCGTAGGTTTTCGATTTATGTATAGCGCGTTTTTGCACGAAGCAGCCGATATGTTGAACAAGCCGGAATTAAAAGATTTTTCTATTAAAATGAATGACATCGGCAATCTATGGCGGCAATTTGCCGTTGAAGGCAGTCGCAAATTGAAAAATCGCAATGATGTATCTTTTGATGAGTTAGCGGATAAAGTGTTGGAAATTGCAATAGCAGAAAAAGAATTTTTTGTTGCTTTAGGGAAATACATAAAAAAATGCAAGAAATAATTATTGACATAAATAATCTAAGTAAAACCTATCGGGGAAACGACAAACCTGCCGTAAGCGATTTTTCGATTGACGTAGTGCAAGGCGAAATCTTCGGTTTGCTCGGTCCCAATGGAGCAGGAAAATCAACCTTGCTCAATATTTTGAGCGGACTTTTGCCTTTCGACACTGGAGAAATCACGATTTGCGGGCTGAATTTACCGCAACAGATTGACGAAATTAAGCCACTAATCGGCGTTGTTCCACAAGAAATAGCACTATATCCAAGCATGACGGCAGTGGAAAATCTGAAAATTTTCGGTGGAATTTATGGTTTGGAAAAAAAAGTATTGAAAGAGCGTATCGACAGTTTACTCGTCTATTTTGGTTTGGAGCAGAATAAAAATCGTCAGATAAAAACCTATTCAGGCGGAATGAAACGCCGTATAAATCTGATTGCAGGGCTACTGCATCGCCCGAAAGTTTTGTTTTTGGATGAACCGACCGTATCCGTTGACGTACAATCCAAAACGCTGATATTAGATAATTTGAAAGAGATAAACGCACAAGGTACAACCATTATTTATACTTCGCATTATATGGAAGAAGCCGAAATGCTTTGTTCCCGCGTAGCATTTATAGATGAAGGGAAACTGCTTTGCAAAGGTACGCCCGGCGAACTGATACAGGATTCGGGTTGTGAAAATTTAGAGAGTTTATATTTAAAATTAACCGGTAAAACGTTACGAGACTGATGCGAAAATTTAGTACACTTTTATATAAGGATTATTTGTTGCTTGTACGCGACATAGCAGGTCTTTGTCTAATGTTCTTGATGCCGATAGCACTGGTGGTGCTGATGACTTTTTTGCAAAATGACATTTTGGGCAAAATCAACGAAACCGAAATCTCGGTACTGATGCTCAATCAGGATAATGACATTTTAGGAAATTCGATTGAAGAACAAATTGCCGATTCGGAAAGTTTTACGCTTACAAAGACAGAAGATAATGAAGACGAATTGAGACTTGCCGTAGCACGCGGCGATTATATGATTGGTATTGTGGTTCCTCAAAACACCTCCGATTCCATTCGTCAAAATGCAAACCGCACTGTGATGGGAGGTTTTGATGGAGAAGACAATGAACGTATGGATTCTGTTTCTATCCGGATTTATCTTGACCCTACGCTCAAAACATCATTCCGCAACACACTGATGAGCACCCTGAAAGAATATGCCTCCAAAACCGAGCGCGATTTTCTTGTACAGGAACTGATAGCCGTACTCAACGACTTTATTCCGTTTCAGTTGGAAATCTCTCAACTTGATGACAATCAGGTAAATTTTGACGTACAATATGCTTTCAAAGACGACAAATCCGTTACTCCCAATGCCACACAGCACAATGTGCCGGCTTGGACATTATTTGCCATATTTTTTATCGCCCTTTCGCTTTCTGTTGGTTTAATTAATGAACGAAAAGACGGTAGTTTCAAGCGTTTGCTCACGATGCCTTGTTCCTATTTTCAATACTTGTTGAGTAAAAGCGTTGTATTCCTGATCGTCTGCCTGCTGCAATTTGCTATGCTTTTTGCAATGGGTATCTATCTTTTCCCGCATATCGGCTTGCCACAATTGACGCTTGGCGAAAACGCATGGTTGTTGTTGCCGATGTGTATTTGTTCGTCATTGGCAGCCATTGGTTTTGGCGTGTTCATTGGAAAAATTACCACCGACCACCAACAAGCGGCTGTTCTTGCCGCTCTTTCTGTAGTTATTTTCGCCGCTATCGGTGGAATCTGGGTGCCTGTTTTTACCATGCCGGAAATAATGAAAACCATTAGCCAAATTTCACCGCTAAATTGGGGTTTGAACGGTTTTTATGATATTTTGATACGTAATGGCGCTTTTATTGACATTTTACCCGAATGTATGTATTCGCTTGGTTTTGCAACTATTTGTGTGGTAGTAGCATTAACTTATCACAGGAAAAAGAAGTTGTAAATGAATATAATCGGAACAAACATCATTTCTTCACTCGGTTTTACAACGGATGAAAATTTTGAGAATGTAAAACGCGGTATTTCCGGCATTAAGCATTATGATGTTGGCACATTTGATTTGCCCGAAGCATTTGTGGCGTCGCTGATTGATAAGGAAAGATTGAATGACGAATTTTCGGCGGCGTTTGGTTGTAGAGACGCGGCATGTCACGTCTCTACGAAATTAACCAACCTCGAAAAAGCAACGATTTTATCTGTTTTTACCGCAAACAAAGAGGCGCAGATTGATTTATCAAGCGAAAGAACGATTTTTATTTTATCAACCACAAAGGGGAATGTGGATTTATTGGATATGCGACAGGCGATATGTGACAAGCGATATGCGACAAGTGATGTGCGACAGGCGACAGGCGGCAAACAACAGTCGCAAATCGCAAATCGCAAATCGCAAATCTATCTATGGCACACTGCCGAATTGATTACCGATTTTTTCAAAAATCCCAACACCCCGATTGTTGTCTCCAACGCCTGTATTTCGAGTGTGGCGGCACAAATTACGGCAATGCGTGAGTTGCAAACAGGGAATTACGATTATGCCGTTGTAGTGGGCGTGGATTTTTTGTCAAAATTTATTATTTCCGGTTTTCAGTCGTTTAAAGCCTTGTCGCCCGAACTTTGTCGCCCGTTCGACAAAGAACGTTGTGGATTGAATTTGGGTGAAGCAGCGGCAACGATAATCTTTGGGAAATGCGATATGCGAAATACGACAAGCGATATGAGATGTGCGACATGCGATAAAGAACAATCGCAAATCGCAAATCGTAAATCGCAAATCGTTTTACTATCCGGTGCAATACGCAATGATGCCAACCATATTTCTGCTCCGTCAAGAACAGGCGAAGGAAGTTACCGTGCATTGCAATACGTTTTGTCGCAAGATGCGACAAGCGATATGCGATATGAGACAGAAGAAATCGCACATCGCACATCGCACATCGCTTTCATCAACGCCCACGGAACATCAACGCCCTACAACGATGCGATGGAGGTGAATGCCATTGTTCGGGCAGGCTTGGAAAATGTACCCGTCAACTCTTTGAAAGCGTTTTTTGGGCATACGTTGGGTGCTGCAGGTATTCTGGAAAGTATTATTTCGATACAGGCATTAAGCGAAGGCACAATCTTAAAATCGTTGGGTTTTGAAGAAAATGAACAATTAACAATTAATAATGAACAATTTACGTTGAATGTTTGCCAAGAAAATATGGCTACCGACAAAAAATATTTTGTCAAAATGATGTCGGGGTTTGGCGGTGTTAATGCGGCGTTGCTTTTTTGCGATATGCGAAATACGACAGGCGATATGAGATATGCGACATGCGATAAAGAACAATCGCAAATCGCAAATCTATTTATCAAAAAACACATAAAATTGAGTTTCAAAGATTCGGAAGAAATGACCGAGTGTTACCGCTCGTTACAGGTCGATTATCCGAAATTTTTTAAAATGGACGGTTTGTCAAAATTAGGCTTTTTGGCTTCGGAAATGTTGTTAAATTCGACAAGCGACAAGCGATATGCGATAAGCGATATGCGACAGTCCGACATCGCACATCGCACATCGCACATCGAAAATCCGGCTATTATCTGTTTCAATCGCTCGTCAAGTTTAGAAATCGACACGCAATATCAGGATACCATTCGTGATAACGACAACTATTTTCCTTCGCCCTTGCTCTTTGTTTATACGCTGCCAAATATTGTTGCAGGTGAAATTGCAATACGAAACAAGTTTTTTTCGGAAACTTTTTTCTATCTTTGCAGCGAATTTGACGCGAGGCAAATCGTCGGAACAGTCAAAAACGCTTTTCTCGATAAAACTACAACTGCGGTGCTTGCTGCGTGGGTGGAACATTTTGAGGAAAAATGCGAAGTATTTATGGCATTAGTCGAAAGCGGAAATGGCGGTGTTGAATTTGCGGAAAATCAGTTAAATTTATTGTACAACACATAATAAAATGTCTGTAAAAAGGTTATTGTTTGTTCCATTTATTTTAGTTTTTTCGCACTTAAATGCTCAGGAACTGGAAACTTACCAATATCAGCGTTTGCGTTTTGAGATTGAAACCGGGATTGAAAGTATTTTTGGTAAAAATGTAAAACCCTCTGCCGTTTCGATTTTGGCATAACATCAAAGGATTTTTATAGTTATTAAAAACAATTATCAATAATATAAAACAAATTAAAAAAGATGGAAAATTTGATTTTGAAATTAAAAGAAGAAATTATCGAAGTATTGAATCTCGAAGATGTAAAACCTGCGGATATCGACGAAAACGCACCGCTTTTTGGTGAAGGTTTAGGTTTGGATTCTATCGATGCATTAGAGCTTATAGTGTTGATGGAAAAAAACTATGGTATCAAACTTAAAGACCCTTCGCAAGGCAAAGAAATTTTCAAATCCGTAAAAGTATTGGCTGACTACATCGAGGCGAATAGAACGAAATAATTTTTCGATATGCGATTTTCGACAGTCTCATATCGCATATCGCAAATCGCGAATCAAAAAATTTATGCAAGAAATTTTTATAACCGGAATGGGCATCATTTCGGCGTTGGGCAACAACGTGGATGAGACATTGGCAGCATTGCAAGCGCGGAAAAGCGGCATCGCCCCTTTGCGTTATCTACGAACTTCACACACCGAATTTCCTGTCGGCGAAGTAAAAATGACTAACGAGGAAATGATGAATCTTCTAAATATTCCTGAAAATATACCAACTACGCGCACATCGTTAATGGGGATGTTGGCGGTAAAGGAGACGTTACAAAACGCGGATTTGCGATGTGCGACAAGCGATATGCGAGAAAATCAGTCGCAAATCGCAAATCGCAAATCGAGAATCGCATTCATCAACGGTACCACCGTAGGCGGAATGGATAAAAGTGAACAATTTTACCTCGATTTTCTCGAAAACGACACAAGAAATGCCTATATCTCCACTCACGACTGCGGTGCTTGCACGGAAATGATTGCCGACTATTTCGGCATTTTTTCACAAGTCGATACCATTTCAACAGCTTGCAGCTCCGCTGCCAACGCCATTCTTCTTGGAGCGGAATTGCTTAAAAGCGGTCGTGCCGATATTGTTGTGGCAGGCGGTTGCGAATGTATCTCAAAATTCCATTTGAATGGTTTTAATACTTTAATGATACTCGACCGCGAACCGTGTCGACCGTTTGATGCTACGCGGGCAGGATTAAATCTTGGCGAGGGCGCAGCCTATGTCGTGATGGAAACAGCAGAGTCGGCGAATAAACGGGGTGTAACACCGCTTTGTCGTCTTTCGGGCTATGCCAATACTTGCGATGCTTTTCATCAAACAGCCTCTTCACCTGATGGTAAGGGCGCCTATTTGGCAATGAAAAAGGCCCTCGAAGATGCCGGATTCAAGCCCGAGCAAATTGATTATATCAACGCACACGGCACGGGAACGACAAACAACGATGTAAGCGAAGGCACGGCGATCGTGCAACTTTTTGGCGAAAAAATTCCGCCGGTTTCTTCTACAAAATCTTTTACAGGACATACTACGAGTGCAGCTGGTGGTGTGGAATCGATAATTTCCATTTTGGCATTGCAGCATAATTTTATTCCTGTCAATCTGAATTTTTCGGAGAAAATGCCCGAGTTGCCGTTTGAGCCGTACTGCGATGTGCGACATGCGACAAGCGACATGCGACAAGCGATATGCGACAGTCCGACATCGCAAATCGAATTAAAACATATTTTGTGTAACTCATTTGGGTTTGGGGGAAATGATACGAGTTTGATCTTCAGTAAAGTATGAAATTTATGAGTAATATCTACATAACCTCAATAAAACAAATTTCTGCCCAACAACCTTTGGTTAACGATTGGTTTGAGCAACCTGTTTTTTATTCAGAACCATACGTGCGGGCAGTAGAGCCGGATTATAAGCAGTTTTTTACGCCAAACGAGTCTCGCAGATTGGGAAAAATTCTCAGACGCGCCTTGCTTGTTTCGCGACAAGCAATGTTGGAAAGCGGCGTTTCACAACCCGACGCTATCATCACAGGTACAGGTTTGGGTTGCATCGAAAACACCGAGATTTTTCTTGAAAAACTTGTGCGCGAGGGTGAAGAATTACTTAATCCTACGCATTTTATGCAATCTACGCATAATACGATTAGTTCGCTTGTAGCCATTGATGCCAAATGCCACGCTTACAACAGTACTTATGCCCACAAGGGCATTTCGTTTGAGTGTAGCCTGCACGATGCGTTTATGCAGTTGAAAGCCAATAGAATACAAACTGCTCTTGTGGGTGCGCACGACGAAATGACACCAGCCTATTTTACAATTTTGAAAAGAGCAGGTTATCTGGGTAGGCCGAATCAATCTTTTGCTGGTGAAACCGCTGTTGCTATGATGTTGTCGACGGAAAAATCGGAACAGGCATTGTGTGAGATTGAGGCGGTAGAGAAAATATATTGCGATATCCGATATCCGATATCCGACAAATTGGAAATCGCAAGTCGCATATCACAAATCGCAAATCCCGATTATATCATGGTCGGAACAAACGGCATTGCGGAAAACGATAGAGTTTATTTCGAAAATTGTGCAAAATTATTTCCTAACGTTCCGCTTTTGCAATACAAGCATCTCTTCGGTGAGGGTTATACCATGCCTGCTTTGGGTGTTTACGTGGCGGCGGTTTGTTTGCAGAAAGAAGGAGTCCCTGATTTTTTGATGTGTAACAGTCCGACGTATCAAATCGCAAATCGCGTATCCAAAATATTGTGTTACAATCATTTTGAAGGTAAGAATCATACGTTTGTTTTGTTGTCAAAGAAGTCGTAGTTCAGACAGATGCTAAAAGTAATTATCCTAACCACAGGATTTAATATTGGGGGTGTTTTTATTACTAAATGGTGTATGGGATATGAAAAAGGTAATTTTAACAGCAGTCTTATTTTCGGTAGTTTGTGGAAATATCTTTTCGCAAAACGGCAGGAAATTGAACCAAAGTGAGCAGCAAGTGTTTGAAAAAAAAATGCTTGAACATCTCAAAAAAGTTACAACTTTGGAGTGTGTGATGCAATTGGAAACAACATCGTCGGCAGGAGAAAAATCCGGCATGAAAGGTACTTTGGTGTATCAGTTTCCGGCACGGTTGCGTTGGGAATTTACTGTCCCGGAACCTGCGATATTGATTTTGAACGGACCGCATACAATGTTGCTGGATAAAACAGGCAAAAGAAATCTTGCTAACGAGAAAAAACTCCGACAACTCGGCACGTTCGTTATGATGGTAATAAGCGGCAGGATAATTGCGCAACCAGACAGAGCATTTTCGTCTGAATTTTACGAATTTCACGAAAAAAAAATGTTGATCATATTGGCACCGAAAGGTAAAATGAAAGACAGATTCAATAAAATCGAGTTGCGGATTGATTCCGAAACAATGCTTGTCGACGAAATAATGTTAGACGAAAAATCGGGCGACAAATCGGTTATTTCATTGAAAAACAAAGTATTAAATTCGGAAATTCCGCAAAGTAAATTTGAAATACAATGATACTGAAAGATAATTTTTTTACGATAGAAAGTCAAAGAATAATGGACGAAAAAGCCGAATTCAGGATAAAACTGAATTCGGAAAATTTTATCTATCAGGCTCATTTTCCTAATAATCCGATAACGCCCGGAGTCTGTTTGATTCAAATGGCGATGGAACTTTTCAGTTGGTTGAAAGGAGTAAATTTCAGCATTAAAACGCTGAAAAATGTGAAATTTACTGCGCCGATCAATCCTTTGGAATTTCCGGAAGTGGACTTTCTGCTCGAATCTGCTGAAGATGAAAACCGTTGGCAAGTAAAAGTATTAGTAAAGGAAAAAGAAACGGTTTTTGCAAAAATAAGTATGGTATTGCGATATGAGATATGAGACATGCGATATGCGACCGGCAGCAATTTCGCAAATCACAAATCGCAAATCGCAAATCTGTGTGATAATTCCGGTCTATAACAGCGAAAAATTGATTGCCGATGTGCTCAAGTCAGTTTTGCAACATACCGGAAATTTGATTGTTGTAAACGACGGATCAACCGATGGTACGCTTGGTGTAATCCGTCGCTCCGGGCTTGATCCGCAATCCTTTGATGAGAATATTTCACTTATTTCATACACAAAAAATCGTGGGAAAGGCTATGCCTTGCAATGCGGTTTTCGGAAAGCCATAGAAATGGGCTTTACGCACGCCGTAACAATGGACGCAGATGGGCAGCATTTAGCGACAGATATTGCAACACTTGCACAAGCAGCTGAAAAACAACCGGATGCACTGATTGTCGGTGCACGGAAATTCGACAATCCGAATATGCCGCATGGAAATGTGTTTGCCAATAACTTCTCAAATTTTTGGTTTACGGTGCAGACCGGCAAACGACTGCCCGACACACAGACCGGTTTTCGTGTGTATCCGCTGCAAAAAATAGGGAAAATGCGTCTATTTACAAGTCGCTACGAGGCAGAATTGGAAATGTTGGTGCGCTCGGCGTGGCGCAATATCCCAATTATTTCGCAAGCGATAAATGTGTATTATCCACCACAAGATGAACGGCTTTCGCATTTTCGTGCAGGGAAAGATTTTTTCAGAATTTCGATTTTGAATACGGTTTTGTGCTTTTTTGCAGTGGTTTATGGATATCCGAGTATGTTAATCAGACGTGCGATATGCGATAATAGATTTGCGAAAAATCGCACGTCGCATAGCGAAAATCTCAATACGAAAAACCGATGAGCAATTTTTTTCTAAATATATTCAACTTTTTTCAACGCCGAAAAATGCTGTTGTGGCTGTTGTTGACGGCAATAATCGGCTCATTGGCGTTTTCCGCTTTACGGATTTCATTTGTGGAGGACATTTCTTCGTTTTTTCCTAACAACACTGATAGTAAACGTATCAATGAGGCTTTCCTGAAAATCGTGGCGACGCAAAAAATAATTGTTAGATTTGCGATGTCAGATGTGCGACAAGCGACAAGCGATACACGAGAAGACCAATCGCAAATCGCAAATCGAGAATCGCAAATCGAAATTTTGACCAATGCTGCTACCCGCTTTGCCGAGATTTTGCTGGAAAATGATACGGAAGGGCATATCAAAGAGTTGATATATGAAATTGATAATGAAAAGATTAAAGAGGTAACAAAGTTTGTTACCCAAAACCTGCCCTATTTCCTCGAAGAAGAGGATTACCGACGAATAGACAGTTTAATTCAACCACAAAACATTGAAAATCAGTTAAAGATCGACAAGGAATTGTTGATGTCGCCCATGGGCAATTTTGTGCGAGATGTGATCTTGAACGACCCGTTGCATTTTTCGCAGAACGCGTTTAGAAATCTCGAAGTTTTTAAGCAAGGCGATAATTATAATACAGACAATGGCTTTATTTTCAACGATAAAGGCGAATGTCTTGTGATGATTGCCTCAAAATATCCTGTCGGCGAAACAGCAAAAAATAAACTGCTTGCCAATGGAATTTACAAGGCTGTTAATCAAACGATTGCGGAGTTTGACAGTAAAATAAAAATTGTGCCTTTCGGGACTGCACTAATTTCGATTGCCAACGCCGACCAAATTAAAAAGGACTCGCTTTTTGCTGTTTCAATTGCTCTTGTGCTTATTTTATCTCTGCTGTTTTATTTTTACAGAAACATTAAAAGTCTGATTCTTATTGCATTATCAGTTGTTTTCGGAGCATTGTTTTCGTTTGGTATGATTGTGCTTTTCAAATCGACCGTTTCGATTATTGCCATAGGGGTTTCTTCGATTATTTTTGGTATTGCGATAAATTATCCCCTGCATTTTTTGGCGTATTTTCGGCACACCCCTAATATTAAACAGACAATCAAAGTAATAGTTAATCCGCTGTTGGTTGGAAACATAACTACGGTTGGGGCGTTCCTTTCCCTGCTTTTTATTTCGAGTGATGCGATGAAGGATTTGGGGCTGTATTCATCGTTTTTGCTGGTGGGGACAATTGCTTTTGTGTTGGTATTTCTACCGCATTTTTTAAAATACGATATGCGATATGCGATATGCGATGTGCGACAAGAAAGCGATACACCACAGTCGGAAGTCGGAAATCGCAAGTCGGAAATCGGAAGTCGCAAATCGCTTGTCTTTTCTCGTTTGGCTGAATTTTCGCCCGAAAAAAATAAATTTATTGTGCTGATTTTTCTCATTATTACTATCGTGTTGTTCTTTTTTAGTTTTGGGACAAAATTTGAAACGAATTTACATACAATCAACTACATGACTGCCGAACAGCGTGCGGAAATGAATAAACTGATTGAGCAAAATTCGGGTAAAGGGAAAACGTTTTATGTAGTGGCAGAGGGGAAAAATACCGAAGAGGCATTGCAAAACTATGAAAAATATATCTTGCCACCCTTAGCCAACAACGACGGTTCTGTATCGGGCATTTCAAATTTCTTCCCTTCAAAGAAATTGCAAAAACAAAAAATTGAGCGTTGGAACGAATTTTGGGAAGGAACAATGTACTGCTTGGGTGAAACGCCGGAACGAAAAACAATGTTTTCACCGGATATTTTTAATCAAATTGCAAAAAAACAAGGTTTTAACGAAAATGTTTTTGAGGGTTTTATTGAGACGTTAAATAAAAAATATGAAATCCAGGAGTTTGAATATTTCACGCCGGTTTACGATAATTTGGGAGAAAATTATTTCTCCATAAGTAGTGATAAAACTTTTATTTACACCATTATACGAGAAAACTCTAACTTCTTAACTTCTTTAACTTCCGACAACCCATCCATTTTCACTTTCGCCGACAGTTCCATTGTGGAAAGGATGGTCGATGCCCTTTCTAATGATTTCGACAATGTGCTGTATATCTGTGGTTTTATTGTTTTTGCTTTTCTATTTTTTACGTTTGGACGGATTGAACTTGCCATATCGACCTTTATCCCGCTGACGGTCGCTTGGGTGTGGATTCTGGGTTTAATGAACATTTTTGGTTTGAAATTTAATATCGTCAATATCATTTTGGCGACTTTCATTTTCGGGCAGGGCGACGACTACACGATTTTAATTACCGAAGGGCTGATTCACGAATATACTTACCGTAAAAAAATGCTTGCTAAATTCAAAAATTCAATCATTTTGTCGGCTACTATCTTGTTTATCGCTATCGGGATGTTGATTTTTGCCAAGCATCCGGCTATGCGTTCGCTGGCAGAGCTGACCATTATAGGTATGTTTTCGGTTGTGATGTGCGCTTACCTGTTTCCACCGCTTATTTTTAGATTTTTGACGACTAAAAAAGGTAAACCACGTGAAGTACCTTGGACTTTAAAACGTTTTTTGCGGGGACTTCATGCTTTTTTTATTTTCTTGGTAGGCTGTTTCATAATAACAATTTATGGTTTGTTTCTCTTCGGTTTTAGAAAAAAACGGAATGAAAAGAATAAACTTCGTTTTCACCGCTCATTGCAATGGGCAGCCGATTTTGCTATTCGGCGAGTGCTGGGCACAAGATTCCGCTACGAAAATCTGACGGGAGAGACTTTCGACAAACCTGCGGTGATTATCAGCAACCACCAGTCGCATCTTGATTTGATGTGCCTGATGATGCTTACGCCGAAACTGATTATTTTGACCAACGATTGGGTGTGGAACAGCCCGTTTTTTGGAAAAATGATTCGCTATGCCGAATTTTACCCCGTGTCGAAAGGCATTGAAAACAGCATTGCGCAACTTTCGGACGCCGTGCAGCGGGGTTATTCCCTCGTTGTTTTTCCCGAAGGTACACGTTCGCCGGATAGCAGTATCATGCGTTTTCATCGCGGAGCGTTTTATTTGGCAGAAACATTAAATTTAGATATTTTGCCTGTTTTTCTGCACGGTATCGGACATGTTTTACCGAAAACCGATTTCATGCTGCGCGAAGGTCAAATGACGGTGCAGGTGCGTGAGCGTATTACACCCAATGACAGTCGTTTCGCTGCCGATTATTCTACTCGTACAAAACAAGTTTGCCGATATTATCGCGAAACTTTTGCCGAAATTTCCAAAAAGATAGAGACATTGGATTATTTCAAAAGTTTCGTCTTGCATAATTATATGTACAAAGGTTTGGAAGTTTGGAGGGGGGCGAAGAAAGAGATGTGCGATGTGCGACATGCGATGTGCGACCAATCTCAAATCATAATAAAAAATAATGGCTATGGCGTATATAGTTTTATGTATGCGCTAGCGAACAGAGATATACAGGTAATTGCCGTAGAAGAAGACGAGGACAAGGTGGCTATTGCGAAAAATTGTACGGGTATTCCACCTAATCTCAAAATATATCATACTTCAGAGACTTGCGATATGCGACATGCGATATGCGATCAGTCGTAAATCACATGTTGCACATCGCATATCACATATCGCAATTTTATGAAGCACGTCATCATCATAGGCAGCGGTTTAGGCGGATTAACCTGCGGTTATATTCTGTCGAAAAACGGTTTTAAAGTAACGGTTTTAGAAAAAGGAACTCAGTTGGGAGGTTGCCTGCAAACTTTTGTGCGGCGCGGCGCGAAGTTTGAAACCGGTATGCACTATGTCGGCAGTGTGGAGGAAGGGCAGTTATTGCACAAGTTTTTCAACTATCTGTCGCTACTGCCCGATGTGAAATTGCGCTCGCTTGATACGCAGGCTTACGACATTATCTCCATTGGCAGCGAGCGTTTCCCTTATGCCAACGGCGCGGAGAATTTTACGGAACAATTGTCAAAATATTTTCCCGAAGAACGTAAAAATTTACAAAATTATTGGCAGGCAATCAGCGAAGTCAGAAAAAGTTCGCCGTTGCACACCTTGAGCACTACCAACGAGCCGATTATTCTCAATCCCGACCACATTAAACAAAGTTACGACTCTTTTCTTGAAAGCATTACCCAAAACGAATTACTGCGACTTGTTTTAGCGGGTAATCTTCCGCTATATGCAGGCGAAAAAGGCAAAACACCCATGTATATTCCTGCGTTTATCAACGATTTTTATAACCGCAGCACATACCGTATCGTGGGAGGAAGCGAAACCATTGCACAATCTTTGGTACGCTCCATCCGTGCAATGGGAGGAGAGGTAATTTCGTCGGCAGAAGTTGTCAAAATTAATTGCAACGACAAGCAAGCCGTCAGCGTTACGCTACAAAACGGCGATGAGTTGCAAGCCGATTATTTTATCTCCAATATGCACCCTGCGCGAATGGTCGAAATGCTCGAAACTGACCTGATACGCAAGTCGTATCGCGACCGCATTCATAGTTTGAACAACACGATTTCCAATTTCACGGTTTATATTCATTTCAAAAAAGATAGTCTGCCCTACCTCAATAGCAATTTTTATCACTACGACACGCCTGCCGATGTGTGGCGCGGAAAAAACTATGAGACGGCAACTTATCCGAAGAGTTTTCTTTATATGCACCTTTGTTCGTCTGAAAATCAGCAATTTGCCAACACGGCTGTGCTTATCAGTTATATGAATTTTGATGATGTGGCGCAGTGGGCAGGTACAAAAATCGGCAGGCGTGGCGTAGATTATGAAAATTTTAAGCGGGAAAAAGCGGAAAAATTGTTGGCGCTGTTAGAAAGGCAAATCCCCGGTACACGGCAAAATATTGAACATTTTTATACCTCTTCACCTCTTACTTATTTAGATTATACCGGTACGGAACGCGGTTCGATGTACGGCGTACTGCGCGATTGCAACGAGTCGATACATTCGCTGGTATCGCAACGTACGCGCATTCCCAATCTTTTTCAGACAGGGCAAAATGTTAACTCTCACGGAATTTTGGGCGTAATCATCGGTTCGATACTCACTTCGGGCGAATTGATAGGCGTTAATACGATTGTGGATCAGATAAAAAGACATTCGATATGCGATATACGACAAGAGACCATCGCACATCGCATCCTTGCATAAACCAATAAAATATTATATTTTTGTCGAAAAATTAAATGGAAAACAAACAATCGGTAATCATCATAGGTGGAGGCGTTGGCGGACTGTTTTGCGGCGCCATTTTGAGCAAAGAAGGCTATGATGTGAAGGTTTTTGAACAACACTACAAAATCGGCGGCGGATTGCATCATTTCAAACGCGAAAATATTGAGTTCGAAACAGGTATGCATGTGATTGGGACTTTTCAGCCGGGCGGTGTGCTGAATAAAATTTGCTCTTATTTGGGTATTATGGATAAACTTTCCATTTTGCCCACCGACGATGATTGCTTCGAACTTTTCCAAATCGGCAGCGACCAAAAAACGTACCGTTATGCCAAAGGAGCAAACCGATTTACCGAAACATTGGCAACCGAATTTCCTGAAGAGAAAGAGAACATAAAGCGTTACGTGCAAGCAATGTACGATATTGTGAAAGAAGTGGAAATATTCAATTTGGAATACAGCGACAATATCGCTCAACACGCGCCGAAATTTATGATGAGTGTCGGCGACTTCATCAATTCTTTTACAGAAAACGGGCGTTTGCGAGCCGTATTGGCACTTTCAAATCCGCTTTACGGCGGCGAGCAGTACAAGACGCCAACGTACATCCACGCCATAATCAGCGTTTTATACATTGAAGGTGCGGCACGTTTTGTCGGAGGAAGTCAACAATTGGCTGATGCGCTGACCGATGTTATTCATCAGTCGGGTGGGGGAGTATATGCCCGCAACGGCGTGAAACATATTGAGATATGCGATGTGAGACATGCGACATGCGACAGTCCGACATCGCAAATCGCAAATCGCAAATCGCAAATCGAATACATTGTTACCGCCGATGGCGAAAAACATCAGGCAGACTGGTACATTTCGTCCATTCACCCGTCGTCGCTTTTCAAATTGATGGATACTTCGAAAATCCAACGCTCGTATTGGCAGCGCATTGATAACATTCCAAATTCTTATTCCGCCTTTACAGTCTATATCATATTCAGGCCTGAGACGTTTCCGTATATGAATTATACCGGTTATTACATAGACGATTACAGTCAAGTGTGGGAACACGGCGGGTATTCGCCCGACGATTTTCCAAACGGAATGATGTACCTCACGCCGCCCGTAACAATGGATGATAAGTATGCACAAAAAATGATTGTGAATTGCATAATGGGATTCGACACCGTTAAAGAATGGGAAAATACCACTACAGGCAAGCGCGGTGAGGAATATGAAGCGTTTAAAAAGCATTGCGAAGAACGAATTATTGATAAGTTGGGAAAAATATTTCCCGACATACGCACTTGTATCAAAAGTGTGTATAGTGCCAGTCCTCTGACAATCAGGGACTTTTACAATCAAAAAGAAGGTGCGCTCTATGGCGTGAAGAAAGATTGTAACAATATGGCTCTTTCGCATATTTCCGTCCGCACAAAACTAAATAACTTGCTTTTAACAGGGCAAAATCTCAATTTGCACGGAATGGTTGGTACGCCGCTTACTGCTATCAACACTTGTGCAGAATTACTTGGAATGGAATATTTATTGAATAAAATTAATAATGGATATGCGATGTGAGATATGCGACATACGACTGTCGCACATCGCACATCGCACATCGCAAATAAAAAAGTATGAAACTATTACTAATTTACCCAAAATGGGCAAAACTTCCGGGGCAAACAACATTTAATCTTCCGCCTCACGGTCCGGTGGTATTCGCGGCTACGTTACCCGAATACGTACAAATCAATTTTGTTGACGAAAACGTTGAAGCGATTGATTTTCAAGAAGAATGCGATTTGGTCGCTATTTCGATGATGCTCTCCACGCAAGTAAAGCGCGGCTGGGAAATTGCCGATAAATTTCGCTCACAAGGCAAAAAAGTGATTTTTGGCGGCATTTCCACGATGCTACATGCCGAAGAAACGATGGAGCATGCCGATTCCGTCTTTTTGGGCGAATCCGAAGGTAGAATGGAAACCGTTCTAAATGATTTCAAAAAGGGCGAACTCAAAAAAGTATATAACTTTATGTTGCAGCATCCGCCGATCGAAAGTGTTGGTCCGGCTCGCAGAGATTTGTACAAGAGAGACTTGTACAATCATAAAGGCGTACAAATGGTCGATTTGTTTCACGCCTCGCGCGGTTGCCGCTTTAGTTGTTATCCCTGTGCGGTAACTTATCTTGGAGGTCGCGTATTTCGTCCGCGTCCGGTGGACAAGGTTGCTGAAGAATTGGCGACAATAGAAAACAACCGTCTTTTCGTGGTTGATAACTCGTTGGCGCAAAACAAGGAATGGGAAAAGGATCTTTTCAAAGAGATGATACCGTTCAAGAAGAAATGGATTAGCCACACGATTGAAGATGATCCCGAAATTCTTGATTTGGCGGCGCAAGCCGGTGCATGGTATGTCTATCAGGCGGTTTACGATACGTCGGATTATATTAAAGAACGTGTAAAACGCTATCACGATCATGGGATTGGCGTTGAAGGGACAATTTTGTTAGGTCTTGATAATCAGACCGAAGACGATATCAAACGCTTGATTGATTTTCTACTTGAAATAGACCTTGATTTGGCGGAATTTACCGTTATGACACCTTTCCCGCATACTAAAGGTTATGACGATTATTTGCGCCAGGGCAGAATCTTTGATTTCGATTGGAATCATTATAACGCAGGACAAGTGGTTTTCCAACCCAAGAATATGAGTGCCGAGCGATTGCAGGAACTCTACAATTATGCTTGGGAGATGTTTTACAAAGATGAAACGCAAGAATCAAAAATGTTTCGCTTGTTCTGTAATGTGGCTTTGCGCGAAATGAATGAAGGGACTTACAGACAACGCAACAGAGAGTTGGCAAATAAATCGTTTGGGAAAGAAGTAGTTAGGAAAATTTGATTTGCGATATGCGACAAAAACATTCGCACATCGCATGTCGCACATCGCACATCGCATATCAATAAAGTATGAAAGTATCAGAAACATATTACGACGAAATTTTTGACTTCAAAGGTCAATGGGATATTCCCTCAAAATGTGGTTTGAAAATCATTGAAAGAGAAGGGAAAAAGTATGTGATCGTTATCGAATTGTATCAGGACAATCCCGGCACATCGGTAACATACGCCGGAAAATCGCTTGCATCTCAAATTTGTGAGAAAAAAGGATTATCTTTGTCGGAAATTGTGTATTTGGAATGTACGCCCGATACCAATTCGGTGCTGTCGTTTTACGACGAGCAGTATTTTGAAGTTAGATTTAACGACACACCGCGAGCCGATTATAGAAAATTATCGAAAGAAGAAATTGAGTGTATATTTAAATTTTAACAAACTAAAAATTAAATTATCATGAACAAAAAAGTGTTATTTACAGTATTGCTTTCAGTAGCAACAGTGATTGGTGTTTCGGCACAAAGAATTGTGGGCAACATTAGTCCGTTAAAGGGACAACAGGAGGTAAATGTGGTACTTGACTTTTCGGGAGTTATAGTGAATGGTGAAACCGAAGAAAATTTTATCGCAGAAGAAACCAAAGGGAAAAAAGATGCGGACAAGAAGAAATGGCTTTCGGAATGGAACAAGGATCTGCGTTCGGAGGCTTACGCTTCGTTAATCAAAGAGTTAAATGGAAAAGTGAGCGGGCGGCATTTTTCGGCTGGTAAATACTCAGGTGCCGAATACACAATTATCATCAGAGTAAGAGAGATTACGACGGGATTTTGGGCAAGCAGAGCATCAGCACCATCGCGTCCGAAAGGGCCATCACGTCCGTCAGTACCGTCACCGCGCCTAACACCACGTCCGTCAAGTGTATCAAATGCGTCGGCAGTAAGAGCAGATGTGAGTTTTGTTAAAACAGGCGAAACCGTTCCGTTTGCAACTACAGAATTTAAAAGATCCAGTAATAATTCTTCTTCCGATATGCCTTATTTGGTAACAAAAATTGCGTTATCGTTTGGCACTCTCGGCGAAGATATTGGTAACGCAATTAACAAGGCATTAAAAAAATAGTAGAAATTTATTCAACTAAGTTAAATGATTGTTTTTGAACTAACTTAAAATTAAATTGTTATGAACAGAAAAGTATTATTTACAGCGTTGCTTTCAGTAGCAACACTGTTTGGTGTTTCCGCACAAAAACTTACGGGAGACATTAGCCCATTAAAAAATCAAGAAAAAGTAAATGTAGTAATTGATTTTTCGGGAACTACGGTAAATAAAAAAGCCGAAGCAGTGTATATCGCAAACGAAACCCGAAGAATGAAAGCTGCCGACAAAGAGAAATGGCTTAAAGATTGGAACGAAAGTTTGCGTGCACAGGCGCATGAATTATTTGCTGTTGAGGTAAATAAGAATTTGAAAAACCAAACGTTTTTAGTGGGCGATTATCCCGAGGCGGAGTACACCATTAATGTTAAAGTATTAAACATCAGTGTAGGAAGTTTTATACCTTCAAGAGATTCGGCATTGAAAGTAGAAGTTACTTTTGTCGGAAAAGACGGAAAATCTTTTGCAAGTATTCCGTATAAATCCATTAGTAATCCTGCGTCTTCTTACATACCTGTTTTGGTAACGAGAGTTGTAATGTCGTATGGCTCTCTCGGAGTAAGCGTAGCTGCTATAATGAACAAAAATCTGAAGTAGAGAAATATGTCTCCTGAGATAGAATTTGGCAGCAAAGAAGAAATTAAACGTTTTCAAGAAGAAAAATTAAAAATAGCGTTGCAATATTTGCAGGAACATTCACCATTTTACAAGCGAATGTTCCTGCAAAATAGCATTGATGTTCAGCAAATTAAAACGCTGGAAGATTTGCAGAAAATTCCATTTACGGAAAAAAAGGATTTGCAACAATATAATGATGATTTTTTGTGTGTGCCAAAAGAAAAGATAATTGATTTTATCACCACCTCAGGAACGCTTGGCGATCCGGTCGCTTTCGCAATGACCGACAAGGACTTAGACCGATTGGCATACAACGAAAAAATATCGTTCCTTTGTACCGGAGCAAAATCGACTGATATAGTACAACTTATGACTACTCTTGACAAGCGTTTTATGGCAGGTCTGGCATATTTTCTCGGTTTGCGCTCGCTCGGTGCAGGCATTGTGCGCGTGGGAAACGGCATTCCCGAATTGCAATGGGATACAATTAAACGCATCAAACCCAATACAATTATGTGTGTGCCGTCGTTCATTTTGCACATTGTGAAATATGCCGAGGAACACGGTATTGATTATCGTAACTCAAGTGTCAAAAGGGTGGTTTGTATCGGCGAAAATTTGCGGGAACAGGACTTTTCTTTCAATTTATTGGGACAAAGAATAAAGGAAAAATGGGATGTAGAGTTATATTCCACCTACGCTTCTACCGAAATGGCAACCACTTTTGCCGAATGCGAATTTGGTTGCGGCGGACATCACCACCCCGAACTGATTATTTGTGAACTAATTGATAATGAGGGGAATATTGTCAACGATGGCGAAATTGGCGAATTGGTTGTTACTACACTCGGTGTGGAAGGAATGCCGTTGCTAAGGTTTAAAACAGGGGATTTAATGAGTTTTCATACCGAAAAATGTAAATGCGGTAGAACTTCAATAAGAGTCAGTCCGGTGGTTGGACGTGCCAACAATCTGCTGAAATACAAAGGTACAACGCTTTATCCTCCGGCTATTTATGATGTACTCGACAATACGCCGTACGTAGAAAACTATGTGGTCGAAGTTGATAGCGACGAAAATGGAAACGATAATATATTGATTCGTATTGCTATATGCGATACTCGATATGAGATATGCGATATGAGATATGCGACAGATGAATCGCAAGTCGCAAATCGCAAGTCGCAAATCGAAAAAGATTTAAAAGACCGTTTCCGTGCCAAAATTCGTGTTGCACCCGAAATTGCAATTTGCAAAGCAGACGATTTGCGCCAAATAATTTATCCCGATTTAAGCCGTAAACCTATTAAGTTTATTGATAAACGAAGCCCAAATTAATCCTCGAAATCTTTGCATCCCTGACAAATAGTTTATACCTTCGCGCTCGAAATTCAAAAAACAATACATCGATAAAACACTACTTCTTATGAGTAATTCTGCGTTGTTTTTAGTCGCTCTACTGACAGCCGTTTTTATGGTAGTAGCGGCTTTGCTGATTGCATGGCTATTGGCACCAAGATCTGACAATCCACTCAAAGGAGAACCTTACGAATGCGGTATTCCTACCCGAGGCACTTCGTGGACACAATTCAAAGTAGGGTATTACATTTTTGCCATTCTCTATTTGGTATTCGACGTAGAAACGATACTGTTATTTCCGTGGGCAAGTATTATGCGCGAATCAGGGACACAGGGATTAGCAATCGTGTCGTTCTTTTTAGTCATCCTAACCTTCGGGTTAGCATACGCCTGGAAGAAAGGAGCGTTGAAATGGAAGTAAAAAAGATAAAAATTAAGGACATGAAATTCGAGGATTTCAAAGACAATGAATACCTCGAAGAATATGTACAGGAACTGCGCGCCAATGGTGTCAATATCGCCATTGCCAAGTTGGACGATTTGATTAATTGGGGACGTTCCAATTCGGTTTGGCCCCTGACTTTTGCGACAAGTTGTTGCGGCATCGAATTTATGTGTTTGGGTGCCGCCCGCTATGATTTCGCCCGTTTCGGTTGGGAAATTACGCGCAACAGTCCGCGCCAAGCCGACGTGGTGTTCTGTTTCGGCACGATTGTTCACAAAATGGCCCCTGTACTAAAGCGACTCTACGACCAAATGGCCGAGCCGAAATATGTGATTGCCGTTGGTGGTTGCGCTATCAGTGGAGGTCCGTTCAAAAAATCGTATCATACGGTAATGGGTATCGACAAAATTATTCCGGTAGATGTATATATCCCCGGTTGCCCACCGCGACCTGATGCCATGATTTACGGGATGATGCAATTGGCAAGAAAAATAAAAATGCAGGAGTTTTTCAAGTTGCCGAAGCAGCCTGACTTGGAAAGTCGTCATTGCGAGGAGATAAAGAAAGGAGGTCAACCATGAGAGTAATTAATGATTTATTCGCAAAATTGCCCTTCGCAACCATAGAGCAAAAAGATAAAACCTACACAGTTTCTGTCCCCAAAGAAAAACTATACGAAACATTGTCCATGTTGAAGAACAACGATAAACTGTCGTTCGACTTTCTGTCGGATATTGTAGGTATGGATTATGGCGATAATTTCGGCGTCATTTATTTCCTTTCTTCTTCACAATTTCCCACCTATGTAATAAAGGTAAAGACACAAACGGAAGATAGAGAAAATTCGGCTTTCGATTCAATTGTTGATTTGTGGCTTTCGGCCGATTTGTATGAGCGTGAAGTACACGACTTTTTTGGAATCCGTTTTACGAACAACCCCGATATGCGGCGACTGTTTCTTCGTCAGGATTGGGTAGGTTATCCTTTACGAAAAGATTACGATGCCAATCCTGAAATCAATCTCGTGCCCTTAGAAAACGAAGACTTGGATGCGATGGAAAACTTGGGAATTGACATCGATTTAAACAGCGAACGATTGGGACAACATCGCAAATTGTTTGAACAGGAAGAATATGTAGTCAATTTCGGGCCGCAACATCCTGCCACTCACGGCGTTTTGCACTTACGTGTTTCGTTGGACGGCGAAATTATCAAAAAAGTGGATCCAAATTTTGGGTATATCCATCGCGGCATCGAAAAAATGTGCGAAACTTATACTTATCCGCAAATTCCGCATTTGGTGGACAGGATGGATTATCTTTCGGGATCAATTCACAGGCATGGATATTGTTTAGCAGTGGAAAAAGGATTGGAATTGGAAGTTCCCGAACGGGGACACTATATCCGCACCATTATCGACGAATTGACCCGTATCGCTTCCCACCTCTTGGGTTGGGGCTGTATTGCAATGGATATGGGCTCGATTACCGCTTTCGTATATGGTATGCGCGACCGTGAAAAAATCATGGATATTTTTGAACAGACTTGTGGAGGACGTTTAATGGCCAATTATGCAGTTATCGGTGGTGTGGCGGCGGATATTCATCCCGAATTTCGTAAAAAAGTCAGAGATTTTATTCCTTATATGCGTAAGATGTTGAGAGAACATCACCTGCTTTTTACCGGAAATCCCATTGCGCGTGGTCGGATGGAAAACGTAGGTTATTTGAGCAAAGAACAGGCGATAGCATTGGGAGCGACCGGTCCCACAGGACGCGCTTCCGGCTGGAGCAACGATATTCGCAAAATCGAGCCTTATGCTGCTTACCGATATGCCGATTTCAACGAAATGCTTCGTTCCGACGGATTGACTTTCGACCGCTATATCATTCGCTTAGATGAAATCGAAGAATCGCTAAAAATCATCGAACAGTTGATTGATAATATTCCGGGTGGTGCTTACGCCGCTAAAACAAAAGCGATTATCCGGCTTCCCGAAGGAGAGTTTTTCCAACGGGTAGAAGGTTCGCACGGCGAATTTGACATCTATATCAATAGTCGCGGAGATAAATACCCTTATCGTGTAAAATTCCGCTCGCCTTGTATGCCTTTGGTTAATACACTGAAACATATTTCCGTAGGGACGAAAGTGGCGGATTTGATTATGTTGGGTGGTTCGTTGGATTATGTTGTACCTTGTATTGATAGATAAAAGAATATGTTTCATTTTGATGTAGTAACCAATTGGATAGACGCCTTTCTCCGGGGATATTTGTTAGACGGCTGGGCACTGTTCATCGAATTTGTGCTGATAGGCGTTGCAATTTTGGTTGCGTATGCAGTATTGGCGTTAGTACTGATTTGGTTGGAACGCAAAATCTGCGCCTTTTTCCAATGCCGTTTAGGTCCGACACGAGTTGGTCCGTTCGGGATTTTTCAGTCGGTAGCCGACATGGTTAAAATCCTCTTGAAAGAGTTGATAAAAATCAATCGTGTGGATCCGTTCCTGTTTCGTTTGGCAGCCTTTTTAGTAATTGTTGCTTCGATTTGCACCTTCGCCGCCATTCCGTTTGATAAAGGATTACATGTTGTTGACTTTAACATAGGTGTTTTCTATCTGCTGGCTGTTTCTTCGTTGGGCGTAGTTGGGATCCTGTTAGCCGGTTGGTCGTCGAACAATAAATATACGATGATTGGCGCTATGCGTTCGGGTGCGCAACTCATTTCCTACGAAATTTCCTGCGGATTAGCTTTGATAACGATTGTTATGCTTTCCGGCACTTTGCAATTATCCGAAATCGTGGAACAACAGTCCTACGCATGGAACATTTTTCGAGGAGGTATCCCTGCAATGATTGCTTTTGTGATTTATCTGATTGCCGGTCATGCCGAAACCAATCGCGGGCCTTTCGACTTGCCGGAGGCGGAATCAGAATTGACAGCGGGTTATCATACCGAATATTCCGGTATCCAATTCGGATTTTTCTATTTGGCAGAATACCTGAACATGTTTATCATTGCAGCTATTGCCACTACCGTATTCTTAGGTGGTTGGATGCCGTTGCATATCCCCGGATGGGAAGCGTTCAATCAAGTGATGGATTACATTCCACCGGTGCTGTGGTTTTTCGGCAAAACATTCGCCTGTGTATTTTTGGCTTTGTGGGTGCGTTGGACAATGCCCCGTTTGCGCATCGACCAACTTCTGAACTTGGAATGGAAAATTTTGATGCCTTTGAGTTTGCTTAACATTGTACTAATGGCAATTTGGATATTGGTATTTATGAAATAATGATGACCGTCATTGCGAGCGAAGCGAAGCAATCTATACCGGTTTGTTTCGGGCTATGCCCTCGCAATGACGGCAAACAAACATAGTATGGATTATATTAGGAACATAATTATCGGAATATGGCGATTGATGCAGGGAATGTACATCACCATGCTTAATTTTATCCGCAAGAAAGTAACGGAGCAATATCCCGAAAATCGAGGCAAAGTATTTCCTCACGAACGGATGCGCGGACAGTTGGTCATGTTTCACAACGAAGCCAATCAACACAAATGCACTGCCTGCGGTATCTGTGAGATGAATTGCCCGAACAATACCATTCAAGTAATCAGCAAAAAAGAATTGGACGAAGAAACCGGCAAGGAAAAGAAAGTTTTAGACCGGTATTTGTACGATCTCGGCAGTTGTGTTTTTTGCGCTCTATGCACAACTACTTGTCCGCAAGACGCTATTGAATGGTCAAACAATTTTGAACATGCGGTGTACAGTCGCCCAAAATTGTCGGAACAATTGAATAATGAAGGTTCAAGTTTAATGGAAAAAATAAAATAGCGATGGATCCTGTAATTAATCTAATCCTGTTTATTTGCTTGGGTGTGGTGAGCATAAGTTTGTCGGTTCTGGCTGTAACTTCTAAGAGTTTGTTGCGATCGGCCACTTATTTGTTGCTGGTATTGATTTGTACGGCAGGCTTTTATCTGTTTTTAAACTATCATTTTTTGGCAGCCGTTCAAATTTCGGTGTATGCCGGCGGAGTGCTGGTGTTGTTTATATTTGCGATTTTCCTGACAAGCAATAAAGGAGATATCATGCAAAAACACAAGGCAAACAAGTATGTAATGGGCACTTTGGCTGCTTTGGGCGGAATAGCCGTTACGGCTTTTGCTTTATTGAAACATCAGTTTATTTATAGTGGGAATCCCTCAATAGAAGGCGACCGGGAAATCAATATGAAAGTGATTGGCGAGGCCTTGATGGGGACAGAAAAATATCAGTATCTGTTGCCCTTTGAGATTTTGAGCGTTTTGTTATTGGCGTGTATTATTGGAGGGATATTGATAGCGAGGAAGAGATAATGAAATCTACAATATCTCATATCATCACTCTTTGTCTGCTTTTAGCGGCAACAACTCTCCTCGCCCAACAAACCTACCCGATCTATGTAACCCCGATGCTGACACCTCCGTATTCGTTGACTTTGTCTGATTACTCCCAATTCGGTTCGCAGCGATTGGTTGTAACCATCATGGTT
>Ga0209628_10000435_pt1 | contig 25326 bp, 23 predicted proteins | sample TergutCu122P4_FD_187285 | JGI IMG/M metagenome (GOLD analysis project Ga0209628, IMG submission 187285) | Cubitermes ugandensis P4 segment gut microbial communities from Kakamega Forest, Kenya - Cu122 P4 (SPAdes) (version 2) | ecosystem: Host-associated > Arthropoda: Insects > Digestive system...
CAACTGGTCGATGGCGGTCTGGTGCAACCCCCGGCCGACCTGTACCGGCTGCAAGCGGAGCAACTGGCCGCGCTCGAGCGCATGGGCGAGAAATCGGCCAGCAATCTGATCGCCGCCATCGCCAACAGCAGGACGCCGGAGCTGGGCCGCTTCATCTTTGCGCTGGGCATCCGCAATGTCGGCGAAAGCACCGCGAAGGAACTGGCCCGCCATTTCGGCGGCATGGCGGCGCTGCTGGAAGCCGCCCCGGACGAGGCGCGGTTGCAGCAGATTCCCGACATCGGCCCGGTGGTGGCGGCGTCCATCGCTCATTTCTTCGCCGAGCCGCACAATGTCGAAGTCATACGCGCTCTGGCGGAAGCCGGCGTGCGCGGCACGCCGCCCGAAGCGGCGGCGGATTCGGCGCTGGCCGGCAAGACCTTCGTGCTGACCGGCACGCTGCCGACGCTGGGGCGCGAGGAGGCGAAGGCGCTGATCGAAGCGAAGGGCGGCAAGGTCAGCGGCTCGGTATCGAAAAAAACCGCCTGCCTCGTCGCCGGCGCACAAGCCGGCTCGAAGCTGGACAAGGCGCTGGAACTGGGGATCCCGGTGATCGATGAGGCAGAATTGCTGAGAATGCTTGAACAGGAGGCAGGTGCATGAAAAAAGTCAGGAAGGCCGTTTTTAGCTACGGCCGCCATGCTGGCGCATGGCTTAACGCCGGCTATGCCGGGTTAGCCTGCGCTGAAGACCGCTTTTGAAGAAGGAAAAAGACATGAAAAAAGTCAGAAAAGCGGTCTTTCCCGTCGCCGGCATGGGGACGCGCTTCTTGCCGGCGACCAAGGCCAGTCCGAAGGAAATGCTGCCCATCGTCGACAAGCCGCTGATCCAGTACGCGGTCGAGGAAGCGGTCGAGGCCGGGATTACCGACATGGTGTTCGTCACGGGCCGTTCCAAGCGGGCCATCGAGGATCATTTCGACAAGGCGTATGAACTGGAATCCGAACTGGCGGCGCGCGGCAAGAACGAATTGCTCGATTTCGTGCGCGGCATGATTCCGAAGAACATCAACTGCATCTACATCCGCCAGGCCGAGGCGCTTGGCCTGGGCCACGCGGTGCTGTGCGCCAAGCCCGCCATCGGCGACGAGCCGTTCGCCGTGCTGCTCGCCGACGACCTGCTGGACGCGCGGCCGGCGGTGATGAGGCAGATGGTCGATACCTTCGATTACTACCGCTGCTCGGTGCTCGGCGTGCAGGACGTGCCGCGCAGCGACACCCGCAGCTACGGCATCGTCGATGCGCGGCCGGTCGCCGACCGCGTCGAGCAGATCGGCGCCATCGTCGAAAAGCCGAAGCCGGAAGATGCGCCGTCGACCCTGGCCGTGGTCGGGCGCTACATCCTGACGCCGCGCATTTTTCATCATCTGGAAAATGTCTGCCCCGGCAGCGGCGGCGAAATTCAACTGACCGACGGCATCGCTTCGCTGCTCTCGGAAGAACAGGTGCTGGCCTACCGCTATGCCGGCGTCCGCTACGATTGCGGCGCCAAGCTCGGCTACTTGCAGGCGACGGTCGCCTTCGGCCGGCGCCACCCGGAAGTCGGCGGCGAATTCAGCGCCTATCTGAAAAACCTGGGGGCGACCTGAATGGAACCGCAGAAAGCGCGCGAACTGCTGGCCGGGGCCGAACTGATTCATGCCGAAGCCGCCATCCAGGCGGCGCTGGCCGATCTGGCCGGGCGCATCGGCCAGCGCCTGGCCGACAAAAATCCGCTGGTTCTCTGCGTGATGAGCGGCGGCGTCGTGTTCTGCGGCCAGTTGCTGCCGAAACTGGCCTTCCCGCTGGAATTCGACTACCTGCACGCCACCCGCTACGGGCCGGGCACCCAGGGCGGCAAGATTTCCTGGCGCATGGCTCCGTGGATCTCGGTCAAGGGCCGCACCGTGCTGGTCGTCGACGACATTCTCGACGAAGGCGTGACGCTGGCCGCCGTCAAGGAAAGCCTGCTCCGCCTCGGCGCCGCCGAAGTGCTGCTGGCGGTGTTCGCCGACAAGCAGAATGGCAAGCAGAAGCCGATCAGCGCCGATTTCGTCGGCCTTCCCGTGCCCGACCGCTTCGTCTTCGGCTTCGGCATGGATGCCGACGGCGCCTGGCGCAATCTGCCGGCCATCTATGCCATGCAGGAGCAGGGATGAGCGCCGTCGCCGATTTTCTCGCCTACTGGGAGGACGAGGGCGGGCGCTACGCCCGGCGCGGCGATTACGACTGGATGGCGAGCCTGACGCCGGGCCGGCGCGTGCTCGAAATCGGCTGCGGGCCGGGGTTCTCGACGCGGGCGCTGGCCGGGCGCGGCCTGGCGGTGCTGGCCCTCGACAAGCTGCCGGAGAGCCTGGCGGCGACGCGCCAGCGCCTCGCCGGCCAGGAAGCGGCGCTGCTCGAAGCCGATCTGGCCGCGCTCACCGACGCCCAGCGCGGCCAGATCGCGGCGTTTGCCCCCGAAACCGTCGTCTGCTGGCTGATGGGCGCGCCGGACGACGCCGTCGGCGAGGATGTCGCCGGCTATCGGGAAAAGATGCACCGCCTGGCCGCCGAACTGACGGCCAGCCTGCCCACGGCGCGCGCCTTGCACTTCGTCGACCGCACGGTGATTCCCTGGCAGGCCAAGGACATCGGCCGCGCCACGCTGATCGGCTACCATCTCGGCAAGACCCTGCGCGACCTGCCGTTCAGGGCCGAGCGCCAGCACGCGCTGTACCGCAAGCTCGAAGGCAGCGCCGCCGACATGGCGCGCATCCGCAAGACCTACCCGGCGCTCAAGGGCGCCCAGCCCGTGCTGGCCTCGCTGCTGGCGGAAAGGAACGACTAGAATGCTGGCAATCATCGGCGGCAGCGGCCTGACCACGCTGTCCAGCCTCGACATCGCGCACCGCGAAGTCGTCCGCACCCCCTACGGCGAACCGTCGGGCGCCATCGTCGTCGGCCAGATCGGCGGCCAGCCGGTGATGTTCCTGCCGCGCCACGGGCACGGCCACACCATCGTCCCGCACATGGTCAATTACCGCGCCAACCTGTGGGCCTTGCAGCGGCGCGGCGCGACCGGCGTCATCTCCGTGGCCTCGGTCGGCGGCATCCGCGCCGACCTGCAACCGGGCGAAATCGTCGTCCCCGACCAGATCATCGACTACACCTGGGGCCGCAAATCGACCTACTTTGAAACCCTGTGCACGCCGGTGACGCACGTCGATTTCACCGAACCCTATGACGGCAGGCTGCGCGGGCGCATCATCGGCGCGGCGGCGGCGCTGGGCATCCCGGTCAAGGTCGGCGGCGTCTATGCCGCCACGCAGGGGCCGCGCCTGGAAACCGCCGCCGAGATCGACCGCTTCGAGCGCGACGGGGCCGATCTGGTCGGCATGACCGGCATGCCGGAAGCCGTGCTCGCCCGCGAACTCGGCCTGCCCTACGCGGCCATCAACGTCGTCGCCAACCACGCCGCCGGACGCGGCAGCAGCGCCAACGGCATCCATTTCGAGAGCCTGGAGCACGTGCTGCGGGAAGCGATGGGCAAGGTCCGGGCGATCATCGAAAGACTGGCCGGCAGCCCCGACAACTGCCCGCCGATGGGGATGTCGGTCTGATTCGATTTTTACTTCAAGGCAACAATGACGACACCCATCGTCATTCTGCGCGTAGCGAAGCGTGTCATGCTGCGCGAAGTCGCAGTACGCAGAATCCAGATGCCGCATGGATTCCGCGACGGAGCGCGCAATGACAGGCCACCTCAATAATTTACCGCTTGAAGTGGAAATAGAATGACTCCGCCGCAAAACGGCAAGCCCCCCAGAACACCGTCATTCCTATCGACCTCGGTGCGGGCGCCGGCCCGCATCCGGTTTTTTCGCGGCGCGCAGCAGCACGATCAGGGCGCCTTCGCCGCCGTCGTGCGGGCGGGCCTGGCAGTAGGCGAGCACGCCGTCGCACTGGGCCAGCCAGCCGCGCGCCAGTTGGCGCAGGATGGAGGTTTTCTGCGGCGAGCGCAGGCCCTTGCCATGCACCACGCGCACGCAGCGCCGGCCATGCTGCAAGGCTTCGGCCAGAAAATCGGTGAGCAGCAGGCGGGCGTCGTCGCGGTTGAGGCCGTGCAGGTCGATTTCATCCTGAATCACCCAGCGCCCGCGGCGCAGATCGCGCAGCACGCCGGCGGCCAGGCCGGCGCGCAGGTAGTGCGGCTCGTCGCCGCCTTCGAGCCGGTCTTGCAGGCCGATCGCGCCGTGCAGGCTCTCTTGCAGCGCCGAGCGTTCGTCGGCCAGGTGTTGCAGGGGCCGGGGCGGCGGCGGACGGCGCGGGTGCTGGACGCGGCCATGAGCGGACAGCGGCCGGGCATCGGCCACCGCGGCGTGAAAGGCGGCGAGGTCGTCGGGGTCGATCATCCCGCCTGGTCGAGATAACGCTCGGCGTCGAGCGCCGCCATGCAGCCGGTGCCGGCCGAGGTGCAGGCCTGGCGGTAGATGTGATCCTGCACGTCGCCGGCCGCGAAAACGCCGGGGATGCTGGTCTGCGTGGCGTTGCCGTGACGCCCGCCCTGGGTGACCAGATAGCCGTTTTCCATGTCCAGTTGGCCGGCGAAGATGTCGGTGTTGGGCTTGTGGCCGATGGCGATGAAGACGCCGTGCACGTCCAGCGTCCGCGTGGCGCCGTCCTGGGTGCTCTTGATGCGCAGGCCGGTGACGCCGCTGTCGTCGCCGAGGATTTCGTCGAGGGTGTGCTGGTAGTGCAGGGTGATCTTGCCGGCCTTGACCTTTTCGAGCAGCTTGTCCTGCATGATCTTTTCGGCCCGCAGCTTGTCGCGGCGGTGGATCAGCGCGACGTGGCTGGCGATGTTGGCGAGATAGAGCGCCTCTTCGACGGCGGTGTTGCCGCCGCCGACGACGGCGACCGGCTTGTTGCGGTAGAAGAAGCCGTCGCAGGTGGCGCAGGCGGAGACGCCCTTGCCGGCGAATTTTTCTTCCGAAGGCAGGCCGAGGTATTGGGCGGAGGCGCCGGTGGCGATGATGAGCGCATCGCAGGTATAGCTGCCGGCGTCGCCGGTCAGCGTGAACGGGCGCTCGGTCAGGCGGGCGGTGTGGATCTGGTCGAAGATGATTTCGGTGTCGAAGCGCCGGGCGTGGGCCTCGAAGCGCGCCATCAGTTCCGGCCCCTGGACGCCGTCGGCGTCGGCCGGCCAGTTGTCGACCTCGGTGGTCGTCATCAACTGGCCGCCCTGAGCCAGCCCGGTGATGAGCACCGGCTTCAGGTTGGCGCGGGCGGCATAGACGGCGGCGGTATAACCAGCCGGGCCGGAGCCGAGGATGATGAGGGGGCTGTGGCGGGGCGTTGCGGGCATGGCGTTCTTCCTGGGGGATCGAGGAAGAAATTATAGCCGGGTCTGGATGGACGGACTCCGCCTGCGAATGCGCATTATAATGCTGGTCTAACTCCATGACGGGAAATGAAAATCAGATCATGCCAACTACTCAGCATTACCTGAGCGTGGTTGTGTTGCGCAGCGTGCCGCTGTTTTCCGGGCTGGGCGAGTCCGAGCTGGAAAAACTGTCCACGATCTGCGGGCGGCGGCGCGTCGAGCGTGGCGCCTTCATCGTGCGCGCCGGGGAAACGATCGATTCCCTGTACGTTCTGCTGACCGGCCGCGCCAAGGTGGTCAATACCGACGAGGAGGGGCGCGGCGAAATCATCCTCGCCTGGCTTGGGCCGGGCGAGTTTTTCGGCGAGATGGGCCTGATCGACGGCAGCCCGCGCTCGGCCAGCGTGGTCGCCACCGAATCCTGCGAACTGCTGGTGCTGGGCAAGGACGCCTTTCACCGCTGCCTGCAGGACAATTTCCTGATCGCCCAGCGCCTGATGCAGATTCTCGTCCGCCGCCTGCGCGAGGCCGACCGCAAGATCGAGAGCCTGGCGCTGCTCGATGTCTATGGCCGGATCGCCCGCCTGCTGCTCGACATGTCGGTCGAGGAGGGGGGCCGGCGCATCGTCAAGAAGAAGATTTCCAAGCAGGACATGGCGCGCATGATCGGCGCCTCGCGCGAAATGGTCAGCAAGGTGATGCGCGATCTCGAAATGAGCGGCTATATCGCCAGCGAGGGGGATGGCCTGGCGATTCTGAAGTCATGAGCAAGGCGGCTGTGGAGCGGGGCGAATCCAGCCCCCTGCCGGACAAGATCGGCGTGTTGTTGCAGGAATCGCGCTGGCTGGGCGTCGGCGCCGTCGCCTTGTTTCTGGTCGTGGCGCTGTGGGGCTTTCGCCGGGACGATCCGGGCTGGTCGCACGCGGTGGCGGCGCAGAGCCTGCACAACCCGGCCGGCCGCGCCGGGGCTTGGGTCGCCGATCTGCTGCTCTATGTGTTCGGGCTGTCCGCCTGGTGGTGGGTGGTGCTGCTCGGCATGTCGGTGTGGTGGGGCATTCGCCGCCTGAAATCGGCGGCCGGCGGCGACCGGCGGCCATTGTTCATCGCCCTGGCGGGTTTCTGCTTTCTGCTGGCCGCGAGTTCGGCGCTGGAAGCCCTGCGTTTCCATTCATTGCCGGCAGAATTGCCGCTCAGTCCGGGCGGCGCGCTCGGCCTGGGAATCAGCGGCCTCCTGGTGAAACCGCTGGGCTATACCGGCTCGACGCTCTTTTTGCTGCTGGCGATGGCGATCGGCTGGAGCATCTTTTCCGGCATGTCGTGGCTGTGGGCCTTCGAGCGCCTGGGCTTTCTGCTCGAAACCCTGGCCGGCCTGGCGATCGGCCGCGTGGAAGCCTGGCGCGACCGGCGCATCGGGCGCGAGACGGCGCAGCAGCGCGAGGTGGTGGTCGAGGAGGAAAAGCGCCGGGGCGAACTGCACGAGCCGATCATCATCGCAACGCCCCCGCCGGAAGTGCCGGTGTCGAAAAAGGCGGAAGCCCGCGTCGAGCGCGAGAAACAGGCGGCGCTGTTCCCGGAGGCCCTGGTCGGCGGCTGCCTGCCGCCGCTGCATCTGCTCGACCCCGCGCCGCCCGCCACCGAGACGGTCAGCGCCGAAACCCTGGAATACACCTCGCGCCTGATCGAAAGGAAGCTTGCCGATTTCGGCGTGCAGGTGAAGGTGCTGGCGGCGCTGCCGGGGCCGGTCATCACCCGTTACGAAATCGAGCCGGCGGTCGGCGTCAAGGGCGCGCAGATCGTCAATCTGGCGCGCGATCTGGCGCGCGCCCTGGCGATGGTGTCGATCCGCGTCGTCGAAACCGTGCCCGGCAAGTCGTGCATGGCGCTCGAATTGCCCAATCCCAAGCGGCAGATGGTCAAACTGTCCGAAATCATCGCCAGCAAGCCGTACAACGACATGAGCAGCCCGCTGACCGTCTGCCTCGGCAAGGGCATCGGCGGCCAGCCGGTGGTGGCCGATCTGGCCAAGACGCCGCATCTGCTGGTCGCCGGGACGACCGGATCGGGCAAGTCGGTTGGCGTCAATGCGATGATCCTGTCGATGGTCTACAAATCCGAGCCGGACCAGGTGCGCCTCATCATGGTCGACCCGAAAATGCTCGAACTGTCGGTCTACGAAGGCATCCCGCATCTGCTGGCGCCGGTCGTCACGGACATGAAACAGGCGGCCAACGCGCTGCACTGGTGCGTCACCGAAATGGAACGGCGCTACAAGCTGATGTCGGCGATGGGCGTGCGCAACATCGCCGGCCTGAACAGCAAGATCAAGGACGCCGAAAAACGCGGCGAGCATGTCCCGAACCCCCTCACGCTGACGCCGGAAGCCCCGGAACCGCTGACCACCGTGCCCTTCATCGTCGTCATCATCGACGAACTGGCCGACCTGATGATGGTCGTCGGCAAAAAGGTCGAGGAGCAGATCGCGCGCCTGGCGCAGAAAGCCCGCGCCTCCGGCATCCACCTGGTGCTGGCGACGCAGCGCCCGAGCGTGGACGTGATCACCGGCCTCATTAAAGCCAACATCCCGACCCGCCTGTCCTTCCAGGTATCGAGCAAGATCGACTCGCGCACCATCCTCGACCAGATGGGCGCCGAAGCCCTGCTCGGCCAGGGCGACATGCTCTACCTGGCGCCGGGCACCGGCACGCCGACGCGGGTTCATGGCGCCTTCGTCACCGACGACGAAGTGCATCGCGTCGTCGAATACCTGAAAACCACCGGCGCGCCGGAATACGTCGAAGATGTCCTGAGCGGCGCCGGCGGCGATGACGAGGACGGCGGCGGCGACGGCGAGGGCGGCGGCGACGCCGAGAGCGATCCGCTCTATGACCAGGCCGTGGACATCGTGCTCAAGAACCAGCGGGCCTCGATCTCGCTGGTCCAGCGCCACCTGCGCATCGGCTACAACCGCTCGGCGCGGCTGATCGAAGCGATGGAAAAAGCCGGGCTGATCTCGGCCATGGACAGCCGGGGCGGACGCGAAGTGCTGGCGCGCCGGGAGGCCGAATGACCTCGCGCATGAAATCGCTGGCCGCCTGCCTGGCCCTGCTGCCGGCGCTGGCTGAAGCGGGCGCCATCGACCGCCTGCACCGCTTCCTGGCCGACACCCGGACATTGAAAGCCGAATTCGCCCAAGCCGTGCTCAGCCAGGGCGGGCGCAAGCCGCAGCAATCCTCCGGCATCGTCAGCCTCGCGCGTCCCGGCAAGCTGCGCTGGGAAATCCTCAAGCCCTACCCGCAACTGATGGTCGGCGACGGCGAGAAAATCTGGATCTTTGATGCCGAACTCCAGCAAGTCACCGTGCGCCAGGCCGGCCAGGCCATCAGCGGCTCGCCGGCGGCGCTGCTCGCCGGCAACAACGATCTGGAACGCGATTTCACCCTGCAAGAAGCCGGCGAGCGCGACGGCCTCGCCTGGGTCGAAGCCGTGCCGAAAACCGGCGACACCGGCTTCGAGCGAATCCATATCGGCTTTTCCGGCAACGACCTCAAAGCGATGGAATTGCGCGACAGCTTCGGCCAGACGACGCTGATCCGCTTCTCCGCCCTCCAGCGCAACCCGGCCCTGCCCCCCGCAACCTTCCACTTCACCCCGCCAGCCGGGGTGGATGTGGTGGGAGAGTAGGCGTCGGACCGGCTCGGAAAAGCGCCGTGGGGCGGGTCCCTGCCCTGCGGCGCTCTCTGTTTTCAACGAGAATTGGCTTATTTGATTTTTACTTCAAGACGACAACAATAGTGCCCGTCGTCATTCCGCGACTACGCGCGGAATGACGGTTTCCGGGGCGATTTCTTGTCGTTTTGAAGTGGAAATTGGATTACTTGTCGAAGCCGTTTTTCCTGCCTTGCCTGACGTAGGCGAGGGGGTCGGCGATCTGGGTGCCGGTGTGGATGGCCTGGCCCTTGACCATATGGCCAAACATCTGGATGCCGAAGCCGCCGTCCAGGTTGTCGGTGATCCGTTGGCGCCACGGGCGGCGGATGATCTGGGTCGTCAGCCGGCGCGTGATGCGGGGCTGGGTCATGATGTGGTCGGCCAGCTGGTAGGCTCGCTCGATCAGCTTGTCCTTGGGCACGATTTCATTGACCATGCCGCAGTCGAGCATCTTCTTGGCGTTGAAGGTTTCGCCGGTCAGCAGGGCGTAGGCTGCGCGCTTGGTGCCGAGCAGTTCCTGGAAGCAACTGTGGATGCCGTCGCCGGGGACGGAGCTGATGTCGTAGTGCAGGTCGAAGGCAATGGCGTCCTCGCTGCAGATGGTCAGGTCGCACATCAGCGCGATTTCGCTGTGGAAACCGGGTCCGTTGAGGATGCCGATGGTCGGAATCTCCAGGTCGTTTATCAGGGAGCTGACGTTGATCCGGCCATCCTTGTAGGCGTATTCGTAGGCCCAGTACGGGAGATCCTCCTCTTCAAGCTGGAAGCCATCGGGGTCGGCGGTCATCATGAAGTCCTCGCCGGAGCCGGTGAAGATCATCACCTCATTCTTCGGATCGGCGCCGATGGCCTTGAACAACAGTCCGAGAGAGCGATGATTCTGGACGCTCAACTGGATCGAGCCGCCCAGCGTGTGGGCCTTGGCCAGAATGACTCCGTCCTGGCGCCGTTCCAGCTTGTAGTGATCCTTGAAACGCTCCTTGTAGTCCTCGAACGAGGGGCTTTTGACAAAATCCTGCAATGACATTTGAGTCTCCTTTGCAATCCCGGATCGATCGCCGGGTGGTTAAAAAATTGCCCGTGCCAGACCGACGACCGTCGTCAGCACCGAGGCGAGGAACATCAGATCCGCGATTCCCATGGCGATCGTGACCGATCTGAATCCCGCCAGGGTCCATAGCGCCGACGAGGCCATCAGCACGACGGCCAGGGCATCCGTGACGAGCTGGGGATAGGCCATCTTCGGGATGCACAAGCCGATCACGATCGATACCAGGGAAAACAGCATGCCGTGGGCGTGGACGGTGACGCGCCACTTGAAGGCATCCAGGGTAACGTGATAACCGTGAAGGTCGCCGCGTCGAGCCAAATTGCCCAGATCTTCCAGATGCGGTTCGTGACGTAAGCCCACCAGGAGGCCGATCAGCGCCGAGAACACGATCCACGAAAAGCCGAAGAGAATGAGCACATCACTCATGATTGGCTCAATCAGGCGAGGCCGAATTCTTGCCGGGTGATTTCGTAGAAGGTGCTCCAGTCGGCCTCTTCCTTGCCCTGGGCGATCAGCGCCTGCAATTTGCGTTCGATGATCCGGCCGATTTCGAGCTTGACGCCGGCTTCTTCGGAAGTCGCCAGCATCATGCGCACGTCCTTCAGTCCACCCGTGGCGACGAAACCGCCGCGTCCGGCGAAATCCCTAGCGTGCAGCTTGTTGGCGTAGAGCTTGAGAGCGGGATGGGCGAAGGCCACGTCGCGGAAGAAATCCCGCATGTAATCGGGGTTGACGCCGCATTTTTCGGCAAAGACATAGGTTTCGCCGATGACTTCGATGACCGACACGACGGAGTAATTGATGCAGAGCTTGATTACATTGGCGATGCGCGGCTTGTCGGAAATGGGAACGACCTGCATCGCATAAGCCTTGCAGACCGGGGTCGCCATCTCGATGGCCTTGGGGGCGCCCGCCAGATAGGTGCTCAATTTGCCGGTCGCCGCCACATCCGGGCGGCCGACGACCGGCCCGGAAACATAGTAGCTGCCGTGGGCCTTGTGGAGCTTGTCGAGTTCGTCGGCGCAGGCCGGGGAGATGGTCGTGATGCAGACATGCGTCGCGCCGGGCCGCATGCCGGCCAGAACGCCGTCTTCCGCCTTCAGGAGGCTGATGATGGACTTGTCGTCCATGAGGCTGGTGATCACGACATCCGCGTCCCGAACCGCTTCCTTGGCGCTGCTTGCGCCCTTGGCGCCGGCATTGACGAGAGGCTGCATCTTGGCGGCGGTACGGTTCCAGACCGTCAGGTCGAAGCCGGCGCGAAGAATGCAGCCGGCGATGCCGGAACCCATGTTGCCGAGGCCGATAAAAGCGATTTTCATAACTGGATACCTCATTGAGTCAAAAAAGATTGGTTGTCCGGGACGCGCCTCATTGGCGGGGCGAGTTCCGGGTCGGTCGCTGCTGGTGGTTGAATGGCGGCCGGCGGAAAAAAATGCTTGCGCTCGAACCCGCCCTAGCTTTCGAGATCGATCACGCCGAGACAGGCGCTGTCGTCGAGCTCGACCGGTATCTGCCTTTTCCCGAATCCGGCGTGGGCAATTTCCACCGCGTAGCTTCCCGAACGGGGGTCGAGATTGTCGAAGCGGAAATCGCCGAAATCGTCGGTCTGGGTTTCCGCTACCGTTTTTTGCGCGCGCAGAAGCGAAACCCTGGCACCGGCTAGGCACTCGCGCGAGCCGTCCAGCTTGCCGACGACCGAGCCGCCGATGAAAGCCTTGGTGCAGCGGGCGAGATTGCGGTACCAGACCCTGGGCTTGGTGCCCAGCTCGGGGCGCAGGACTTCGAGCTTTTCGCGGCGCGCCCGCTCCGTCATGGCCTCGTCGGAAACCTTGCTGGCCGACATCGCGCCGGTCGGGCAGGCCTGCGCGCAGCGGGGAACTTTCCAGCCGTTGTCGAGCAGGTGGGCTTCAAAGATCCATTTCTGGGGAATCTGGAGTTCTTCGTTCCACCAGATCGCGCCATAGGGGCAGGACTTGAGCAGATCCTTGCGGCCCTTGGTCTTCTGAGGGTCGATGATGACGATGCCGTCGCCGCGCTTGCTCACGGCGCCCTTGCCGGCTTCGACGCAGGGGGCGTTGTCGCAGTGGTTGCAGGTCGTCGGCAGGTAGGCGACGTCGACCATCGGCGCCACGCCGCGCACCGTCCGCGCGATCTTGATCCAGTGCTGGCCGTGCCTTGGCTGGGAGGCGGCATAGCCGGGGAAGTCGTTGTCGCAATGCTCGTCTTTGACGGCCAGCACGCAGTTGTGGCAGTTCATGCACTTGGCGACGTCGATGATCAGGTTCCACTTGTCCATGTTTGTTCCTGTTCCCGTTGCAATTTCAGGGGTTGGCCCGCGCCGTCCGCCGGGCGGCCTGCGGGTCGGGCGACCAGGTGTAGGTGCGTTCCGCGCCGCGAATGTTCGCCGGCGACCAGGCTTCGATCTCCACCAGGCAGGCGCTGGAGGACATGCCGTCGGTGCCCTTGGTCTGCGGTCTGGGCGGCGTCAGCAGGTTCACGCAGCCGCCGCGGTCAACGAAACCCTTGTCGTCATGGACGGGGTCGTACTCGGCGCATGATTCGAAGGTCTTCATGATTCCCGGCGGCACGAGAGGCGACACGTCCGCCGCGCAGATCACGGCGCTCCGGTCGTTGAATACCCGGATCAGATCACGATGCCGGATGCCGCGGCTTTGCGCGTCGTGCGGATTGACTCTCATGACCCAGTAGTAATAGCCGTCGACCAGCATGCGGTGATCCTCGATATCGTTGATCGTGCTGTCCTTGCCGTCGCTGAAGGTATGGAAGCTGTAGCGGGAATGGGTCGAGATCATCTGCAGGGGGTAACGCGACGCCAGTTCCTGGTTGTGCAGGCTCTCGATGGCCGGGAAATAGCGGTTGAGCACCGGGCGCTCGGGATTGTCCGGGTCGCCGCGCTTGATGGACGAAGGCATGAACTCCAGCTTGCCCGACTGGGTCTGCAAGCCCTTGGCGAATTCCTCCTTGAACTGCGAGGGCAGGGGCATCGGCTCCGGCACATCCTTGTGCCGGTCTTCCGCATACCAGCGCATATAGGTGGATTCCCGGAGCTTGTCGGGGGCCGGGGGTACGACGTAGTAGCCCTTCTTGACGAATTGCGCCCAGGAAATGCGCTCCGCGATGTCGCTGGAATCGAAGACCCGCTTGCACCAGTCAAGCTCGCTGCACCCTTCCGAATACATTGCGCCCAGCCCCAGTTGCCCAAGGACTTCCAGGAAAATCTGGTAATCGGACTTCGATTCGCCCAGCGGCTCGATGCACTTGTGCTGGAGAACGATGGAGCGGAAATTCAGTTGGTCGAAAGCGTGGTGCACATAGCCGCCGCAGCCGGCGGTTTCGCCGATATCCCAGCGCTCCAGGAAGGAGCAGGCCGGCAGCAGCACGTCGGCGAAGGTCGCGGTGCCCTCCATGTAGATCGACTGATTGACGATGAATTCGATGGATTCGTGGCGATAGGCTTCGATGAAGCGCGCGGAATTGGCGACGGTGCCCAGGGAGGAACCGCCGAACTGGTAGAGCATGTGGATTTTCGAGTAACCGGGCGCGGGGTACTCGTAGGGGGTGAATTGCGCCTCGAGCGATGAGCCATCCCATATATAGCCTTTCGCGCGCCCCTCGATGATGGCTTCGGGCAGACGCTGGCGCGGCACCAACTGCTTCACCGGATTCATGGTGATCAGGTGGGGCATGCGGCAGTAGTTGTTGATGGCGGCGGCGGTGAAGGCCAGCTCGCCGGAAATCCCGCCTTCGGCATAACCGGGAAAGTAAAAGCGGTAATCCACGGGGGCGCCTACCTGGAGATGGCCGAAATTGACGCCGGGCTTGCCCCAGCCCTGCATGGCCATCATCATGACCATGTTGCGCGGCCATTGTGTCCCGGTGCCGTTGCGGCAAGGGCCGCCAAGGCCGGTACCGGTGCCCCCCGGCGCGAGATAGGTCTTTTTCTTGCCCCATTTCCGGGCCAGCGCGCGAACGACTTCGGCGGCAACGCCGGTTTCGGCCTCCTGCCACTCCGGCGTCTTGGCGACGCCGTCGTCCTTGCCGAGCAGATAGTCGCGCCACTCCTCGAAACCGGTGGTGCGTTTGGCGACGTACTCCTTGTCGTACAGCCCCTCCGCCACCCACACATACATGATGGCAATGGCCAGCGCCGGGTCGGTGCCGGGGCGGACGGGAATCCACTTGCCGCCGAAAAGCTGCGCGGTCGGGTTGTAATTGGGGTCGATATGGACGAACTCGATGCCGAGCTCCTTCGCCCAGAAGCGCCGCTGGGTGGCTTCAAAACCGCCATAGATGCCATTGGTGGATTCGGGATCGCTGGCCCAGAAAACGATCATTTCCGCTTCCTTCAGGCAATCCTCCACCGTGCCGTAGGAGCCGGTCAGACCCAGGCGGATGCTGTTTCCGTAATGGTGCATGCCGCCCCAGTACCAGCCTTCCCAACTGTCGGGATTGTGGTGTATCTGGGTGCCGCCGATCAGATTGGTGAAGCGCATGAAGGCGCTCAGGTAATAACCGATGTTGCCCCATTGCTGATGGGAACTGTGGGGAAAGGCGATGGAGCCTGGTCCATATTGGCCCTTCTGGCGCTTGATCTCGTTGCCGACGATTTCCAGCGCCTCGTCCCAACTGATCCGCACATAGCCCGACTTGCCCCGGTTTTGCGGATTGCGCTCGCCCTTGGGGTCGAAATCCACCCGCTTCATCGGGTACAGGATGCGTTTGTCCGAATACACCTGGGACTTGACGGCCATGCTGTAGGGATTGACGGTATTACGCCGCTGCGGCGTGAAGGTCTTTCCGCGGGCCGTGATCGACCAGCCCGGCGCGTCGGTCTCATCAAAGTCGATCGGCATCGTGCGCACGATCTTGCCGTTCTTTACATAGACGAAAAGCGGCCCGCTGTTGGTGTTGGTGGTATAGCGCACCGTGCCGTCGGGTTGCGGCGTTCCGTATTCCAGCCCGGCGGTCTGGATGCGGTTCATCAACTGCATGAACCAGACGACCAGATGATCGGCCCCCAGCACGACCACCCGGTACTGCTTGGCGGCGTGGATCACGTCCGCCTGGTTGATGGGCGGTTTCAGAAATTTCAGCGCGGTCGCCAGATCGTAAAACTGCATCGTCACATCGGGTTTCGGGTGAACGCCGGCCCTGGACTGGACCTTGCCGCCCTTGAAGATGTAGTGGCGACCGATCGAATCGTCCTTCAGCTTGATCTGCACGATGCAGTCGTGCAACTGCATCCATTCCCTGAAGGCGCTGTGGCGGGCTGCCGTCAGCCGCAGGACGTGTGCGATTCCGAACAGGATCGTTTTGAGAACAGTTTTTTTCATGTCTTGTCTCCAATGCTCTTTGTCCCTGACCCAGCAAACCCCGCCTCGCCATGCTCCCCGTAGAGGGTCGTTACATACTGGGCAACCAATACAACATGACATAAGTGTCAATTTGTGCATGAACTATGCAGAACGCACTTACCAATGTCAACCAGAATTTTGCTTTGGTTTTTCATGGTTGGTTCTCCTAGTGTAATCCAGAGGTGCTGGCGCGACCAAGTTGTTTTATTGGCGCGATTGGTTGTGATGTGGTTTTTCCGCCAGCGCCTGAAATGTGCAATATAAAACAATGTGTTACTAGGGTTTTCTGTCTGGCTCAGCTGGGTTGTAGCCGCCTTCCGAAAATTTTGCTATGTGTCATCCGTTGATTGGTGTTAAATTTTGCTTGCCTTTGTCGAACCAATGTTGCTTAATGGTTCCTGCGATCCGGGCCAATGGTTAGGCTTGGTCTGTCGCTGGCGACCTGGCTTGTGGAAGAAAGGCTGACGAGCCGGCTACCGGTTCAGGGGGAACGAAACGGCCGGGGGGTGGAAGAAGCGTTTCCCCTGGCCTGGTTCACTGTGGCGCCTGGCGGTCATATACAAAACAGGAGGAGGATTGGAGATGAACGGAAAAACGAGAGGTTTCCCTCTCAAGGCGATGGGCATGGCGCTCGCGCTTTGCTGGCCGATTGCTCAGGCGGGGCATGCCCTGGCGTTTGAGATTCCAATGCAAGACCCGGACTTGAAGATTCGCTGGGATAACACGGTCAAATACAACGTCATTTACCGCCTGAACGATCCGAGCGGCAGGGTGGCGGGTGGCGCATCTCCGGCGGATGGCTCGAATCCCCTGATGCCTGCCGGAGCGCCGGGCAGCGAGCTGGACGACGGCGATCGCAATTTCAAGCGTGGCGTGGTGTCGAACCGCGTCGACCTGCTCTCCGAATTCGATGTCGCCTACAGGAAGATGCTTGGGGTGCGCCTGAGCGGCGCCGCCTGGTATGACGACATATACAACCAGGGTAACTACAATCGTTCCTCGGCCACGATCAATTCCAGGAGCGTGGGAGCCGGGCGCTTCACCGACGACACCCGCGACATGATGGGCCGCAAGGCGGAACTGCTCGACGCCTTCGTCTACCTGAACAGCGATTCCGATGCCAAGACCCCGTGGGCCGTCCGCGCCGGCAAGCACACGGTGCTCTACGGCGAGACGCTGTTCTTCGGCGCCAACGGTATCGCCGGCGCGCAGGCGCCGACGGATGTCATCAAGCTGCTGTCGGTGCCCGGCTCGCAGTTCAAGGAGATCATCCGGCCAGTCGGGCAGGTGTCGACGCAGATTCAGTTGAATTCCTCGGTTTCCTTCGGCGCCTACTATCAGTATCAATGGCAGAAGAGCCGCCTGCCGGCTTCCGGCTCCTTCCTGAGCAACGCGGATTTCGTCGGCGCGGGCGCCGAGACGTTTTTTGGCTGGCGCTATGCCGGCCACAAGGATGCGGACGCCGGCCAGGGCGGTGTCCAGTTGCGCTTCAAGCCCGGCGATGACGTCGAGTACGGCTTGTATGCGGCGCGCTACAACGACAAGGCGCCGCAATTGATGTTCGACCCGATTGCCGGCCCGACCGGCGAATACCGGATGGTCTATGCCGAAAAGATCAAGACGGTGGGGGCGAGCTTCAGCACGGTCATAGCCGACGCGAACGTGGCCGGCGAGGTTTCCTATCGCTGGAACGCGCCACTGGTTTCCGCGCCGCAACTGGATATCGGCTTCGCCGGCAACGGCAGCAGCAATCCCCTCTACGCGGTGGGCAAGACGGCCCATGTGAATCTCTCCGCCATTTACTTGATGGCGAAGAGCGCGCTGTGGGATGGCGCGAGCCTGCTTGCCGAACTTGCCTGGAACAGAACCCTGTCGATCAGCAAAAACCCGCTGGCGCTCGACGGCAACGCAACCCGCGACGCCACGGCGCTCCGGTTCATTTTCGAGCCGCAGTATTTCCAGGTTCTGCCATCCCTGGATCTCTCCATGCCGGTCGGCCTGGGCTACAACCCGACCGGGCGCTCTTCCGCCGTCGGCGCCTTCAATGGCGGCGCGAGGCAAGGCGGCGATTTCAGCATCGGCGTCAAGGGCAATTACCAGAAGCAATGGACTGCGGCGCTCAACTACACCCACTACTTCGGCAAGGAGGACGCCGTCCTGAAGCCGAACCCTGACCCGGCGCTGGCGCATGGCCTGTATGTGTCGACGGGCGCGCAAACCCTGCATGACCGCGACTTCATTTCGCTGACGGTGCAAACGACTTTCTAGAGCGGGGATGACGAAGCATCCCGTTTTTGACGAGAAGCGGAACAACTAAACCAAGGAGACAAAAGCATGTTGAGAAGAACTTTCATCGCATCGGCGATTGCCGCGCTCTGGGCCGTTGCGGCGCCGGCATTCGCGGGCGTGAGCGCGGAGGAGGCCGCGGCGCTCAAGGGCGCCTTGACGCCCCTGGGGGCGGAAAAGGCGGGCAACGCAGCCGGCACCGTCCCGGCATGGGAGGGCGGCATGGCCAAGGCTCCGGCGGGCTGGAATTCCGGCGATCCGCGCCCCGATCCGTTTGCCGGCGAAAAGCCGGTCTTCCAGATCACCGGGAAAAACATCGACCAGTACAAGGACAAGCTGTCGGATGGCACGCAGGCAATGCTGCGCAAATATCCCGGCTACCGGCTGGATGTCTATCCGACGCATCGCACCGCCGCGGCGCCGCAATATGTGTATGACAACACCTTTACCAACGCGACCAGGGCGAAAACCGCCAACGGCGGCAACACCATTGAAAATGCCTATGGCGGCACGCCTTTCCCTATTCCCAAAAGCGGCGCGGAGGTCATGTGGAATCATCTTCAGCGCTGGCGCGGCGGCGAGGCGATCGACACGGATCACGATGTCTGGGTCGTGGGGACGGATGGAAAGCCCGTGCTCGCGGTGCAGACGGTCAACAATCACCAGTTTCCCTATTACGCCAAAGACGGGCATGGCCTGGAGGAGTATCAGGGCGACTATTTTTTGCTCCGCCAGGGGCAAACGGCCCCGCCTTTCAAGGCCGGAGAGGCTTTGTTGATACGTGACCCGCTGGACCAGATCGGCAAGGGGCGCCGGGCATGGCAATACCTGGCGGGTCAGCGCCGGGTTCGCCGCGCCCCGACGGTTGCCTTCGACACCCCGGATTTTGTGGCTTCCGGCCAGAATTATTTCGATGAGGTCTTCAATTTCTTCGGTTCGCTGGAGCGTTACGACTGGAAGCTGCTCGGCAAGAAGGAGGTCTATATCCCTTACAACAACAACAGAATGCTCCTCGGCAAAGCCCAGGATGCCATGTCCGCGAATCATATGGACCCCGACAAGCTGCGCTGGGAACTGCACCGCGTCTGGGTCGTGGAGGCCCAACTTCTTCCGGGCAAGCGCCATGTCATGCCGAAGAAGATGTTTTACCTGGATGAGGACACCTGGGCGGTCGTCATGATGGATGGCTATGATGCGCAAGGCCAGCTCTGGCGGACCCAGCACGGCATTCCCTACCTGTGCCCGGATATGCCCGTGGTGAATACCGAGTTGTCCGCCGTCTTCAATCTGCTGGCGGGAACGTGGGTGCTGAGCGCCTACCCGACGCCCGGCATGCCGACCTACCGCACCGCCAAGGCGCGTCCCGATGTCTATTTCAGCCCGGATGCGCTGGCGGGCGGCGGCGTTCGCTGACGCACTTCGGCTTTGTCGATCTGTTTCAATTTTCAAGGAGAAACCATGACTTCAATCACCTTCGATCGCTGGCTTTCAGAAGAGCAGCGGATGATGCGCGACACCTGCCACGCTTTTGTCGATGAGCATGTCATTCCATTCATCCGCGACAACTGGCAGCGCGAATGGCAGATTGATCCCGTGGACAGGCTGCCGCGCAAGATCCTGGAAAAGGTCGACGAGATCGGCATCCGTACCATAGGGATCCCTGAGGAGTTCGGCGGGACGCAGGTCGAATCCGGCACCGAGGCGCAGATCTTCGCGATCATGTGCGAGGAAGTGGCGCGTGGCGATTCGGGACTTGCCGACAAGCTGAGCCAGAACTGGAAGGTTTCGCGCCTGCTTCGCCACCTTGCGCCGCGCCATATCCAGGAATGCTGGTTTCCCCGCATCGTCAGCGATCCCGGCTTTCTGCTGGCTGTCTGCGCGACGGAGCCGCGCGGCGCGTCCGACCGCTGGCTGCCCTATGAAACGCCGGAAACCGCGCTGCAGACGCGCGCGGTGCTCGAAGGCGATCACTGGGTAATCAATGGGCGCAAGCAATTCATCAGCAATGGCTACGATGCCTCGCTCTACGTGGTGCTGGCCAATACCCTGCGCGGCGCGACCATGACGCAAGGCACCTCGGCCTTCGTCGTGCCGCGTGATACGCCGGGGCTGAATGTCGTCAAATGCAACGAGACGATCGGCGGGCGCTTCATGAACAATGGCGAGATCGAGTTCATCGATTGCCGGGTGCCCAAGGATCATCTGCTTGCCGAGCCGAACACCTTCTTCAGGCAGTTCAATGTCTATCTTCGGCCCGGCAAGATCGTTCAGGCATCCAAGAACCTCGGCGTGGGCATGGCCGCTTTCGAGCGCACCGCGGACTATGTGCAGAACTATGTCCAGGGGGGCAAGATTCTCATCAAGCATCAGGCGGTGGCCCGGCGTCTTGCCGACATGGCGACCCGCTTGACCGCGGTTCGCTTTCTGGTGCGCGAGGCCGCGATCGCGGTGGATGAGAATTCGCCCAACCAGGACGCGCTATGCAATATGGCCAAGGTCTATGCCTCCGAGGAAGTTTTCAAGGTGGCTCAACACGCGATGGAGCTGCATGGCGGCAATGGCTCCATGCTCGAATTCGGCATCGAAAAACTGTTCCGCGACGCATCCATATTTCTTCATATGGATTCGACCGTCGACATCACGCACTTCAAGATCGTCAAGGCGCTGTTTCCCCATACGGCGGGCGTTTACGCCGGGCCGGAGAACTGATGATGCCGGCAAGCGAAACGCTGCTGCGCGTGGCGGTCATTTCGGACGGCTTTCCGTTGTGGCCGCTGCAAGTTGCCCGGTCGACCGGCCTGTTCCGGCGGGAAGGAGTCGAAGTCGCCCTGACCGTCACCGCGTCGTCGGCCAAGCAGATCGATGGGCTGGAACGCGGTGATTTCGATATCGGGATTCAGCTTCCCGACCATATCGTCAGGTCGGTCGCCAGGGGGGCCGATCTCTTTGCCTTCATGGCGCCGGCGCATGCGCTGGACATCGGCTTCATCGCATCGGCGGACATTGCCTCGCTGCGCGGCCTGAAGGGGCGGGCCATCGCCGTGGACGGCGCGCGCAGCGGCTATGCCCTGCTTTTGCGGCGCTTGTTGCGCTCGGAGGGCCTGGACGATGCGGATTATCGATTGGTCGAGTTTGGCGGCACCAGGGAACGCGCCGACGCCCTCGCGGACAAGCGCGCCGAGGCCGGATTCATCAACCCGCCTTTCGACCGGCAACTGCTGGCCAGGGGATTCGTCCGGCTGACCTCGACCCTCGAGGCGTTCCCGGCCTACCCCGGCGTCGTCGCCGCCGCCCGGCGTTCCTGGGCCGGCGAGCACGCGGCGTTGCTGACCGGCTTCATCCGCGCCTATCGCAATGCGTTTGCCTGGCTTGGCGACCCGCGCAACCGCGAAGCCGCGATCGACCTGGCCTGCGCCTGGCTCTGCGCCGAGCGGGCCGCCGCCGGCGCCGCCTGGGAGGATTTCGCTTGCCGCCCGGAACCGGCGCTCGCGGCCGACGGGATGCGGCAGGTCATCGACGTGGTCTGGGATGACGAAGGTTTTTCCAGCCCGGAACCCAATGCCGATCGCTTCCTCGATTTGAGTTATCTGGAACGCGCGCGGCACATTGTCGGAGGATACGAAAATGAATGAAGCAGCAACGAAGGATTTCGCCGATAGCTGTCTGCGGCGGCGCTGGGGCGCCACCATCGGCGGGGCGCCGGTCGACATCGGCGGCGGCGAAACCTTTACGGTGCATGAGGCGGCAACCGGCAAGGAGATGGCCAAGGTGCAGTCGTGCACCCCGGAAATCGTCGACCAGGCGGTGCGGGATTCCTACCGGGCATTCAACGGCGACTGGCGGCATCGCTCGCCGCGCGAGCGCGCCGAACTCATGCGCAAGCTCGCCGCGCGCCTGCGCGAACATGCCGACGAACTGGCGGACCTGGAAGCGCGCGAAGTCGGCAAGCCCCGGCGTGACGCGCTTCGCCTGGACATCCAGTTCAGCCATCTGTGTTTCGATTATTTCGCCGGGCTGGCCGACACGCTGCATGGTGAAATTCTCGACCAGGGGCCGATCGAGGCCAGGGTGATTTATGAGCCTTATGGCGTGGTCGCGGCCATCCTGCCCTTCAACTGGCCGCCGATGCACTTCGCCAAGAAGTGCGCGCCGGCGCTGGCCGCCGGCAACACCGTCATCATCAAGCCGGGCGAACAAGCTCCGCTGGCCGTTCTGCGCATGGTCGAGATCGCCAACGAGGTGCTGCCCCCCGGCGTGCTCAACTGCGTCACCGGGCTGGCGGCGGGCGCCGCGCTGGCGGGGCATCCCCGCGTGGAGCGCATCACCTTCACCGGCTCGACCGCCACCGGGCGCCGCGTATTGCAGAGCGCCGCCGAAAACATCACCTATGCGACCGTCGAGCTGGGCGGCAAGAACGCCCTGATGGTGCTTCCCGACGCCGATCTTCAGGTGGCCGTCGATGTGGCGCTGGAAGGCATGTTCTACAACAACGGCGAAGCCTGCACCTCGACCGCTCGCATCCTGGTGCATGGTTCGCTGTTCGAGGAATTCAAGCGGCGTTTCGTTGCCGCCGCCGACAAACTGATGGTCGGCGACGGCATGGATCCCAGGACGGACATCGGGCCGATGGTCGATGCGCGCCAGCGCGACCGGGTGCGGCAGTACCTGGAGATCGGCCTGAGGGAAGGCGCCCGGATCGTCTGGCAGGGCAAACTGCCGACGGATTCCCGCCTCGCTGGCGGCTTCTGGGTGGCGCCGACCATTCTCGAAGGCGTGACCGCCGATATGACGGTGGCGCAAGAGGAAATCTTCGGGCCGATTGCCTGCCTGATGCGTTTCGGCGACGAGGCGGAAGCGATAAGGATTGCCAATGGCACGCCATTCGGACTCACCGCGCTACTCGTCACCAGGGATGAGGCAAAAGCGTGGGCGATCGCCAAAAAGCTGGAGGCCGGCATGATTTTCGTCAACAACTACATGCGCAGGACCATGCTCGGCTCGCCGTTTGGCGGTGTGAAGGGAAGCGGTTTCGGGCGCGAGAATTCGCCCGAAACCCTGCGTGAATTCGTGCGCGCCAAGAATGTTCGCTTCCCTTCGGGGCGCGGCCCGCTTCCCACCTGGCCGCCGAAGGAGTGATCCGTCGGTCGAACGCCGGCCGGGCGGCTGTCTCAACCTCTTCGTAATGGCGCTTCCTAATATAATTACAAAGTCTCCGCAAATTCGGGGCGATTCACTGGAGGAACCATCACACATGGATGGGCTGAAAACAAAAGACGGCTATGCACAAATGCTTGACTACCTGGTCAAATCGATTCAGGGGCAGGCGTTCGCGCCGGGAGGGCGGCTGCCGACGGAGCGCCAGCTCGCGGAGGATTTCGGCGTAAGCCGGGCGGCCGCCCGGCGGGCGCTCGCCAAACTGGAAGCGGACGGGCTGATTTCCCGCCATGTGGGGCGGGGCACATTCGTCAGGCTGGATCAGGAAAACGGCAGCGATCAGATGACGCCCGTGGCGGCCAGCAAGGAGATGGTCAGCCCCGCCGAATTCATCGAGTCGCGCTTGCGCTTTGAACCCCAGTTGGCCTGGCTGGTCGCCACCAACGGCACATCCGTCGATTTTCAGCAGATGGGCGCCTGTCTGGAGGAAGCCGAGAAGGCCGAGAGCACCGAGGAATTCGAGGAATGGGACGAAAGATTCCATCAGGCCATTGCGGCGGCGACGCACAACACGCTGGCGATCGGCATGTACGACATGATTCTGGCGGTGCGCCGGGAGTACGCGATGTGGGGAACGCTGAAACAGCGGGGGCAGACCCCGGAACATCGGCTGGTCTATCAGCAGGAGCACAGGCAGATCCTCGATGCACTACAGCAGCGCGACGCCGAACTGGCATGTGAAATCATGTTCCAGCATATTCGGAACACGCGGCGGCGTCTGCTCGATTATTGATCCGTCGACCAAGATCAAATAGGGCGGCGGCTACGACGTGGGGTTGTCAGCGGCGTCAGAGCAGGCGCGCGGCCCGGCCCTGCCTTGCCAGCAGAGACACCGCTTTTTTGTCGAAGGAAACAAAGGTCTCCGCGCCGAGCCAGGCGCCGTCATGAGCAATGACGCCATCGGCGAAATCTCCCCCGGCGTCGAGCAGCGCCAGGCCGGCCTCGGCGGCTGGCCGGTTGGCGACGACATTGCTGGTGTTCAACAGGGCGCGAATCGCGGCGGCGACGTCCGAGCGGGCCACGCCGTATCGGCCGCGCAGCACCCAGGCAAGCTCGCAGAGCGTTTGCAGGCTCACCGCCACCATGTCGGCTGTTTCCAAGAGTTCGACGGCTCGCGTCGTCTGGGCTTCATCGTCGTCGACGACGGTGCGCAGCAGGACGTTCGTATCGGCGGTTACTTTCATGCCTTGCCGGCTCCGGCCGCGGCGCCTGCTTCGGCGATCGCCTCGCTGATTTCCTCGATGCTCAACCGGGCGCCGTTCGTCCTGCCCTTGAGGAAGCCCCGCAGTTCCCGGAACGAGCCTTTCGGCTGCGCGGCTTTCAGTTCGGCCCGGCCATCGGGCAGCAAATCCAGCGCAATCTTCTCGCCGGGCCTGATGCCCAGGTGGCGCAATACCTCTTTCCGAAATGTCACCTGACCCCGAGCGGTAACGGTGAGTGTGCTCATGGCATGGCTCCGGTTGCTGATATCGGCAGCGTAATGCAACTGTGCATTACTGGCAAGGCCGCCGCCGAATCGCTGTTTTCGGGGGCTACACGATTTGCCAGAGCAGAACTCCGCCGGTAACGAACAGGGAGAATGTGACCAGACGGTTGAATGTCGCCTGGCTGAAGCTCTGCTGCCATTTGTAGCCCACGGAAATTCCCGCCAGCGCGGCTGGAATCATGACGGTGTAGGCGATGGAATTGGAAAGCCTGAATAGTCCCAGGTAGAAATAGGGAATCGCCTTGACGAGATTGACCACGAAAAAGTAATAGGTGATGGTCGCAATGAAGGCGCTTTTCGGCAGCGACTCCCTGGTCAGGTAGGCCAGCAGCGGCGGCCCGCCGGAATGGGAGAGCATGCTGGAAAAGCCCGAAATGCCGCTCCAGAACCATGCGGAAACCATGCGGCTTGCGCCGGGTTTTGTTTCGTCGAGTTTGGCGGGAAGCCTGTTTTTGATGACGTTATGGGTTGCCAGCAGGATGGCTTGCACGCCGATGACCGCCTTCACCCACTCTGGCTTGAAGAAGGAGAACAGCGCCGCGCCGGTGATGATGCCGACGATGGCGCCGGGCAGCAGTATTTTCAACTGCGCCATCGAAACGTCGCGGCGAAAGCGCACGACGCCGGCGACATCCACCAGGTAAAGAATCGGCAGCAGCAGGGATGCCGCCGCCGCGGGCGGCATCCACAAGGCGAGGAGAGGGACGCCCAGCCCGCCGAAGGTGCCCGCGAAACCGCTTTTCGACACGCCGAGCATGAAGGCGATGAAGGCGCCAAAGACCATCAGGGTGCTATCGATCACAGCCTTCATCGCCTTCATG
>Ga0209628_10000436_pt1 | contig 25319 bp, 18 predicted proteins | sample TergutCu122P4_FD_187285 | JGI IMG/M metagenome (GOLD analysis project Ga0209628, IMG submission 187285) | Cubitermes ugandensis P4 segment gut microbial communities from Kakamega Forest, Kenya - Cu122 P4 (SPAdes) (version 2) | ecosystem: Host-associated > Arthropoda: Insects > Digestive system...
GCCGATGTTTTTTCATGGAACGGAAACCGTCATGAATGTTTTTCGCTATCTCGCCCGTCCCGGTCTGACCGGGGTCTTCGCCGCCGCGCTGATGCTCATGGCGCCGCCCGCATTTTCTTCCGACATCACGCACATGGACGGCGCGCCGACGGCCTTGACCCCAACTGTGGCCAAAGCCGAAGCGCCCGTTTCCTGGCGCGCTGCGCCGGACGCCGGCGCCACCACTGTCGTCGCGTTCGCGCCGTTGCCGGACACAGCGTTGAAAGCAGTGCAGGAAGAAAATGCGCCCGATCCGAACACCGGCTTTCAGATGGCGGTGCTCAAAGTCGGCGTCAACCGTAACGCTGAAACAGAGATCGACGCTGCCGCCGTCTTCGTTCTGAATTGGCAGAAAGCAGCAAGCGACGCCGCTGGTGATGGGCGCGTCGCGCGGATCGCGCTCACCTCCCCCGACGCGCGCGGAATGCGCGTAGCGTTGCAGTTGCGTGCGCTGCCCGACAGCGCCGAGATGCGCTTCTCCGGTTCTGCCGCGCCGGAAAAAATCCTCGGCGTGGTCAGCGGCGAACAGGCCAATGCGCTGCGCGACGGCAACAAAGTTTACTGGACGCCGGCCACCGATGGCGAAACCCAGAACATCGAAATCTACCTGCCGGCGACCGTCAACCTGGAAGACGTCAATGTCCGGCTGAGCGGCGTTTCGCATCTTTTTACTTCGGCGCAGGATCGTTTTCGTTCTTCTCTCGTCACCAAAGCCTCCCAGTCTTGCGAAGTCGATGCCGTCTGTAAATACGGCTCGCTCGGCGCTAAATTCCGGGATGAAGCCAAAGCCGTTGCCGCGATGCTTTTTACTCGGCCCGACGGGCAATACGTGTGTACGGGAAGTGTAGTAGAGTTTGGTGGCAATGATAGAACAATACCTTACATGTGGAGCGCTGCCCAGTGCATCAGCACCCAGGCCGTCGCGAACACCCTCAACACCTTCTGGCTTTACGAAGCCGCCAGTTGCGGCAGTGCGCAACTGAACGCCGACGCCATGCAACTGACGGGCGGCGCGAAGATTTTGCATGTCAAAACCGCGACGGATACTTTGCTGCTTAGCCTGAACGATCAAATTCCAGCAGAAAAAATACCATATGGAGTCGCTTGGGTCAGCGACCCGCTTCTCGGCGACCCGATGTTCAGCATTCACCATCCCAACGGCGATGTCAAAAAAGTCAGCACCGGCAAAGGCGCCGGGAGAACCTGTGACACCGTGTTCGGTTCCGACCCCGAGGTTGATACGTCCACCCTGTCCCTGGTCAGTTGGTCGGAAGGCACGATCGAGCCCGGCAGCGGCGGATCAGGCGCATTTACTTATAGAAGTTCTGATGGCTCTTATCGTCTTCGCGGTGGGTACACTGGCGGCTCCGCCTCTTGCTCGACTGTCGGCGCTTCCGTCAACAACGGCAACGCTTCCTGCTACTCGAATATTTCCCAGGTCTGGGACGATGTCAAGCAGTGGCTAACCGTAGGCGATTACACGCCATACCCGACCCAGGATTACACCGGGCAATGGATCAAGGTGGACAACAACGGCAACAACGATGAAAGCGCCTGGGGGCTGACCGTTCTTATGGGTTTCTCCAACAACTATAACTACATCTTTATTCCCTGGTATACCTACGACAGTTCGGGCAAAGCGTCCTGGTACATCTTTCAGGGCGATTCCTGGTCGGCCAACGACGTATTCTCCGCCGATGTGTACCGCTATTCGGGACCGAACTGGGGCGCGTTTCCCTACAACAACAGCAGGGTTGCCGGCGCCAAAGTGGGCACCGCCAAGCTGACGTTCACCTCGGCGACGAGAGCGACCTTTACCTACAACGTCGAGGGATCAAGCCGCACCATCAACCTCACCAAGCTTCAATAAAGGCGCTTGCGGAAGAAATAAGCAGAAAGAAACAAAGCCGATGTTTTTTCATGGAACGGAAACCGTCATGAATGTTTTTCGCTATCTCGCCCGTCCCGGTCTGACCGGGGTCTTCGCCGCCGCGCTGATGCTCATGGCGCCGCCCGCATTTTCTTCCGACATCACGCACATGGACGGCGCGCCGACGGCCTTGACCCCAACTGTGGCCAAAGCCGAAGCGCCCGTTTCCTGGCGCGCTGCGCCGGACGCCGGCGCCACCACTGTCGTCGCGTTCGCGCCGTTGCCGGACACAGCGTTGAAAGCAGTGCAGGAAGAAAATGCGCCCGATCCGAACACCGGCTTTCAGATGGCGGTGCTCAAAGTCGGCGTCAACCGTAACGCTGAAACAGAGATCGACGCTGCCGCCGTCTTCGTTCTGAATTGGCAGAAAGCAGCAAGCGACGCCGCTGGTGATGGGCGCGTCGCGCGGATCGCGCTCACCTCCCCCGACGCGCGCGGAATGCGCGTAGCGTTGCAGTTGCGTGCGCTGCCCGACAGCGCCGAGATGCGCTTCTCCGGTTCTGCCGCGCCGGAAAAAATCCTCGGCGTGGTCAGCGGCGAACAGGCCAATGCGCTGCGCGACGGCAACAAAGTTTACTGGACGCCGGCCACCGATGGCGAAACCCAGAACATCGAAATCTACCTGCCGGCGACCGTCAACCTGGAAGACGTCAATGTCCGGCTGAGCGGCGTTTCGCATCTTTTTACTTCGGCGCAGGATCGTTTTCGTTCTTCTCTCGTCACCAAAGCCTCCCAGTCTTGCGAAGTCGATGCCGTCTGTAAATACGGCTCGCTCGGCGCTAAATTCCGGGATGAAGCCAAAGCCGTTGCCGCGATGCTTTTTACTCGGCCCGACGGGCAATACGTGTGTACGGGAAGTGTAGTAGAGTTTGGTGGCAATGATAGAACAATACCTTACATGTGGAGCGCTGCCCAGTGCATCAGCACCCAGGCCGTCGCGAACACCCTCAACACCTTCTGGCTTTACGAAGCCGCCAGTTGCGGCAGTGCGCAACTGAACGCCGACGCCATGCAACTGACGGGCGGCGCGAAGATTTTGCATGTCAAAACCGCGACGGATACTTTGCTGCTTAGCCTGAACGATCAAATTCCAGCAGAAAAAATACCATATGGAGTCGCTTGGGTCAGCGACCCGCTTCTCGGCGACCCGATGTTCAGCATTCACCATCCCAACGGCGATGTCAAAAAAGTCAGCACCGGCAAAGGCGCCGGGAGAACCTGTGACACCGTGTTCGGTTCCGACCCCGAGGTTGATACGTCCACCCTGTCCCTGGTCAGTTGGTCGGAAGGCACGATCGAGCCCGGCAGCGGCGGATCAGGCGCATTTACTTATAGAAGTTCTGATGGCTCTTATCGTCTTCGCGGTGGGTACACTGGCGGCTCCGCCTCTTGCTCGACTGTCGGCGCTTCCGTCAACAACGGCAACGCTTCCTGCTACTCGAATATTTCCCAGGTCTGGGACGATGTCAAGCAGTGGCTAACCGTAGGCGATTACACGCCATACCCGACCCAGGATTACACCGGGCAATGGATCAAGGTGGACAACAACGGCAACAACGATGAAAGCGCCTGGGGGCTGACCGTTCTTATGGGTTTCTCCAACAACTATAACTACATCTTTATTCCCTGGTATACCTACGACAGTTCGGGCAAAGCGTCCTGGTACATCTTTCAGGGCGATTCCTGGTCGGCCAACGACGTATTCTCCGCCGATGTGTACCGCTATTCGGGACCGAACTGGGGCGCGTTTCCCTACAACAACAGCAGGGTTGCCGGCGCCAAAGTGGGCACCGCCAAGCTGACGTTCACCTCGGCGACGAAGGCGACCTTTACCTACAACGTCGAAGGCTCGAGCCGCACCATCAACCTCGTCAAGCTTCAATAAACCTTTCCGGATTTCTTGCAGACAGAACCCCCTCTCCCCTCGCGGGAGAGGGGGCTGGGGGAGAGGGGAAAAGCCCCTTCCCCCGTTTGCGGGGGAAGGAGTAAAGACGCCTTGTATTCGCCACCGCGATCTTTACCGCTTGCTTTCTTTTTATTATTTCACTACTCTACACGTTTCAATTTAATGGCATTTCCGAAAAGGAGAGGTATCGTGAGTTTCTTCTATCGTTCGCTTTGCTCCGGTTTGGCTGGATTATTTGTTGCGGCGCTGGCGTTCTCTGCGACGACGGCGTTTTCAGCCGACATCATGCGCGTTGATGGTGCGCCGGTGATCTCGACCAAAGCCGAAGCGGCTGTTTTCTGGCGCGCCGCGGCGGACGCTCGCAATACGACCACCATCACTTTCACGCCGTTGCCGGCGTCGGCGCTGAAAGCCTTGCAGGAAGAAAACAGCGATTCCAAAGCCAAGATTCTCAAGATCGGCGTGACCCGTGACGCCAATACGGGAATCGACGCGATGACCCCCTTTGCGCTGAACTGGAAAAACGTCGGCGACGGGCACATTGCCCGGTTGGCGATCACTTCTCCCGGAGCGCGCGGAATGCGCGCCGCGTTGCGACTACTTCGTGTGCTGCCCGATAACGCCGAATTGCGCTTCTCCGGTTCGGCGGAGCCGGAAAGAATCATCGGCGTGGTCAGCGGCGAACAGGCCAATGCGCTGCGCGACGACAACAAAGTTTACTGGACGCCGATTACCGAAGGCGAAACCCAGAATATCGAAATTTATCTGCCCTCGAACGCCAGCCCGAAAGAAGCCAGAATTCGGCTGAACGCTATTTCCCATCTTTTCACTGCAGCGCAAGACGGCTTCAATGCCGCTCTCGTAACCAAAGCATCGCAAAGTTGCGAAGTCAATGTTGCTTGTAAATTTGATTCTTTGGGAGCTGCTTTCAAAAATGCCTCCAGCGCTGTTGCCAGAATGGCTTTTCAGATTTCCGGAGGAACAGGTTATTGTACGGGAACGTTGTTGAACAATACTTCCGGCGCGCAAATACCTTACTTCTGGAGCGCGGCCCATTGCATCAGTACGCAAGCCTCTGCGAGCACCCTCAATACGTACTGGTTTTACGAAGCTGCCAGTTGTAATGGTTCCCAGTTGAACGCCAACTATACGCAACTGCTTGGCGGAGCGACGCTTTTGCATGCCAAGACATCTACGGATACGCTCTTGCTTCGTCTCAATAGCACGCCTCCAACGGGCGCTTATCTGGTTGGTTGGGATGCCTCCCGCTTTTCCAGCGGCGCTATCACCGGCATTCATCACCCCTACGCGGACATCAAAAAAGTCAGCCTCGGCAAGGGAGAGGGGAAAACTTGCGATACTGTGCTTCCCCCTGACCCCGATGTAAATAACGCCAATTTAACTTTGGTCAGTTGGTCGGAAGGTTCTACCGAGGTCGGAAGCAGTGGATCGGGCCTCTTTACCGTGTCGAACGGGCAGTACTATTTACGGGGCGGACTTGAGGGAGGCTATGCTTCTTGCTCGACCACGGGCGCCTCCGTCAACAGCGGCAACGCCGATTGCTATTCGAGCCTTAGTCTGGTTTACGACGACGTTAAACAATGGCTGGCGCCGAGCTCCACGCCCACACAGCCTGGTCCGACCCGGCAATACACCGGGCAATGGATCAAAGTCGATGGCAACGGCAACAACGATGAAAACGCCTGGGGGTTGACGGTTCTTCTGAACTTCCCTGGAAACGCGCGCTACATCTTCGTCCCCTGGTACACCTACGACAGCACCGGCAAAGCGTCGTGGTATATTTTCCAGGGCGACGTATGGTCGGCGAACGATGTGTTTTCAGCGGACGTTTACCGCTATTCGGGGCCGAGCTGGGGCGTGTTTCCCTATAACAACAGTAGAGTTGCTCCTGCTAAAGTAGGGACGGCTACGTTGACATTTACCTCGGCGACGAGAGCAACGTTTACCTACAACGTTGAGGGATCAAGCCGCACCATCAACCTTGCTAAACTTGAGTAAGTCTTTCGGTTTTTTAAACAGAAACAAACAGCCCTTGGCTTTGCCAGGGGCTGTTGGGTTTTTGATGCGCTCCATCTCCTCCTCTGTACCCCGCCCCCAAAACACGTTAATGTAGCGGTATCGTTCTCGCAGGAGGCAATCATGTCGTTAACGTCAAACTGGGTTTTCTGGGCTTTGTTGTCCGCTGTCTTCGCGGCGCTGACGGCCATTTTCGCCAAGGCGGGCGTCGAAAACATTGACTCCGATCTGGCGACGCTGATTCGCACGGTGGTGATTCTCATTGTGTTGGCGGGGTTTGTTTATTTCGCCGGGAAGTGGCGCTTTCCGCTTGAACTGCCGACGCGCGCCTGGGGCTTTCTGGTGTTGTCGGGGCTGGCGACCGGCGCTTCCTGGGTCTGCTATTTCCGCGCGCTCAAGCTCGGTGAAGTTTCCAAAGTCGCGCCGGTCGATAAACTCAGCGTTCTTCTGGTGGCTGTGTTCGCTGTTCTCTTTCTCGATGAGCGCCCTTCCGTCCGCGAGTGGGCGGGCATTCTGATGGTCGGCGCCGGTGTGTTCGTGCTGGCGCTGAAGCGCTGAAGGGTTCCAGAACGTCGGCCCTTGTTTTAACCGCAAAGAGCGCATGGAGCGCAAAGAAATTCTCACGCGAAGGCGCGAAGAACGCGAAGAGAAAACCCTCTCTCCCGCAGGCGGGGGAAGGAACTCCTACAACCGCCGGTGTTGCAACGCCGGCAACTGGCAGCGCACCTCTTCAATCCGCATCGGATCGACAACGCCTGCGGCGACGCCTTCGCCGTGCGGCAGGCAGGAGACGATTTGCCCCCAGGGGTCGATCAGCATTGAATGTCCGTAGGTTTCACGTCCGTTCGGGTGGCTGCCGCCTTGACCGGCGGCGAGAACATAGCACTGATTTTCAATGGCGCGGGCGCGCAGCAACACTTCCCAGTGCGCGCGCCCGGTCACTGCCGTGAACGCGGCGGGGACAACGATCAGCGCCACTTCTCCGAAACGTCGATAAAGTTCAGGGAAACGCAGGTCGTAGCAAATCGACAGAGCAACGCGCCCACATGGCGCGACGAAAGTTCCTGATGCGCTGTTGGCCTCCGGTATATCGCCGGCTTCGATCATTTCCGCTTCATCGTACGCTTCATCTCCGTTGGTGAATTTGAAAAGATGAATTTTGTCGTAGCGCGCGACGCGTTCACCGTCCGGCCTGTAAACAAGGCAGGCGCTTCTGGTGCGGGTTGGGGAAGAGGGGGGCAAAACCCCATCCGCTCGCGCTTCGACGGCAGGCTCTTGAAGGGGAGGGCTTTTGATCGGGACGCAGCCGCCGATCAGATAAATACGATGGGTTCGCGCCGTTTCCGAAAGAAAACGTTGCTGCAGGCCATCGCCGTCGTTTTCATAGGCGGCTTGCCGCGCGGCCAGCGGCGCGCCCAGGATGCCAAAATATTCAGGCAACAGCACCAGTTCGGCGCCGCCCGCAACAGCGGCATCAATCAAGCGACGCGCTACGACAAGATTCTCCTCGACTTCAGGGCCGGACACCATTTGCACCGTTGCAACCCTCATATGCCGCATGATTTTCCCCTAATGCGCCCGTTCGGGCGTCAGCGCTTCGGCAGGAGGAAGCTGCACGCCTTCGCGCGTTTTTTTCTCAACCGTCGGATCGTCCCAGGAGCCTTTAACGGTATATTCGTAGCTGAAGATTTTTTCAAAAGGGTTGCCGAGCACAATCTGTCCGATCAAGGCGCCGATACCGACTGCTGCTGCGCTGACCGGATTGGCCATCAGCAACACCGATGCTCCGGCTGCACCCACCGACAGACTGTCGGTCAGGCTGGGTTGAACATAGACGTTCAAATCCTGCGTTTCTTTACTCAGATCGACCGTGCCGGTGAGCTTGACTTTGGCGGAAGCGCCGTCCATCAGCAGATCGGAGGTGTGCAAAATACCGTTGTTGATCTCGGTGCTTCCGACAATCGAATCGAAGGCAAAGCCCTCGCTGAAGACATCGCGAAAATCCAGCGTGAGTCGGCGCGGTAACGCCTGTAGCGATAACACGCCCAACAAGCGGCCGATTCCCGGTTCGATTCTGGTGAAATGCCCTCTGCCGACGTTCAGGGTCAAATGGCCGTCAAGCGTGCCGAGATTAAAATCGCTCGGCGCATCGGCCCAGGACAGCGCTCCGTCGAGACGCACATCAGAGGCGACAATACTTCTCGGCACGCCAAAGTGTTCAAGAAATTTTTCGGCGTCGTTGACCTGCGCCGTAACATTGACTTCAGTGCGTTGCGCTTGCCTGGCCGTGCGCCACCATCCGTCTGCTGTGATCACGCCATCGGGATTGGACAAGACGACACTGTTCATGTGCCAATCGGGGCCGCGAGGTTCTGCCTGAACGGAAAGATGTCCCAGGTCTTTCTCTTTATAAAAAAAGTGGTCAACCTCAAAATCGACTTCCGGCCAGGGATTGACGCTGCCGGGAATCAGGACGGTACTGGCTTTTTGTTCCCCTCCGCTTTTTTCATCACTGCCTTTCCCATTACTGAAGCGCCTATCCCGCGGCGACGGTTTCTCCGTTTCGAGAAGCGCCAGCCGCGAAAATTTTCCCTTCAAGCGGCCGTTCACCGTTCCGTGGGCGTCGGCGTGTTCCCAGGCCAGGCGCCCTTCGGCCTCGCGGCTGGCGAGGTTAATTCCCCAGACGCCCGCTGCCTGGCGTGTCGAAAAATGGACTTCGTGCAATTGCCGACCTAACGCGCTCAAAGTGCCGATGTTGACATCCACGTCACTGAGCGCTAGGCCCTCCATCTTTTCGTTGCGCGGCAATGTTTGATACAGCGCATACCAGGGGGTGATATCGAGTTGCGTCAAAGCGCCGCGCACCGACAGTCCCGGCGTTGGCGGCAGTACAACGCCCGATGAACCCTTCGTTTCGCCGATGTTGACCAGCGCGCTTTCCAGCTTCCACGCTGTTCCGTTGGGAACACGCTTGGCGATAACGGTCAGCGGCGCTCCCGGGGATTGGTAATCGACCCGCCAATATTCTTCTTTAGGGGCGTCTTTGCCCGCTGTTGCTGCCAGCGTGTCGTGCATGATTTGTAATGGCGCGACGGCATACGCTTCTTTTCCCAGCGGCGCGGGCAAGTCAACCGTTACGCCGGTCAGCGGCGTTGTCAACAGCCAGTGCAATCCTCTTTTGCCGCCGGTGTTGAGTGTCAATCGCCAGGGTGTTGTGCCTGACAGGCGGTCGAGCAGCGGCAGCGAAGCATTCGTGTGCAGTGTTGAGAGGTTTGCTGTTCCTGTTCCCGTCAATACGACGCCACCGTTTTGCGATGTCAATGTTAACGTTCCCTTTCCTCCCAGCGCTTCGAAAGTCAAAGCATCGGCGCTGACATCGTGCTCCGTAAAGGTCACGATGCCTTGCGCTTGGGTCAGCGACGGCATTTCCGGAAGGTCGAGTGTGTTGCCGGCAAGTTTAAAAGAGCCGTTGACTTTGCTTGTTTCTTCACCGTCCAATGGAATATCGAGCTTCAGCGTCAGTGCGCCGTCGCCCGTTGCTTGCGTCCCCGTCAACATGTGATCAAGCCAGCCGCCGACCGGGCTTTCGTCGAGAAAACGTAAATAGGCTGCGACCGGGCCGCCGGCTGAACCGTCGATTCGCAAGTGCGGATGTTGTGCGCCGAGATCGGGGATAACCACTTTTGTCGGGCCCAACGGCGCATCGAAAATCGAACCGCGTTTGGCGGAGATGGTCATGCTCTCGTTGACAAAGCGAAGATCGGCGTCTATCCCGTCAATGGCAGGCCAGGCCGGATCATAAAGCAGCCGCGCATTCGCGACATGGGCCGTAACCGAAAAATTGCCATCCTTACCGCCCGGGAAAGGAAAGCGATCCAGATCGCCTTTCAAAACGACCTGGCCGTGATCGCCGGCGCCGCTCTTGAGACTTTCCTGCAACCATTTTCGAACATGTTCCCCGGCCACGTACGGAATGTAGCGGTAGGCGCCGGCAGCGGTGGCGCGTTGCAATTGCGCTGACAGATCAGCAATGCCGTCGCCGCCATTGGCCTGCCAGCTGCCTTGAACCGTTCCTTCGGCATCGGCGTTGGCGAAGTGAAGAGTGTCGATCCGAACGAGCAGTCCTTCCGGCTTGTGCGTCCAGCCGATATGACCATCCGCTGTGTCCAGCGATAGCGTTTCAGGAAACACGCGCGGAAGATCGAGTACGACATTGCGGCCCGTTAACGCTACTGTTCCCCGCGTTTCGTCGAACGATACCGTGCCGCTGATTCCGCGTATGCCCGGATAAGCTTCGTAGGCTTGTGCGCTGGCGTCGCGTACGGCGGCGCGTGCGCTGTAATGAATCAAGCGTAGCGATTCCTCCGCACCATTTCTTTCGCGAGCAAATTCCCAACGGCCGTTGCCGTTCTCCAGCACTCCGCGCGGCTTAAGCGCCGCCAGTGTTTGGCGCCAGCCGTTCGGCAACGGGACAAATTGCAACAACCCGGTCAGCACCGATACATCGAGACGATCGAATTCGAGATGGCCGCGTAGCGCCTGCGTCAACGATTCCGTCATCCGCAACGGCGTTTCCGGGCTGAGGCCTTCGAGCGTCAGCGTTGCCGTCATCGGCCCCAGGCGCAGGCCGCTTTTTTCGACAAGCGTCAGGCCATCGGTCGAAAAAACAGAGCGATTGCGCTCCTCGCGCCCCGTGAAACGGCCGCGTGCTTCCTGCAATTCCAGCGGCGCGATCGCCGGTTCGGCCGTAGCGTTTGAGGCTGCCAGGCCCGGCGCCCAATTTGCTTTGACATCATGCAAGGCCAGATCAACTGTTATCGACGTGATCCGTTGCTTCGACAACGACACCCACGTTTGTACGCTGCCCTCGCCACGTGTCAGCGCAACCGGCAAATCAATCCACTGCCGCAAGCTGCCGAGGTCAACGCGGTCCAGTCGTAGGTATCCTCCCCAGTCGTGGTCGAAACTGCGTTGCAGCAAACCGATCGACGTGTCGCCACGCACTTCAAAAGTCGCGCCCGTCTCCGATACCAGATCGCCGCGCAAGCCGAAGCGATAATGTGTCAAACTCCGCTCGCCGCGGAAATTCAGTTGTTCGATGATCAGCGGCGGCGCAGCGCGTTTCTCGTCGCGCCATTCGACTGTTCCGCCGTCGATTTCGATGGTTCGCTGCCGTAGCAGCCAGTCAACAAACGGGCTGTTGTCGGCGTTTTTTTCTTCCGGCGACGCCGCGAGCAACACGCCGCCGATGAACACTTGTCCCGCTGCGTCGCGTCGCACGATCAGCGCCGGCTGCTCAAGCCGCAGGCGCTTGAAGCGAACATCAAGATGGAGCAACGAATTCCAGGCGTCCACCTGCAATCCGACGTTGGGCAACGTCAGTTGCGCGGCGGAGGCAGGGGCGGTAGCGCCGGCGGCTTCACCGGATGCTGCATAAATTTGTAAATCATGGACGGTCAGTTGCGGATTCCACCCGTCCCAGCCGGTCTGGAGGTTTCCGAGCGTTACCGGCAAACCGATCCGCTCGCCGAAAAAATCCGCCACTTTCTGTGGCTGCGCTTCCCATTGCGGCAGCAGCACGAAACGGATCACCAGCAAACTGGCGATAAAGACCGCGATCAGCACTCCTGCGGCGATCAGGATGTACTTGAGAAACCGTAAAAAACGGAAAAGGACAAAGAAGTGGCGCGGTTTCAAGCCTGCATGCTTTGTGCTTATCGACATGAAAAACCCTGTATTTTCCGCAGGCTGCTAGGTCATAATAAAGGTTGGGCGATTGTACTCCGTTCGCGCGTGTTTCTGTTGCACATGCGTAACCGCTCACATTTTGATAACCTTTAATGGAAGGACCATTCCTCCGATATGGATCTGCCTCAGGCTCTCTCGTTCAGCGCTTACGCCCGGCGGATGGTGGTGGCGCGCCCTGAATACCGCGCCACCTGGGAAGCTGCGCCCGGCAAGTCGCTTGATTGGGACGCGGTCGTGACGCGCCCCGTCGCCGCCGCGCTTGCCGGTGGCGACGTGGATGGTCTCGCCGCGACGCTTCGGCAAGTTCGTCAGCACGTCATGCTGCACACGATGGCGCGCGACTTGATCGGCATTGCTGACCTCGATGAGGTGTGCGGCAACATGGGACGGCTCGCCGCCGACGGCCTCGCGGCGGCGGTCGCGCTGCATCAGGCGCAGCTCGCCGAGACGCGCGGTTGGCCGCGCGGCGAGGACGGCGACATTCAGCCGTTTGTTATCGTCGGTATGGGCAAACTGGGCGGCGGAGAGTTGAACGTGTCGTCCGATATCGACCTTGTTTTTCTTTACCCCGAGGGCGGGGAAACGGACGGTTCCCGCCCGCTCAGCAACCATGAATTTTTTGTTCGGCTGGGGCAGCGCGTGATCGCCGCGCTCGATGAAGTAACTGCCGACGGATTCGTGTTTCGCGTCGATATGAGGCTGCGTCCTTACGGCGAATCTGCGCCGCTGGCTGTTTCGTTTGATGCGCTCGAGCATTATCTGACGGCGCAGGGGCGGATGTGGGAGCGCTATGCCTGGCTGAAAGCGCAACCGCTTACCGGCAGTCGTCACGATGAGTTGCAACAACTGATTACGCCGTTCGTCTATCGGAAATATCTCGACTTCGATGCTTACGAAGGGCTGCGCGACGTGCGCGAACAGATCCGCGCGCAGGGCAAAACGCGCGGCTACGCGCACAATATCAAGCTGGGCAGCGGCGGCATTCGTGACATCGAATTTATCGCGCAGGCGTTGCAAATTGTTCGCGGCGGCCGGATTCTGGCGCTGCAACTGCGTGGCACTCGCGCGGCGTTGCGCGTGCTTGGTGAGCGTGCGTTGCTGCCGAGCGAAGCGGTCGATGAACTGCTGGCGGCTTACGATTTTCTGCGTCGCGTCGAGCACCGGCTACAATACCGGGACGATCTGGCGACGCAGACTTTACCGGAGGACGAAGCCTCTCTTGTCGCGTTGGCGCAGAGCATGAACTTCTCTTCTTCTGCAGCTTTTCAGGAGGCGCTCGACGCCCATCGGCGGCGCGTTACCCGCCGTTTTGAAGCCATGCTTGGTTACGACGCGCTTTCATCGACGCTCGCCGTGCCGACCCGCCCAGCGCCTGCTGACGCTTCGTGGGATGCTCCGGAGGAACTGGAACTTCTCCGCCAAACGCTCGCCGCCCATCATTTTGCCGATCCTGCCGCTATCGCCGACCGCATTGTGCGCACGCGCGAAAGCAAACGTTACGCGGCGCTGCCGGAGCGTTCGCGGCAACGCTTTGATGCGCTCGCGCGACAGATCATCGACATTGCGCCGTTCACGGTTTCGACGGTAAGCCCGCCGAGAGCGGAAAACGCCATTGACACCTTGTTCCTGCGGATGTTCACGCTGCTCGAAACCATCAGCCGACGCAGCGCTTACCTGGCGCTGCTCTCCGAGCATCCGCAAGCGCTACCGACGCTCGCTCGTTTACTGGCCGCTTCTTCATGGGCGGCGGATTATCTGAACCGCCATCCGATTCTGCTCGATGAATTGTTGGCGCCACAGGTTCTTCTTGCCGAACCTGACTGGCTCGCCTGGCGCGATGAGCTGACGCAAATTCTGGACGCGCATAACGGTGACACCGAACGGCAGATGGATGAGTTGCGTCATTTTCAACATGCCCAAACCTTCCGCTTGCTGGCGCAAGACCTGGCAGGGCAATTAACCGTTGAGCGACTGGCCGACCATCTGACGGCGCTTGCTGACCTCATTCTCGAGACGACGCTCGCGCATTGCTGGCAAACACTGATGCCCGAAGGTGCACCTCCTCGTTTCGCCATCATCGGCTACGGTAAACTCGGCAGCAAAGAAATGAGTTATGGTTCCGACCTCGATCTGGTTTTTCTCTACGAAGTCGGCGACGAGGGTGACGAAGCGGTCGCTCATTACACGCGGCTGGCGCAGCGGATGAACACCTGGCTGACCAGTACCACTGCCGCCGGCAACCTTTATACCACCGACCTGCGCTTGCGTCCCGACGGCAGCAGTGGTTTGTTGATCTCGCGCTGGGACGCTTTCGTTCGCTACCAGCGTGAAAAAGCCTGGACGTTTGAACATCAGGCGCTCACCCGCGCCCGTTTCATTGCCGGCGATAACGCATTGGGTGCAGCATTCATGCGCGAACGCGCCGCGTTGTTGCAACAGCCGCGCGACATCAACACTTTGCGCCGGGACATCATTGCCATGCGCGAGCGAATGTCGGAAGGGCATCCCAATTCGACGATGCTGTTTGATGTCAAACACGGTCGCGGCGGCATGGTTGACATCGAATTTCTGGTGCAGTTTCTGGTGCTCGCGCATGCCCATCGTTTTCCGACGCTGACCCGCAATACCGGCAATGTCGCTCTGCTGACTGCCGCCGCCACGCTCGGTCTTATCACAACCGGCGAAGCCGATGCCGCGATTCGGGCTTATCGCCTTTATCGTCGCCAGCAACACGCTGCGCAATTGCAAGAGGCGGACAGCGCCATGATCGACCCCTCGCTGGCGACGGAGGAGCGCGCCGCGGTTCGCGCCCTGTGGGATCGGCTTCTTGGCGTGTAACGAAAAAGCGAGAGCGATTTTGGGTCAAGGGGGCAGCGACAGGTTACGGAAGAGCGCAGCGAACCCAAACCATGCCTCCCATGCTCGTGGGGGCGAAGCGTAGCAAGAAATCCTAACTGTTATAATACGTATTGTAGCGGCGACACGCGCCGCTTTTCGGATATCGGTTCATGTACGTTTTCTTTGAGGATGACGGCCAGTTAAAAACGGGGACGCTCCTCTCCGAACAGCCCGCTTCATTACAAATTGAATTACCCAGCGCTCGCCGCCTCAAGGTTCGCAGTGATCGGGTATTGCTTCGCTTTGCTTCTCCTTCGGCAGCCGACGCTTTGCATGAAGCACAACGCCTGCGCGCCGAGATCGACCTCGATTTTTTATGGGAGGTTTGCGCCGAAACCGAATTCGGTTTCGAGGAATTGGCGCGCGATTATTTCGGTGCTCACCCGTCGCCCTCGCCGCCGCAAGCGTTGGCAATCGCGCTGGCGCTGTACGGCGCACCGATGTATTTCTACAAAAAAGGGCGCGGGCTTTATAAAAAAGCGCCGCCGGAAGCACTGGCGGCAGCCCGTGCTTCGCGCGAGCGCAAGGCGCGCGAAGCGGCGCAGATGGATGTCTGGTATCGAGACCTGTGTGAGAAACGAATGCCCGATGCGCTGCGCGACAAGTTGTCGATGTTGCTTTATACGCCGGACAAAGCTTCGCTCGAATACAAAGCCTTTACTGCCGCCTGTGATGCGCTGAAAATGCATCCGGTCGTATTGGCGCAGGCTTGCGGCGCGCTGCCATCGACGCACGAATATCATTTCAACCGTTTTCTGGCGCATACGTTTCCGCGCGGCACGGCGTTCCCTTCTTACGGCGCGCTACCGGAACTGCCGGAGTTGCCGTTCGACGATGTGCAGGCGATTACGATTGACGACAGCGCCACGACGGAATTCGACGATGCTTTTTCGGTGCGTTCGTTGGGCGATGGAAAAACCGAAATCGGTTTGCACATCGCTTGTCCGGCCTTGGCGATGGCACACGGCGCGCCGCTGGATGCCATTGCCCGTAGCCGTCTGTCCACGGTCTATATGCCGGGGCGCAAGATTACCATGCTGCCAGACGCCGTCATCGAAGCGTTCACGCTGGCGGAAGGAACGTCGCCGGCAGCGTTGTCGTTGTACGTGACGATGGATGCGGAGGGCACGCTTCTGCATCAGGAAACGCGGTTGAACCGCATTTCCATTGCAGCCAATTTGCGGCTTCATGAAATCGGTGAAGCATTTACGCGCGACGCTGCGCCGAACGACCCTCCTCATACGGAAACACTGCGCGCGTTGTGGCGCTTCGCCCAGCGCCGGGCGGCAGCCCGCGGCAAGAGCGAAATCCCGCGTATCGAGTTTTCGTTTTACGTCGGTTGGGAAGCAGCGCCCGAAGGCGTTGTCACAATTGAACCGCGCTTGCGCGGCGCGGCGCTTGACCGTTTGATTGCTGAATGCGCGATCTTCGTCAACAACGCCTGGGGACAGTGGCTCGCCGAACGAAATATCGTCGGCATCTATCGTATCCAGAACAACGGTCGCGTCAAAATGAATACGCGGCCCGGCGAACACCAAGGCCTAGGGGTTTCCCACTATTTATGGGCGACCTCGCCGCTGCGGCGCTATAGCGATCTTGTCAATCAGCGGCAACTGGTTGCTGTTTTGCAAAATGAAGCGCCGCCGTTCAAAGCGGGCGACAGCGAGTTATTGGCGATCATCGCCGACTTTGAAACAGTTTATCGCCAGTATGCCGAATTCCAGAGCGAAATGGAGCGCTACTGGTGTTTACGCTGGTTGTTGCAGGAAAACGTTGAAAGCGCCAACGCGGTAGTTACCCGCGAGAACAGCGCGCGCTTAAACGACATTCCGCTCAATATTACGTTACCCGATTTGCCGAACACGATAGCTCCGGGCGCCGTCATCCGCGTCGCGCTGAACAATATTGATCTGTTGTTCTCGACCGTGGAAGCGCGCTATCTCGGTGAAGTGTCATGATGAACCACGAGAGACACGAAAACCGCGAAAAACAGCGGTCACAGGTGAGGGTTATATTCTTTTTTGCAGCGTCGCGTTTTCGCGTCAGTAAAACACAAAGAGCGGGTTTGAAACCCGCCCTTTATACAGAGACACCAGCGATCAAAAAGACGCCGACGGATCGCGACCCTGCAATGCGGCGATCCGCTCTTCAATTGGTGGGTGCGTTGCGAACAGCGACGACAGTTTGCCGCCAGCGATCCCGGCTGCTTTCATCGACTCCGGCAACTCCGCAGTTTCCAGACCGCCCAGACGGCGTAATGCACTGATCATTGATTGCGGTTGACCCAGATACGTTGCGCTGCCGGCGTCGGCGCGGAACTCGCGTTGCCGCGAGAACCAGGCGACGACCGCGCTGGCCAGGATGCCGAGCACGATTTGGCAAATGATGACGGTAATCATATATCCTGGGCCGACGCCGCGTTCGGTTCGGAAGATGGCCTTATCGACGATGAAGCCGATCACTCGCGCCAGGAAGAAAACGAAAGTGTTGACGACGCCCTGAATCAGCGTCAGCGTCACCATGTCGCCGTTGGCGACGTGCGCCATTTCGTGCCCGAGCACCGCCTCGACTTCGTTGCGGCTCATGCTCTGCAACAAACCGGTAGACACGGCGACCAATGAAGCGTCGCGGCGGGCGCCCGTGGCGAAGGCGTTTGGCGGGCCATCGTAAATCGCCACTTCCGGCATGCCGACGCCGGCGCGCTGCGCCAGCTTGGTAACGGTCTGCACCAGCCAGAGTTCGGTGTCGTTCTGCGGCGCCGTGATGACGCGCGCGCCCATCGAATATTTGGCGATGAATTTCGACATCAGCAGCGAAATGAAAGCGCCGCCGAAGCCGAAAACGGCAGAAAAGGCCAATAACATCGTTAAGTTAAGCCCTTCCGCCGTCAAAAAACGATCGACGCCCAGCACCGAGCAAACAATCGACAGCACCACCATCACGGCGATATTGGTGGCGATAAGTAAAAAAATCCGTTTCATGAGGACTCCTTAAAGCAATGGATTATTATGATACAGCGTTTCCAAAAACGCCAACCAACAGAAAATGGGGACAAAAGCAGGAAAAACAATAGGGAAATATAACCAACCCGGCATCACAGACTCATCCGCGGCCAAGCCACGGTTTACAATGCGTTAGCACTTCCGCCCGGCGTCATGGCCGCTGATCGCCGCCGGTTTTTCGACCACTTTTTTCAGTATTATATCCCTTTTGTTCGGGCGAATCTGCCAAGGGATTCCGGTTTGATTTGAATGTAAGGGAGCGGTCGTGTTCTCACTACTTTTTCGACGCCACATTTTTCTGGGCTATGGATTGTGCACGCTGTTCGCCGTTTTTGCCACGGGCTGTCAGACCGTGCAAACGACACAGGCCGGCGCGGTGGGCATTGATCGCCCGCAACGGGTGTCGTCGCTGGTCGATCGCAATGACCTGACCCGACAGGCGTCATTACAATATACCGAGACGCTCAAAAACGCCGACAAAAAGGCTTCGCTCAACACAGACCCGGTCATGACTGAGAGAGTGCGCGCAATTGCGGCGCGGTTGATCGAACAAACGCCGGTGTTTCGCCCCGATGCCCAGCAGTGGAACTGGGAAGTGAACGTCATTCAGGCCGACGACCTCAACGCCTGGTGTATGCCCGGCGGCAAGATCGCGGTGTATTCCGGGCTGATCGACCGTTTGAAACTGTCCGACGATGAAGTAGCGGCGGTGACTGGGCACGAAATCGCCCATGCGTTACGCGAGCATTCATGGGAGAAAGCGTCGGAAATGGCCGTCGCTAATGTGGGATTGGGTGTGCTCGGCGCGGTCGTTGGCAAAGGCTATTCCGATCTCGGCGGGTTGCTCTATAGCGTCACCTTTCAACTACCCCATTCCCGCGAGATGGAAACTGAGGCGGATCGTATCGGCGTCGAATTGGCGGCGCGCGCTGCCTTTGATCCAAGAGCAGCAATTTCGCTGTGGCAAAAAATGATGCAGATGGAAAAAGGGAGCACGCCTGCTTTCTTGTCAACGCACCCGTCGAGCGAAAACCGACAATCGGATCTGGCGCATTACGCCGAAATCGTGATGCCACTGTACGAAAAAGCTGTTGCGGGAAGAACGACGGTAAAGCCGCCTTCGGGAAAGTGACCTGAAAAGTTCATTGCTCGCAAACGATAGCGCGGGCTGGCGCACTGCGATACGGAAATCGCCAAAGATGCGCTTTCTTCCGTACCCAAGGCGATCAAACCCTGGCGTGGCGAAGTAATTACGGCATAAGATCAGGATCGCGCACGCAAAAAGCCGGGCTCATGTTTCTGAAGTAAATTTCTTTTCCTTGCGCGCTCTTACTGACAACGGCCAGCATTTGCGTCGGCTTGATGCGCCCGGACGAAATCTCGCCCTCATCGCGCGCCTGAATCCGGTCGATGAAAGCACGATCCCATTCGTTATCGACATTGAAGTTAGGCCCGAAGCAACGGTCGATGAACGGAGAAATCACATTGGAGAACGCCAGAAAAAATTCAAAGGAGAAGCGTTCGATAAGAAGGCGCAGGATGTCCTGCGACCGGATGCCTTCAAATCCCTCGGTGGAGCAATCCCGGTTGATAAAAATATCTTCCTGCTTTTTTGTCAGTCGGTTGTAGTGGTAATTTCGCGGCAATTCGCTCCAGAACGCCTCGACAATGGCGAGGGCTTCCGGCCAACGCTGGTGGCCGTTGCGACCGATCATGTCGGAGATGATGAACAATCCCGTTGGCGTCAGCGCTTCCTTGATGGCGTCGAAAAGTCCTTCCAGATTGACGACGTGGTGTAAAGACTGGTTGGCGATCACCGCATCGTAATCATGGCGCGGGCGCCAGTGATTGAAATCGGCTTTCTCGGTGAAGATATGTTTTTCGAGTCCGTTTTGTTTTGCCAGTTCTTCGCCCCTCTTGAGCATGGCCGGATTCAGATCAATGCAACGGAGGGTGAAGTGGTTCATTCCAAGTTGCCGCAAAGACAAGGCGATGCGTATTTCCGTATCGCAATTTCCGGAGCCGATGCTGGCAAACCGCACTTCGTCTTTGCCGGAATTCAGCGCCGCTTCGTGCAGGTGTTTGACAAAAAAAGAATCCGGGTCGCTGAACCCGAATTCCTGACATTTGGGCAGGAGGTACTTGTTCGACCAGTAGTGAAAAATGGGCGGGAGGTCATGAATCCCAGCAATATATTTATACCGCAGCTTCTCAGCACAGCTCCGATACCAATAATCTAAAGTAGCATTACGAGAGAAAAGGCAACCTACGGGGTGAAAAAGTTTTCGATGTCTTCGGAGGTAGCGTAATAACCAGGGAGCCATACTCATAGGGTTTCAGCTTCTACCGAGCGCCGAATTTTGTCGAGATCGACTTGTTCGATGTAGGTTGGGATGTTTCGCCAGATCGTATGATAACCGTAACCGCCGTTTTGCATTTCGTCGAGCGCTTGCGCGCGAGTCCAACCCTGATAAAGCATCCGGTACATCGCCGTGATCATGCCGGTGCGGTCGGCGCCGTGCTGGCAATGCAACAAAAACGCGCCTTTCGCCTCGGCCTGCCGAATAGCGCGCAATGCCGCCACCACCTCATCGTCACCGATTTCCCCAGCGCTCATCGGCACGCGAACGGCAGCAATGCCGGAGTCGGCCAGAATCGCATCGTCGGAGTGAAAATGACGCAGATTGATGACGGTTTGAATCTTCAATTCAGTCAAATTTGCAACTTGCTTTTTGTCGAACTGTGCGCTTCGGTAAAAAAGCGGTGTGACCTGATATAAATTATATTCTTTGTCGATCAAAACAGCCCAGGAGGCGTTGCGCGCTTTCTGCGCTGTTTGTTGCGCAGCAACATCCTGTTTTGCCGAAGCGAGCGGTATTCCCGCGAGAAACATGGCAATCGACAACAAGGCAAAAAAACTTTTACTTAAGCCGCTCATGGTTCTGTTTTGTAGTACACGATAAAGGGAACTACACTTGATCGGGCGGCCACTGTCTGGCTGCATGCAGGATGCGAAGGATGCGCGCTGTGTCGTTGGTCAGATCATAAATCAGGAGGTAATTCTGATGCACGACCAACTCTTGCGTCCCTACAACTCGACCGAGCCGGCCAAGTTGGGGGTGATCGATAAGCAGCAAAGCCTTTTCCGAGAGCGATTCATCTAGAGCCAGCGCTGCAGCGGGGTTGCTCTGTGCGATGTGGGCACGAATTTCTCTCCGATCAACAACCGCCGAATGTGTCCAAACCAGATTCACGATGCGGCGCTGGCCACCTTCCGACGTGTTTTGGCGCGCCAAGCTTTGGCCTCAGCTTCGACCTCTGCGGCGGGTATCAGACGCCCCGCTTCAGCCTCACTCAAACCAATGTGCACTTGACGACGAAACCACTCGTCATGTTTCGCGGCATTTTGTTGCCCTACAAACTCGCGCATAAAATCGCGCAAGAGTTGCGCGCCAGTGCGATCGCGCGCTTTTGCGGCCATAGAAAACTCATTTTTCAGGGCTTCATCGACCCGGAAAGTAAAGGTTGCTTCGCGCATAACAAACTCTTGTGTGTTACACAATTACTCCATGATAGCACAAATTACAGCTTATCAACGTGCCTGGGCCGTCTGTGTTGGCGCAGCAAAGCCAAGTCGTGCACAGAGCTAAAATCACGCTGCCTGTACAATAACGGCTCTTGCTTCTCAAGGAACAACATGATTCTCGTTACCGGCGGTGCCGGTTTCATTGGCTCGAATTTCGTTCTGGATTGGCTGACGCAGTCCGCCGAACCCGTGCTCAATCTCGACAAGCTGACCTATGCCGGCAATCTCGGTAATCTGGCGACGCTCAAGGACGACGCGCGCCACGTTTTCGCGCGCGGCGACATCGGCGACAGGGCATTGCTTGCGCGGCTGTTGGATGAATATCAACCGCGCGCCATCGTTCATTTCGCGGCGGAAAGTCACGTTGACCGTTCGATTCATGGGCCGGCAGAATTCATCCAAACCAACGTGGTCGGCACGTTCACTTTGCTGGAAGCGGCGCGCGCTTATTGGAGCGCGTTGCCCGAAAGTGCGCGAAAGGCATTTCGCTTTCTGCATGTTTCGACCGACGAGGTGTACGGCTCGCTCGGCGCAAACGATCCGGCTTTTTCAGAAACCACAGCGTATGCGCCGAACAGTCCCTATTCCGCGTCGAAAGCGTCATCCGACCACCTGGTGCGCGCGTACCATCATACTTACGGTTTGCCGGTGCTGACCACCAACTGCTCGAACAACTACGGGCCGCGGCAGTTTCCGGAAAAACTCATCCCGTTGATGATCGTCAATGCGTTAGCCGGAAAACCGCTGCCGGTATATGGTGACGGGCAAAACGTGCGCGATTGGCTGTATGTTGGCGATCACGGCACGGCGATCCGCGCCGTGCTCGAAAAAGGCGTTCCCGGCGAAGTTTATAACATCGGCGGCAACGCCGAAATGAACAACCTCGACGTGGTTCATACATTGTGTCGTGTGTTGGCAACACAGCGCCCCGGACGCGATTTCACCTCGCAGATCACGTTCGTCAAAGACCGCCCCGGACACGACCGGCGCTATGCGATCAACGCCGACAAGATTCGCCGCGACATCGGTTGGAAGCCGGTTGAAACGTTCGAGAGCGGCCTGACCCGAACCGTGCGCTGGTATCTCGACAACGAAAGCTGGTTGATGAGCATCACCAGCAAAGCGTATCAGCAGTGGATCGACTTACAATACACCGAACAGGAACAACGATGACTTCACTACAACGCGCGCGCAAAGGCATCATTCTCGCCGGAGGTTCGGGAACGCGGCTGTATCCGGTGACACAAGTCATCTCCAAACAACTTTTGCCGGTTTACGACAAGCCGATGATTTATTATCCGTTATCAGTGCTGATGTTGGCCGGCATTCGCGACATCCTGTTGATTTCGACGCCGGAAGACACGCCGCGCTTTCGGCAGTTGTTGGGTAGCGGTCACGCTTGGGGGATAAATTTTACTTACGCGGTACAACCTTCCCCCGACGGACTGGCGCAAGCATTCATTATCGGCCGCGATTTCATCAATGACGGCCCTTCGGCGCTGGTGCTGGGCGACAATATTTTCTATGGCCATGATTTACACACACAACTGCATCGCGCCAATACGCAACATGAGGGTGCGACGGTTTTTGCTTACCCGGTGTCGGACCCCGAGCGCTACGGCGTCGCTGAGTTCGACACGCAGGGGAAAGTGATCAGCCTCGAAGAAAAACCGAAAGCCCCGAAGTCACGCTATGCAGTGACGGGTTTGTACTTTTACGATGCGCGGGTATGCGACATCGCGGCGAAGTTGAAACCGTCGGCGCGTGGCGAGTTGGAAATTACCGACGTTAATCGCACTTACCTGGAAAGCGGTGATTTGCGTTGCGAACTGATGGGGCGTGGCATGGCCTGGCTTGATACCGGCACGCACGAGTCATTGCTTGAAGCGGCACAATACATCGAAACCATCGAGCGTCGGCAGGGATTGAAAATCGCCTGCCCCGAAGAAATTGCGTACCGTCAACGCTGGATCGACGAAACGCAATTGCGTGCGTTAGGAAACGCGATGGCGAAAAACAGTTATGGACAGTATTTGCTGCGCTTGCTCGACGTGCCGGTATGGAGCAGTCGAAAACCCGACTGACCGCCATCATGAACATCATCGACACCGCCATTCCCGACGTTAAAATTCTCGAGCCACGCGTGTTCGCCGATGCGCGGGGTTCTTTCTTTGAAAGCTGGAACCGCAAAACGCTGGCCGCCGCCGGACTCGACCTCGATTTTGTGCAGGACAATCATTCGCGCTCGGTGAAAAACGTATTGCGCGGTTTGCATTACCAGATTCAACACGCTCAAGGAAAACTGGTGCGCGCTATTGTTGGCGAAGTGTTCGACGTTGCCGTCGATTTGCGTCGTCACAGTCCGACGTTCGGACGGTGGGTCGGCGTTACGCTATCGGCGGGAAACAAACGAATGCTGTGGATTCCGCCCGGCTTCGCGCATGGCTTCGTTGTGCGCTCCGAAGTCGCCGAGTTTTTATACAAAACGACTGACTACTGGCACGCTGAACACGAGCGCACTTTACTGTGGAACGATCCGGCGCTGGCGATTGAATGGGGCGTTGTCGAAGCGCCGGTTTTGGCTGCGAAAGACGCCGCCGGTGTTTTGCTGAAAGATGCCGAGGTTTATCATTAATCTCTCCTCTCCCCTCGTGGAAGAGAGGGTGGGTGAAAAAAGCGAAGAAAGTGGGGCGTCATGAGCGAAACTGAAACATTCACGCGCCTTCTGCTGATCGGTAGCGAAGGCCAGATCGGCAGCGCGTTGGCGCGACGATTGCCGCAGGCTTTTCCGCAAGCAACGGTGATGGCGACGACGCAAGATCGCGTTGATTTTACGAAGCCGGAAACACTGACAAAAGCGGTTCGAGAATTTATCCCCGATCTCATCATCAACGCAGCTGCCTATACCGCCGTTGACCGCGCCGAACAGGAGCCTGCGCTGGCGCAACAGATCAACGGCGTTGCACCGGGGATTCTCGCCGAAGAAGCGAAACGCTGCGGCGCAGCGCTTGTTCATTACTCGACGGACTATGTGTTTGACGGCAACAAACGAACGCCGTATGTCGAGAGCGATGCGGCTCATCCGCTCAACGAATACGGCCTCAGCAAGCGCGCCGGAGAAATAGTGGTTCAACAGTCAGGGGCCTGTGCGTTGATTCTGCGAACGAGTTGGGTTTACGGGCTGACCGGACGCAATTTTCTGTTGACGATGCGGCGACTGGCGAACGAACGTGATGAGTTACGTATCGTTAACGATCAGATCGGCGTACCCAACGACAGCGAGGCGCTGGCGGCGGCGACGGTAAAACTCATTGCTCTGGGAAAAACGCGCTTGTGCGAGCATGCGGGCTTGTACCATCTGTCGGCGACCGGCGCGACGAGTTGGTTCGGTTTTGCACAGGCGATCTTTGCCGCATTGCCCGAGGGTAACAAACGCCCTCGCCTGATTCCGATCACTACCGCAGAGTATCCGTTGCCGGCAACACGACCTGCGTATGGTGTGTTGTCGTCAGAACGGCTATGGCAAATATTCGGGATTTCGCTACCGTCCTGGCAGACGATGCTTCAGGCGTGCCTGGCGCGAGGGCGAACGAATTTTTGATGGCTGATTCCGGCGGCGGCGAATTGGGGCCTTCGGCTTTATCCACCTTACGCCTGCTTTGTGCTCTTTGTGGTTAAACCATTTTTTGATTCCTTAGCGATGCTTTTTTCGACATGGAATTGGAGCGGTAATGAATGAAGATAAAGTTAAAAACATCATAAGCCTTTCGTCAAAAGAGAGGGCTTCTTATTTCGTAAGAAAAGTTGCTGATTTTGAGGAAGTATGGGGGCTTTACTCGAAAGCGGGTTGGGTAACATGTGCAACTGCTTCTGGAGCGCTCGGTTTTCCAGTGTGGCCAGAGTCGGGTTTTGCTGCATTGTGCGCATATGGCGAGTGGGAAGAAACCCGGCCTAAAAAAATTCTTCTTCCCGAGTTTCTTTGTAAATGGTTGCCTGGCTTGAGTAGAACCTATCTCAAAATTATTGTACGGAAAGAAATGTCTGCCTACAATACCGTTCATGCTAAAACTGAGTGATGAACAATGGGAGCGCATCCGGAGATATTTTCCGGAGGAGAACCATCCGACGAGTCGGGCTGGGCGTAAGCCGGTTCCAGCCCGGAGTATTCTAGAG
>Ga0209628_10000437_pt1 | contig 25306 bp, 19 predicted proteins | sample TergutCu122P4_FD_187285 | JGI IMG/M metagenome (GOLD analysis project Ga0209628, IMG submission 187285) | Cubitermes ugandensis P4 segment gut microbial communities from Kakamega Forest, Kenya - Cu122 P4 (SPAdes) (version 2) | ecosystem: Host-associated > Arthropoda: Insects > Digestive system...
TGGTACACGCGACCAACTGATGTTGGATGCCGCCAACAACCAGTTTATCAATATTAAAGATGTTATTGAAACGATTAAAGACCCCAAATTTGACGGGAAAAAGTTTATTGTTTTTTTGCCTGATGGACAAAGATTTAGAATAGATAACGCGGCTTATGGACCGCGTATTCCGGCAAGTTTCGCTATTCCTGTAAACAAAGAGAAAGTGTTGGCAAATGGTACAGTGCGCCCCGAAGATGCTGAATTAATTGTGGATAGAATTACCTGGAACAGAAGTACTAAAGAGATTAACGACATCATCCGCGCCAATCTGATTTTGATGGATATTTTGGCAAACTTTAACTGGGATAGACCGCTCTATTTTTCTATTACTTCCGGCCCCGAAGCCTATTTTGGTTTGGAAGATTATTTTCAATTAGATGGTATGGCTTATCGTTTAGTGCCTATTAAATCAAAAAGCGGCAGAAGCAACTTGGATATTGGAAGAGTAAATACCACTACGCTGCCCGATAAATTGCTGAACGATTTTCCTAATCATGCCCGCGTGGATTTGGTGAACAACCCTGAAAGAGCGCAAAAACCGGTGTACCCTTATCTTTGGGGTGGAATTAACGACAAAAGGGTATATCATCCCGAAGAAACCGCACGGATGTTTGGCACTATTAAATCTATTTATTTACGGACGGCCAATCAATTGGCAGCCGAAGGAGATATTGAAAAAGCCGAACAAGTTCACGACAAAATCATTGAAACTTTTAATCCGGAGCTAACCCCCTATATTTTAGCGCACCCGGGAAATCCTGCACCAACCCTCTATTCTATCATGCAAACCGATGCTTTGTTTAAATTAGGTACGCCCACTGCTACAGAAAAAGCGTTAAAAATAATTGGAATTATGTTGGACGAACTGAAAGAAACTTTCAAATGGTTTGAAAAGTGCGATGAACGCACTTTGGCTATCCATTCCGAAACAGTTAATCTGTGTTTAGAATATTTAAACCGTATTGATAATCAACTCTCTGATGAACAACGCTTGATGCTGCAGGAAAAATTTGAGCAATTAAAACTTACCAAAACCCTAACCACGCAGGCAGCACAATATAGCGCACAAGTTGATTTTTACTTTAGAAAAGGGATGGAAGCACAACGAGATTTGTTTGAAATCTTAGCCAAATTAGGACACCTTAGCGAGTTTGCCACTATGATGAACGACAATATACTGGAAGAAAATATCAATCGGCTTTTAGAATCAAAGATTGATATGATTGGTGCCGTTGACCCGCAATCGGGAAAAATGCTGAAAAACTACTTCTTTGGCGATAGATAGAATTATTATTTGTCATCAATTATTCGTTTGTTGGTTTAATTTGAAGTTCTTTGTTAGAACTTCCTTTACCGTATCCATATCTATAGTTTTATGGAGTTCTTTTTGCATGGAGGTTACCCCTTTATCAATAAAACCGCATGGGTTAATATACTTAAAATAAGACAAATCGGTGTTTACATTTAAGGCGAATCCGTGCATGGTAACAAATCGTGAAGCGCGCACTCCGATGGCGCATATTTTGCGCGCTACCGGCGTATTTGCCTCTAACCAAACACCTGTAGCCCCTTCTAAACGGGTGCTGTGAATGCCAAAATAGTCAAGTGTTTGAATTATCGCCTCTTCCATTTTGAAAATATATTTCTTCAACGAACCGCCGTAATTTTCTAAATCTAATATGGGATACCCCACCAATTGCCCGGGACCGTGATAGGTAATATCCCCGCCTCTGTCAATTTTATAATAAGTGGCCTTAATCTTACTTAGAAACTCTTCATGGATAAGAAGATTACCCACTTGCCCGTTTTTTCCTAAAGTATAAACGTGAGGATGTTCACATAAAAAAACAGTTTCCAAATCGCGAGTGCTTCTTCCCTCTTTTTTGGTTTGAATAATTTTATTGAATAATGTTTCTTGATTATCCCAGGCCTCTTTGTAGTCAATCGTTTGCCAATCAATGAATTTCATGCTATACATTTTTAATTTTATCCGACCTGTAGGAAGAGCGCACCAAGGGAGCACTTTCCACATGTTTGTACCCTAACTCCAAAGCATACGTTTTGTAAATATCAAATTGCAGCGGTGTAACATATTCTACAACAGCAATGTTATTGGCAGAAGGTTGTAAATATTGCCCAATGGTAACCATTGAAGTTCCCACATTTTTTGCCTCTTGCAAAGTTTGAAATAGTTCCGCTTCCGTTTCGCCCAATCCAACCATAATACCCGTTTTTGCTAATATTCCCGAAGCAGCAATCTGTTTTAATGTTTCCAAACTGTTTTTGTAGGTAGCCTTGCTTCTCACCTCCGGAGTTAGTCGTTCAACGGTTTCTAAATTATGCCCGATAATATCCGGTTTTGCGTCAATCACTATTTGCAGTAATACATTATGATAATCGGGGATTAACAGTTCAATGACTGTATTTGGGTTTTTTTCGCGAATTTGCCGCACCGTTTCTGCCCAGTGCGCGGCGCCTTTATCAGGCAAATCGTCTCGGTCAACGGAGGTTATCACACAATGTTTGAGTTTCATTAAGAAAACGCTCTCTGCTACTTTCGCCGGCTCTGAGTGAACCAACGGTAATGGTTTTCCGGTTTTTGTAGCGCAAAATTGGCAACTTCTTGTACAAATATCGCCCATAATCATAAACGTGGCGGCTCCCCTACCCCAACACTCACATTGATTGGGGCATTTTCCACTGCTACATATAGTATGTAAAAAATTTTCTGCAACTACCTTTTTTACAAAAGAAAAATTTTCTGTGTGTTCAATTTTGATTTTCAACCAATTAGGTTTGCGTAGAATTTCCATTAAAAAAAATTTTGCAAAATAATAGATTTTTTTTCGGTTACCCCTTGACAAACCCTTTTTTTGGTTGTATATTTGCCGCGTCTAATCACTACTCATTATACTCATCTTACTATGCAAACGCAAAAAGTATTACACATTGAATATCAAACAAATAAAAAAGAAAAAGGAAACATTTCTCAAAAATCTGTTGACTTTCAAAAGGAGATAGAATACATGACTACGGAAAAACCACCGTGACGATTCATAAAAATGCTTGAAAGAATGTTAGAAATTCTTTAAGGCGGGCGGAGTATTTCCTACGAAAAGCCAAACGAGTAGAAGGAACAAAACTAATTTTACTAATTATGTCTGCTTAAAAGGAAGCGAGACGTTAAACTAAAAAAACTAAAATGAAAAAAATTATAATTAGCTCAGTAGTAGTGGCTATTGCCATCATTTCTGTAATCTTTTTTGCATGTAATAAAGAAAAAGAAACCAGCGAAAAACAAGCATCTGCATCTGCCCAAAATTTTATAAAACTTGCACACGAAGGTGCAGTTACGCATAACGAAGGCTTAGAATATGTTTATGCACGACTTGCAGAAATCAAAATTTCAGAAAATCCACTTGCAGTGGTAGAAAATCTAACTTTAGATTTTATTAAAACTCACTCTTTTTTTAAATCAGATATAGATGCCGCTTCAAAAGCCGCTAAAACTGTATTTGATAAATTTACTTATTATAAAAAACATCAAACTAAATCCTCTTCAACCCTATGGCTTGAAGCTGACGAAAGCTTACTGACGACAAGCCAAAAAATGTGGCTCACACAGGTAAATGATGTCATTGATCAAAATGATGATGTTATCTTGATGGCAAAGAGTTTAGATAAGATTAGAGACCTCGTTATTAAAGAAGGCAGTGAACAAGAGCAATATATTACCATTATTGCTATTGAAGTAACAAAAGAAACCATGGATTATTGGTATAACAATTATCCTGAGTGGGAAAGATTATTATCTGAAAAACCTTCTAAAGGATGGAGTTGGAAAGATGCTGCAAAATCTGACGTAACAGGGGCAATCGGTGGTGCAATTGGTGGTGCTTTAGGAGGTGGCGGTGCCGGCGCAATACCTGGTGCTATCGGTGGCGCTTGTATTACCTCTGCTTGTAATATTGTAGGACAGGCAATGGAAAATTGGTTTGGTTGGTAAAATAAATTTTATATCTAATTAATATCGCTAATATTATGAATAAAGAAATGAAAAAAATGAAAAAATTGTCAAAAAAAGAAATGCTATTTCTTGTAATTTCCGTATCAATAAGTGTTGCAATATTTGTTTCACTTGTAAAAAAAGTAACCGAAAATTTTTGGTTACAACTTGTTATTGTTTCAGGTGCAATGGCAGTTGTTGGTCTTATTATAAGGTTAGTGATACATTGGAATCGATCAAGACACGCTAAAAATGCTTAATTGCATTTAAAGAGTAGAGGTGGCGCTTATCCACGTTTGGCTTATCATGCTCATATCGCAACATAAGCCAAACGTGGATAGGATGCCTCTATTTATTGCAGTCTTTCTAAGGATTCCTAAAAAAAGGCCGAAAATTTTTAAGATTAGCAAAATTAGGTTCAATTATTATTGACTTATTATTATTTTTGCCGCATGAAAAAAATAATCTGGCTTGCTATTATTACTGCCTTTTTTTTGTTTGCCTGCAAAAAACCTTTTATCTATTCAGATATTCCTGAAATTAAATTCATTAGTTTCGAGAAATACAAAGATTTCATAACTATTAATGATACTTTAATACCTGAAGAAGTTAATGGTGGTATTCTCACTTTCTATTTTCAAGATGGAAAGGGAGATATTGGGTTAAATGGCAACGATACGTTCCCTCCGTTTGATGGCAAATCTCCATTTCATCACAATTTTATCTGTGAATACTATGAAAAACAGAACGGAGATTATGTAAAGATTGATTCTATTGAAGATAAAGATAAAATGATCCCCTATAATTTCAATGCGCGCATTCCACGATTATCTTATTTGCCGGAAGAATCAATTAACGGAGAAATTACGCTAAACATGATCTCTTACTACCGTACCTCAATTTACGATTCAATTAAATTAGAGTTCTATATTTTAGACAGGAAATTAAATAAAAGTAATCTATTAGAACTATTTACAACTAAAGGAAAAGACTAACAATACGCTAAAATTAGAACTAAAAAGTAATGATTCTTATATCTTTTAAATCTTAAATTTTAACATGACTATATCCGAAATAATTAAAAATGCACTTCAAGAAGATATTGGCAGCGGAGACCACTCCTCGTTGGCTTCAGTTCCCGAAAATGCCAAAGGAAAAATGAAACTGCTGGCAAAAGCAAACGGAATTATTGCCGGTATTGAAGTGGCAATAGAGGTTTTAAAACAAGTGGATGCTTCTATTTCAATGCAATGCTTTAAAAATGATGGAGATGAGATTACTATTGGCGATATTGTTTTTGTATTGGAAGGTAGTGCCCGCAACATGCTTACCGCCGAAAGAACGCTACTGAACTTCATGCAACGCCTGAGCGGAATTGCCACCATTTCTAAAAAATACGCCGATGCCGTGAAAGGTACACATACCAAAATATTGGATACGCGCAAAACTACTCCAAATTTGAGAGAACTTGAAAAATATGCCGTAAAAATCGGGGGTTGCGAAAACCACCGGTTTGGCTTGTTTGATATGATTATGCTGAAAGACAACCACATTGATTTTGCGGGTGGAATTGGAAAAGCAATTGATGATACCCATGAATATTTGAAAAAAAACAGATTGAATCTGAAAATTGAAGTGGAAACAAGAACCGTTGAAGAGGTGAAACGGGTGGTAAAACATGGAAAAATTGACCGAATCATGTTGGATAATTTTACCCCCGAAAAAATAAAAGAAGCCCTGACATTGATTGACGGAAAGTATGAAACCGAAGCCTCCGGCGGAATAACATTAGAAAATATTAAAGAATATGCAGAAACCGGCGTAGATTTTATCTCCATCGGCGCGCTAACCCATCATATTAAAAGTTTGGATTTAAGTTTAAAATTTATTGCTACCTAATGACACACCCCCAATCCACTTTTAAAGCCCGAAGAAAGTTGGTGAAATTCATCAAACGCCCACTCATACATAAGTCTATTCTGTTTATGAAACGCATGGTGTTGCCGGGTTTTCAAAAAATTCCCTTTTGGGATGTGATGAAATTCTTTATAGAATCGTTGGTGCAAGGTATTTTCTTTCAACGGGCAGCCGCCATGACCTACTACATATTTACAGCGCTTATTCCGTTGTTTATGGCGTTAGTGGCCTTATTATCATTTATTGGGCCAACACTACAAGCCAATCTTTTAGATTTTATTCAGATGGGAGTTCCTGAATATTTGTGGCCGGCAATCTCAAAAATTGTAACCGGTTTAATTCAGCGCCAAAGTGGAACAATCTTATATCTCTCGCTCACTTTGGGAATTTATCTTACCTTTATCAGTGTTAATGCCATTGTAACCACTTTAAATATCAGTTACTTTGATATTGAACAACGCCGAGCGATTAAGCAACTTCCCATTAGTTTTACCATGGTTGTTGTTTTTTTAGCCGTTATTATTGCCGCCTGCGTTATTTTTATCGGCGCCTCTTTGTTGGTTAATTACTTATCGGTGGCATTTTTTGGGTCTATCGTTTTTTACCACTATGCCATTATCTTTACCAAATGGTTTTTGCTGTTTGTTTTACTCTATCTGTTTTTGGCGGCACTATTTTATTTTGCGCCGTATAACAAAAAATACTTCAAATTTTTCTCCACCGGAGCATTTTTTTCCACCATTTTGCTTGTTATTTTATTATATGTTTTGAACTTTTACTTTTCAAATTTTTCTTCATATAACTTGGTATATGGCTCTATTGGGGCGTTACTACTCATTATGCTGTGGCTTTATTGGAGTTGCATGGCAATACTGATTGGCTTCGACCTCAATGTAAGCATATCTATTGCCCAAGCCAAGCAAAAAAATGAACATGAAAAATTAAAAATTAAGAGTTCTGTTAGAGAATAAAAAAAAATGTATTTTTGCAAATTATTATAATCATTACATTTTTAAAATAAATTTTATGAAAAAACAACTATTTTTTATTGCAACTATGTTTATAGTTGTATCCATTTTTGGTCAAACTAAATGCCCAAAAAATTATTGTATTCCGTTTACCGATATTACCATTGTTGATGAAACACAATTTGTTCCATCGGAACGGCAATCTTTTCACTTTCCCCAATCCAAAGAGGGAACCTGGCCCATTGGCTTAACTTTTCAATCAGCCATTTCCAATGCTTCTGCGAGAAATACGGCAAGCGCTCATCCTGATGGAGATATGGCTGCTGTTTGGACTTTTCTTAAAGAAGGTGCAGGAGCGCAACGGGGCACCGGATATAACTGGTACACACAATCATCTAAACAATGGGACCCAATACCCGATAAAAGACTTGAAAATCCTCAAGAAGGAAATCCAGGATTTCCATCCCATGCTTTTACTGAAAATGGAGAAATTGTAGTTTCTCACAATGCCGGAATGAAATGTTTAATAGTTCTCACCCGAGATAAACGCGGTGAAGGAGAATGGACTCAAAATTATTTTTATGAACCAAGTCTTCCGGAAGCCCTTTATCCTTCATGGCCCTCTATATGCGCCAACGGAAATACCGTACACATGGTTGCAGTATATACCAATACAGCAACAACAGTTGCAAACAATATCCCCATCTACTACCGTTCCACAGATGGAGGAAAAACATGGGATATTAAAAACTATAGATTTCCCGATATGCCCGATTGTGATAAAGTAGGCCATTTTGCAGATAATTATATGATTACTGCAAAAGGAGACCACGTGGTGTATGCATACGTAAACATGCAAGGTCAAGAAGGTGGTCGTGGAGGTATTGGATATATGGAATCTTTTGATGCCGGAGTAACCTGGACATACCATCAGGTGCTTGTGTGCATTTACGATGATTTGCCCGTTGATAATTTTTCTTTTACCGGACGAAATGTTACCGCCGCTATTGACGATGAAGATTCGGTACATATTGCTTTTTCTGGATATACACTTCGCATGGATGGAGATGATATGAAAATGAAGTATTATCCCTTCTCAACAGCAATAGTCTATTGGAAAGAAAATATGCCTACTCTTACTCCTGAATATTTTGATACCTATTTTTATACAGAACAAGGGGTTAAATATGTCCACTTCGGATATTTAGAATTTCCTAACGTTTTATCTTTTCCGTCACTGCTTGGATATGAAGAATGGCTTTTCTTTTCCGGTACTGATTCCCAATGGATACAAGGAAATAATAATAGCGGTGGCATTTGCGCCCCCCGTATCGTAGCTGAAGATGGTAAAGTGTTTTTATCATACGGGTCAATTATTGAAAGACCTTTAGGTGTAAACGATGGCACTGTAATGGCTTTTTTTAGAGGTGTGTTTTTAACGGTTTCTGATGACAATGGGAATTCTTTCAATCAACGAGATAATACAAGCTGGATTTCGTATGGGCCTAACTACTTCTATTGCGATTGGAGTGAATGGGAACCTACCGAAGAAAATATGAATATAGATTCTATTGAAAAATATGTTATTTATGAATTACGTTTAGAAAACAGTTTCCCCACAATGGCTATGAAATCAGGCAATGATGAACTGTTAATACAATGGTATAATACATACTTTCCTGGCGTAAAAAAAGATGAAGAAAGTTACGATGTATATACTCTATCAATAAGAAAAGATTCTGCAGGCAAATACAACAATACCGGCGAAGTTTTTACAGGAAAATGGAACAACTATAATATTGGCATTAAAGAACCTACCGGTGGAATACAAAATATGAATATCTTCCCAAATCCGGCGCAAAATACAACCACAGTGTTGGTAAACTCTATTTGCAGTAAACCTTATTCATTATCCGTATCAAACATGATGGGACAAGTGCTACAAACACAAAAAGGAAAACTTGGATACGGTGAAAATCGTATTGAACTAAACGTTAATAACTTCGCACCCGGTGTGTATTTTGTAAATATTAAAACCGAAAATGCCACCCGTACACAAAAATTAATCGTAAAATAAGTAACATCATCTAATTATTAATATTAATCAAAAATCTTTTTATTATGAAAAAATTTACTTTAATTATTACTTCAATGTTTATATTTGTATCCATTTTTGGTCAAACTATTAAGCATTCTGAATTAAAAGTTCCAAGAACTGATGTGAAAGCTGTTAAAGAAACACCATCAGTTATTTCCGAACGTCAGTCAAAACACATTCCAAGATCCAGTGAAGGTCTTTGGGAAGTTGGATATTCCTGGTTTGCGGCGTTATCAAATTCATGCGCCCGTAATACTGTGAGTACTCATCCCAGTGGAGATATGGTAAATGTGTGGACATTTCTCAAAGAAGGTGCAGGAGCGCAGCGTGGCACCGGCTATAATTGGTATGACAAAGTGGCTAACGATTGGGATCCAATACCCGAACAAAGGCTTGAAAATCTTGAATCAGGAAATCCCGGATTTCCATCTCATGGCTTTACAAATGACGGAGAAGTGATTGTTACTCACGTTGTTGCAACGAGTGGTTTAATGATTCTTACCAGAGACCAAAGGGGAACAGGAAATTGGGTGCAATCCAATATTACTGATGCAAATTATCCTAACGGATTAGTTTGGCCAACACTCGCTACCAATGGAAATACCGTGCATCTGATGTGTTTGGGCGACCTTGGGGGTGAAAATTATGAACCCCTCTATTTTCGCTCAAAAGATGGAGGTAAAAATTGGGATATTAATGCCTATAAATTTCCGGAAGTTCCAGCCATCGACCGAAACATGTTTGCAGATGCTTACGTAATGATATCTAAAGGTAATAAGGTGGTCTTCTTTTTTGTAAATTTGGATGAAGGAAATGTGGGATATCTTGAATCTACTGATGACGGAGATACTTGGACACATCACTCAGTGTATGAATGTAATGCAACTTCCACAGAAGATTATATTGTAGTGGCAAGAACCGGTACTGCAGCTATTGATGACGAAGGAAATGTGCATGTGGCCTTTTCTATTGCGCTTGCTCAAGGAGATGGCTGGTACCCGCTTACTACCGGTGCTATTGTTTACTGGAAGAGCAATACAATGTCAACACTTACACCGGATTATTTTGAATTTAAAGAAGAAGGTGATTATTGGTATTTGGGATATATGGGTTTCCCAAATGTTGTTACCCTCCCAAGCGTTCTTGGATTTAACGAATTTAGATTTGAAGATGATGTCGTGGGTGCTATGCTTCAAGGGTGCAATAACATGGGAGCAATTTACGACCCCAGAATTGTTGCCGAAGATGGCAAAGTATATTTATTCTTTGGTTCAATTATTGAACAACCTATGATTTATGACGGAGGATTTAAGGCTTTTTACAGAGGCGTGTTTTTAACTGTATCAGATGATAATGGAGATACTTTCAATCAATTAGAAAATACAAGTTGGCTTTCTTATAATCAAAACATGTTCTTTTGCGATTGGGATGAATACTTAGGCCCTAAAGACCCTAACAATCCCGATCTTGGTTATAATGGAGAGATTATTCCCATGGAGGCTACGGAAAACTGCTGGCCTACAATGGCAATGAATGCTACCCAAAACAAACTATTATTACAATGGGCAAACACCTATTATCCGGGAACACTATCAGGTGATTCTTATACTATCTATACTATGGTTATTGAAAAACCATCTGCAGGAGTGATTTACAATACCGGTGAAGTGTGGCAAGGAAAATGGAACGACTATAAAATTGGCATAAATGAACCTACCGGTGGAATACAAAATATGAATATCTTCCCAAATCCAGCGCAAAATACAACCACAGTGTTGGTAAACTCTGTTTGCAGTAAACCTTACTCTTTATCTGTATCAAACATGATGGGACAAGTTTTACAAACACAAAATGGAAAACTTGGATACGGAGAAAATCGTATTGAACTAAATGTTAATAACTTTGCACCCGGTGTGTATTTTGTAAATATTAAAACCGACAATGCCACCCGTACACAAAAATTAATCGTAAAATAAGTAACATCAACTTTTATATTATTAACCAAAATTTATTTATTATGAAAAAAACCTTATTATTAATCATGGCAGTAGCTTTGTGCACTTCATTAATGGCACAACAACACAAAGTAAATTCTGCACAAATTCAATCTGTGCCTTTTAATAAAAGTATTTACAGAATGGGAGCAGGACTTGATACAGATGTTATTCCCGCCGTTCGTTCCTCTATTATGCTAAGTAGAGGAGCTGTAACTGCAATTGGAGAAACTTACTATAATCTTCCTACAAATGCTTTCGCTCGTAATACGATTAGTTTTAGACCCAATACTAAAAATTTAGCAGCCGTTTGGACAATGGCAGAATTATCCCCTGATAGAGGAACAGGTATTAACTATTATAATGAGGGAGATTGGAATCCTATACCTGACCCTAAAGAAAGAATTGAAAGTATGCGCACAGGCTGGGGAACGCATGCATTTACAAATGAAGGTGAAATTGTTGTTGCTCACGACGGTTCTACAGGAATCGTTGTTAATACCAGAGAAAAATGGGGAGAAGGTGAATGGACAGAATATATTATTAAAGGACCTGAGTACAAGTTATGTGCCACAGTTGCAACATGTACAAACCCTATTACTACAACTGCACTTTTATGGCCTACAATGGCTTCAAACGGCGATACTATTCACATGGTATGTGTTACAGATCAATGGCCCGCAGGAACACAATATAAACCTTATCCAAGACCAGAAGGGCAACCTCCTTTTGGATATATGGGCTATTCTACTGTTCCTTTATACTATCGCTCTTGCGATGGCGGAAAAACATGGGATATTAAAGAACATAATTTTATGGCAGAAGGTATGACAAGCTATGAAGTATGTATGACCTCAGGTGATAATTATGTGATTGCTGTAAAAGGAAGCCATGTAGTATTAGGTTATTCCGACTATATGGGGTTTTGTAACTATATGGAATCAAGAGATAGCGGAGTTAACTGGGAAAAGAAAACTATTTATGATAATGGTGATATTTATCTTGAAGGAGACTTTATGTCAGAACGCTTAATGCCCCAAATGGCTACTATTGCAATTGGTGATGATGGTAGAGTACATGCTGCCTTTGCATCTCAAAGTGTACATAAAAATTCAGAAGGCGGTTGGTATAGACCTATACTTCCAATAGGTCTTATCTATTGGAACGACTCATGGGACCCAATTACTTCGGAAGATGTAAAAGCTTGGGGAGATCCTGCAAATGGTACGTATGACTATAACTGGGATTCATATAAAGGTTATATAGAACTACCCAGTGTGCTTGGATACGATTATTGGTATTCCTGGCCTAAAAATCCTCCACATAATAATGACCAATTCCGTGATTCAGGCTTTGCGCTATTTCCAAGAATCATTGCTAAAGACGGTAAGGTTTATCTTACTTTCCAATCTCATTTAGAATATCCTTTAATTTATGATGTAGGTGGTGGAAGCTTTTATCAAGGTATATTTTTAACTGTTTCTGAAGATAATGGAGAAACATGGGATGTTTTCAATAACACCACTTGGGTATCTTACCACCCCGATGTATTCTTTTGCGAATGGAATAATTACGAAGGACCTAAATATAATGGAAATGAACCAATTGAACCGGATTGGGATAATATTGATATTTTGATGGGACCTCAATCCGATAACGCTTATCCTACAATGAGTTTGAATGTTTCAAACAATAAATTGGCTGTTCAATGGTTTAGCCAATATAACCCATTTCCTAACACTGCTGATAATGGTATGCAAGATGACCCTGTTAATGTTTATACTTTAGTTGCTCCTTTATATGCTTTTCCAAGTTATTCTAATCTAAAAGATATATGGCAAGGTAAATGGGAACCTGTCAACGGTATTGCTATAAACCCAAAACCCACTATCAATACACAAATATATCCTAACCCAACCACTGATGGCATTGTAAATGTTAGAGTGGACACAGACAGCCCATATACTTTAACCGTAACCAATATTATGGGTCAAGTAGTGCAAACAATACAAGCAAAACAAAATACTGTACAACTGAATGTGGCCAATTATGCTCCCGGAATTTACATCGTAAATGTAAAAACCAAAACAGCCACTACTTCTCATAAACTTATCGTGAAATAAAAAATTATTTCATCATAATCTATAAAAAAGCGGTAAAAATTACCGCTTTTTTTATTTACGTTTTTTAGTTTTGCATATATATTTTTTTTTATTTTTGCATTTTCATTTACCCTTAAAAACCTTATTATTAACCAAAATTTATTTATTATGAAAAAAACCTTATTATTACTCATGGCAGTGGCTTTGTGCACCTCATTAATGGCACAACAAAAAGCAGTTTCCACTGAAAAAACTTACTCTGTTGCCCTTAAAAAAGGGACTACAACTTGCATTGGCGCAGAACAAGGAGTTGATGCAGTACCCTCTTACCGCCCCAGTATGGTGCAAAGTAGAGCCTCCGAACCTATTGGTATTATTGGAGAAACGCACTACAACTCTCCTACTAATAATTGTTCACGCAACACAATTAGCTTTAATCCTAATACCGGCGATGCGGCGGTTGTTTGGACAATGGCAACAACAAGTCCAACTCGGGGTACAGGTGTTAACTACCTCAGAGATTATTACTGGGATGCAATTCCTAATGCTAATGATAGAATTGAATCAATGCGCACCGGTTGGGGTGGACATGCGTTCACAGCACAAGGTGAAGTTGTGGCTGCTCATAATGCCCTAACAAGTTTAGAAGGAGGGCTCGTTATTTCTACAAGAGATAAATATGGAGAGGGCGATTGGGTGCAATACACACTTCACGGTCCAGAATATACAATTAAATATCCCAACTACAATAGCCCGGAAGTCCCAACAACAGGACTTATGTGGCCCTCAATTGCCGCAAATGGAGATATTGTTCACTTGATTTGTGTAACCGAACAATGGAATTCAACAGGATTAGGACCCAATGAAAACTTTCCTGAAGGTTACAGTACCGGCTATATGGGCTTCCCTACTGTTCCTCTTTATTATCGCTCAAATGATGGTGGAAAAACTTGGAATATAAAGGCGAAAGATTTTAGAAGTGATGGTATGAGCGACCTTGAAGTTCAAAGAACTTCTGCAGATGCCTATGCTATTGCCGTAAAGGGAGACCATGTTGTGTTTGTTTATCATGAACACTATCATTTTATCTATTATATGGAATCTTTTGACGGCGGAGACACCTGGACAAAGAAAGAAGTATATGACTTCGATTTTGATTGGAGTGCAAACACTTGGCAAGCACCCAGATTAGTACCATCTACTGCTGCTATTTCTATTGATGATAACGATATCGTACATATTGCTTTTGGAACAAGATTGCATAGTAGAGGTGCAGATCAGGAAGAAAATTGGTACACCCGCTACACTAATTATCCCTCAGGTATTGTTTATTGGAATAGTGAACTGCCGGTAATAAGTTGGGAAGATTTAAAAGCTTTAACACAAACACCTAACGGAACAGAATTAGACTTGAATACAGAAGACCAATGGCCGTTTAAAAATTATTCAGGTTATATAGAAGTACCCAGTGTGTTAGGATTTAATAAATACTATTATTGGGAAGGTGGTCCTGTGTATAGCACAACTCAATTTCGTGACCTTGGATTTACCCTTTATCCGAGAATCCTTGCAAAAAATAACAGAGTATATCTATCCTATCAAGCTCCTTTAGAGTTTCCATTAGTTTACGATGCTGGGGTTATGAACCTCTTGAGAGGAGTATTTCTAACTGTTTCAGAGGACAATGGTTTTACCTGGGATGAATTTAATAATACTAGTTGGATTTCTTACCATCCATACGTATTTTCTTGTAATTGGGATGATTATTCCGGCCCTAAATACAATGGACAAGGTGAACCCAGCTGGGACGGAGATATTATTATTGATATAAGATATGAAAATGCCTATCCTACTATGAGCATGAATACAAATAATAATCTTCTAATCCTCCAATGGTATTCTCAATATGAGCCATTTCTAACAACGGGCCAATTTGTTGATGAACCTGTAAATGTTTATACGGTAATTGCTCCCTTAGATATTTTTCCGAATCATGGTAATATTCAAAAGATTTGGAAAGGAGAATGGGAAGACTATCCAAAAAACTACGGTATTGCTATAAACCCAAAACCCACTATCAATACACAAATTTATCCTAACCCAACCACAGATGGCATTGTAAATGTTAGAGTGGACACAGACAGCCCATATACTTTAACCGTAACCAATATTATGGGTCAAGTAGTGCAAACAATGCAAGCAAAACAAAACACAGTACAACTGAATGTGGCCAATTATGCTCCCGGAATTTACATCGTAAATGTAAAAACCAAAATAGCCACTACTTCTCATAAACTAATCGTGAAGTAAAAAATTATTCATCTTAATCTATAAAAAAAGCGGTAATTATTTACCGCTTTTTTTATTTTTTACTGTAAAAAAATTACAATCTTCTAATAGTCAAATTGAAAAAATATCAACGTTATTTTGTTAATCTTTTCATGCAAAAAAAATATATAAGTAGCAGGTAAATTTTATTTTAGCAGAACCGAGTTGGCGCTCTTGCTTTTTCGATATTTGCTTGATTTTCAAACTTCTTTAACTACCTCAAAACACTACTTCCGCTTAAAAGCATAAAATGCCGGGTAGATTTTTTTTTAGTTTGTTGATATTGAAAAAGTTAGTTTTATGAGTACCGAGTTTGCGTTTATTGAATTAGAAGAAACCGCAGTTTTAGAAAAAAATGAAAAAAAAACACCTCTCTCAGCACCCGCTGAAAGTATGGTAGAAAAAAGAGAAGCCAATTTAGAGACCCTAACTTCTCACATTACCTCCGCACCCCCATCAGAGCAGTTAGAAAAAGCAGGCATCATGAATATGCCGGCGAAAACCTACTCGAAAAAAGAGATTTTTGATGAAGTAGTTGATTACTTTGAAGGCGATGAACTCGCCGCCGGCGTTTGGATTGATAAGTATTCATTGAAAAACGACAAAGGCGATTTAATGGAACGCAATCCCGATGAAATGCACCGCCGCCTTGCCCGTGAGTTTGCCCGCATCGAAAAAAAATACGCAAACCCCCTCTCCGAAGAAAAAATCTACGAACTCTTCCAAAAATTTACTTATATTATCCCCCAGGGAAGCCCCATGGCCGGCATTGGAAATAATTACCAAATCGCTTCACTCTCCAATTGCTTTGTGATTGGCAACGACCAATGCTCCGACTCTTACGGCGGAATTATGAAAATGGATGAAGAACAGGTGCAACTGATGAAACGAAGAGGCGGCGTTGGACACGACCTCTCCCATATTCGCCCTTCCGGTAGCCACGTGAAAAACTGTGCCCTAACCTCTACCGGCGTGGTTCCGTTTATGGAAAGATACTCTAACTCTACCCGAGAAGTTGCCCAAGATGGTCGCCGCGGCGCACTCATGCTCTCTATCTCTATTAAACACCCCGACGCCGAACATTTTATTGACGCAAAACTGACCGATGGGAAAATTACAGGCGCCAACGTATCCGTGAAAATTGACCACCAATTTATGGAAGCCGTAAAATCGGGAAAACCATACATCCAACAATATCCCGTTGACTCGGAAAATCCTAAAATAAAAATTGAAACAGATGCCCGAAAATTATGGGATAAAATTATTCACAACGCCTGGAAATCTGCCGAACCCGGCGTACTCTTCTGGGATACCATTCGCCGTGAAGCAATCCCCGATTGTTACGAAGATGAAGGTTTTAAAACCGTTTCTACCAACCCCTGCGGCGAAATTCCACTCTGCCCATACGATAGCTGTCGCCTTATCGCAATTAACCTGTATAGTTATGTAAACCACCCGTTTACAGAAAATGCTACTTTCGATATGACCCTCTTTAAAGAACACGTGCAGTATGCCCAGCGTTTAATGGACGATATTATTGACATGGAAATTGAAAAGATTGACCAAATCTTGGAAAAGATTGCCAGCGACCCCGAAAGTGAAGATGTTAAACGGGTGGAAAAAGAACTTTGGTCTAAAATAAAACGTCAAACGCTTAAAGGACGTAGAACCGGTTTGGGAATTACTGCGGAAGGAGACATGCTGGCAGCCCTCAATATTCAGTACGGTTCAAACCACGGCATCGCGTTCTCTACCGAAGTGCACAAGCAATTGGCATTGGCAGCCTACCGCTCCTCTGTTACCATGGCGCGCGAACGTGGCGCATTTCCCGCCTACAGCAGCATGAAAGAAGCAGCAAACCCCTTCATCCTAAGAATTAAAGATACCGACGATAAATTATATGAAGATATGATTCGTTTCGGGAGAAGAAATATTGCGCTATTGACCATTGCCCCTACCGGAAGCGTAAGTATTTGCACCCAAACTACTTCCGGTATCGAACCCGCCTTTAAAGTTGCCTATACCCGCAAACGTAAAGTGAATCCCAACGACTTGAACAACCGCCAAACTACCCGCGACCAAAACGGAGACTTTTGGGAAGAGTATCATGTTTTTCACCCCAAATTCTTTGTTTATGCCGAAACATTGGGCATCTCCAAAGAGCAACTCTATAAAATGAGCAATGAAGAGATAAATGCTATTTTTGAAAAATCTCCCTACTATAAATCTACCGCCGCTGATACCGATTATTTGAAAAAAGTGGAACTGCAGGGCAGTGTGCAAAAATGGGTGGATCACTCCATTTCTGTAACCATTAACCTGCCGGAAGATACCACCCAGGATACGGTAAGCGCTTTGTATGTGAAAGCATGGGAATCGGGATGTAAAGGAATGACCGTATATAGAGAGGGTTCAAGAAGTGGTGTTCTTGTTAGCGAAAATGAAAAAAATCAGAAAAAAACGGAAACCTTACATGCAAATACCCAACATTTAAAACGCCCCAAAGAGTTGAGAGCAGAGATTGTGCGTTTTAAAAACGATAATGAAGACTGGATTGCTTTTATTGGAACTAAAGATGGAAGACCCTACGAAATTTTTACCGGAAAAGCGGAAGACGACCGGTTTGCGCTTCCCAAAACAATCAAACAAGGTTTTATTATAAAAAATAAAATGTTGGATGGTAAAAAACAGTACGACTTTATGTATTTCGATTCCGACGGGTATGAGGTGATTCTTCGGGGGTTGTCGCGCTGTTTTAATCCTGAATTTTGGAACTATGCCAAAATGATATCTGCACTTCTTCGCCACGACATTCCGGTAGAAAATGTTGTAAATATTGTTGAAGGGCTTAATTTCCGTGAAGACTCTATCAACTCTTGGAAAAACGGAGTGATTCGCGCATTGAAAAAATATATTGCAGACGGCACAAAAGCAAAAGACCAAATTTGCCCCGGCTGCGGCGAACTGAATACCATGGAATTTAAAGAAGGATGTTTAACCTGCGTGGTTTGTTCCTACTCAAAATGTGGTTAATGAGATAAAACTCCCCACTTACATCTTGCTACTGAGGTAGTTTTTGTTATTGAAATGAAGTAAAAATGAGGTTTTTCTATTTTGCGCTAAAAACACCCATGTAAATCAATTATTCATGGGTTAGAAACGATGGTAACAAAAATCATATAATTTTGCCTCCAAATTAAAAACATTGACATGGACTATATTTCAACACGAGTTGCCACAATGGCAGAATCGGAAACACTGGCTATGACGCGCATTGCGCGCGAACTTAAAGAGGCCGGAAAAGATGTAATCAGTTTAAGTATTGGCGAACCTGACTTTAATACGCCGGAAGAGATTAAGGAGTTCGGCAAGTTGGCGATAGACGAAAATTACTCGCACTACTCGCCCGTGCCAGGCTATCTTGATTTGCGCAAAGCCATTTGCAAAAAGTTTGAACGGGATAACGGACTTATTTACTCTCCCGAGCAAATTGTGGTTTCAACCGGCGCAAAGCAATCTATTTTTCAAGTGGTAATGGCTACCGTAAACCCCGGCGAGGAAGTGATTATTCCTACACCCTATTGGGTTTCTTATAAGGCAATTGCCGATTTTGCCGAAGCAAAAGTTGTTTACATTACTACCCTGTTGGAAGATGATTTTAAAGTAACCCCGCAACAATTGCGCAATGCTATTACACCCAAAACAAAAATGATTATGTTCAGTAGTCCTTCCAACCCCACAGGTATGCTTTATTCGAAAGAAGAGCTTGAAGGAATTGCCGAAGTGCTACGCGAAAACCCGCATGTGTTGGTAATGGCAGATGAAATTTACGAACATATCAATTTTATGGGCAAACACCAAAGTTTAGCACAATTTGATTACATTAAAAATCAAGTGATTACCATAAATGGTGTGGCCAAAGGTTTTGCCATGACCGGCTGGCGCATCGGATTTCTTGGCACCACCAAAGAGATTGCCAACGCTTGCCAAAAACTGCAAGGACAAATTACTTCAGGCACTTGCTCTATCGCACAGCGGGCCACTTTGAAAGCAATGGAAAGCTCTCCCGAAATTGATGCTGATATTGTTAGAATGCGCGAAATTTTTAAGATAAGAAGAGACTTAATGTTTGACTTGTTGAAAGATATTAAAGGATTTGAAACAAGATTGCCACAAGGCGCATTCTATTTTTTCCCCGTTGTTTCCTCACTTTATGAAAAAAACGTACCCGCAGATTCTTTATATGCTAAAACTTTCGGTAAAACAACTATCAACGACTCTACCGATATGAGTATGTATTTGTTGTACGATGCAAACGTGGCAACCGTACAAGGCGTTGCATTTGGTGATGACAACTGCATTAGATTATCGTATGCCGCCGATGAAAAAGAATTGTTAGAAGCATGTAGAAGAATTAAGGAGGCCGTTGAAAAATTAGGTGAATGATTAATCGTTAGTGATTATTTTTAATAATTTTCTAAATGCGCGTCATTTTAATGCTTATCAAAAAAGAATTTTTGCAAGTGTTTAGAAACACTTTGCTTATGCAAATTCTTATTGTGGCGCCATTAGTGCAGTTTCTGCTTTTCCCTTTTACCGCCGACTACGAAATAAAAACGCTGAATATTGCTTTTATTGACAACGACAGGTCTTCCATTACAAAAGCCATGCAGAACAAATTTGAATATTCAAAATATTTTGTTAACTATGGCTTATTAGAAACAAAAAATGAAGCGGAAGAACTTATGTTAAAAGATAATATTGATATTTTAATTGAATTTCCTTCTCATTTTGAAAAACAGATGATGACTTTTTCGCCGGCAACAATAGCCATCACGGCAAATGCAATCAATAGCGTGAAGGCAGGTATTGGGGTGGGGTATGTGCAAACGGTGCTGGGAGAGTTTTACGAAAATTTGGCCACCGAATTAGAAACTGTCGGCAGTGTTTCTGCAAAATTACTAACCACCAATATTTACTGGTATAACGAACAAATGAACTACAAAAACCTGATAGTTCCTGGAATTTTAGTAATTTTAGTTACTTTGATTGGTGCGTATGTTACCGCGTTGAATATTGTTCGCGAAAAAGAGATTGGAACTATTGAGCAAATTAATGTTTCTCCTATTCCTAAATGGCAGTTTTTGATTGGTAAAATGTTTCCCTTTTGGATTCTCGGCATGGCGGAATTTTTATTAGGACTATTTTTAATGAAAATCGTTTTCGGAATTACCGTACAGGGTAGTTTGCCCGTGCTTATTTCGGTTACCTCTATCTATTTGCTGGCCATGCTGGGATTGGGATTCTTCATCTCCAGCGTTTCTACCAACCAACTGCAAGCCATGTTCATCGTATTCTTTCTGTTTATTGTTTTTGTTTTATTAAGCGGATTATTTACGCCCATTGAGGGGATGCCGCAGTGGGCAAAATTTATCAACTATGTGAACCCCATGTCGCATTATATGGAAGTTATTAAACTTATTGTGCTGAAAGGAAGTGGAATTGATGAAATAAAAGTACAAATTAGTGTGCTTTCCGGTATGGCGGTAGTGATAAACGCCGCTGCATTATTCAGTTATCGCGAAACGAAAAAATAGTGGTGTATGATTTATGCTACATAAGAATGAATGCCACCTTTTGGCGGCATTCATTCCATTTAAAACTAAAAATTATGGAAAATAAAAAAGTATTACTTAAGAATACCTTTTTTATTGGCATCCACAATTGCATTCCATGCGCCTTTTTTATTGATGTGGCGAATCCCTTTTGCAGAAACTTTGAGCATTACCCAGCCACCTAATTCAGGAACATAAAACTTCTTATTATGTAAATTGGGATTAAATTTTCTTTTTGTTTTAACATTGGAGTGTGATACATGATTTCCAACAATCGTTTTTTTTCCGGTAATTTGGCAAACTCTTGACATTTCAAACTTATTTAAAGATTTTTCCTTTTTTTTTAAGGGCGGCAAAAATATATATTTTTCAATATCTATTTCAATACCCAGTAGTTTTTATCTATTTGATGAATAAATTTTTCTGCATCCCTTTCATTATCAAATACTCCAATAGATACACGAACACGTGAATTGTGTGGCTGAACAATTAATTTTGCTTGATATTTTTCTAATTTTTTTTGTTTAATGTGGCGTAAAGCGTCTTCTTCTTTTAAAAAACTACCCGCAATTACATAATATTTTCCCACTTGATAGGGTATGTAAACATCATTAATTTTTTTCTGTAAGACATTTTTCGCATCAACCTCTTTGGTCTTTTCAACATCATTAATAAATTTATCTGAAGTGTTCATTGCATTCTTTTCTGTTTCAGTTGTTTCATTATTATTTACAACCTCTTCAATCTCTTTATCTTTCACAACAGCAGTTTCTGTTATCTTTAGTAAAATGGTTTGATAATATTCATATATGGTGGTTTTGAAGAATAAAATACCCAACGTTAGCATCGCTAGTATAATTGTGAACAGAAACCAAAATTTATCACGTTTTTTTGTTTTTTTAACCAATATTAAACGTTTGTCTTTGATGGGAGTTTCAGTTTTTAGAGCGGGCATATCTTCGCTTTTAATGTGGATGATGACGGGTTCAAATCCTTCATTCTCAATATTTAATTGTGGATTAATAACGCTTTGGAAAACAATCCTTCCGGTATCCTCTTTCAAAAATGTACCCAAATTTTCATAAAAAATACTTTTATTATGCTCTAACCCACCCTCAAGTTGTGCAATCCATTTTGAAACTTCATCCTGCGCCTCATCCATCCTGATTTGTTCCCATTTTGAGAGTTTCGTAATAAAATCAAATCCGGCAACCTCTTTAGCATATTCAAACTCAATAATATTTTGAGGAGGAAAAATAATATTATCTTTCATTTGAGCAGGAAGTTTTTTTACGCAAAATGTTCCTAATCCGTTAATGGAAACAGTATTATCTTCCAAAAGCGCGCGAATAATTGAAATGATTATCATAATAGTGATTAGTGGTAAGTGATTAGTGATTAATAATTAGTGATTAGTGATTAGTGTGAATGAGGTTATATCGTAATTCGTAATTGTTAATTCGTAATTGATTTTAGGTCTTCCGGTGTGTCAATAGCGATACTTTCATGATGGCAAATTTGAACATGGATAGTAAAGTCGTTTTCTAACCAGCGAAGTTGCTCTAATTTTTCAGTTTCTTCAAGTTTAGAGACAGGTAGTTTTGTGATTTTTTGCAGTATGTCGTTACGATAAGCATAAATGCCAATATGTTTATAAGGAAAATCAGAAGAGGGTAACGGGTAACGGGTAACGGGTAACGATTGGGGAGCATTGTGCGGCGAAGAAAATGGAATGGGCGAGCGGGAAAAATAAAGTGCCTGATGAGAATGAGAAAAAACTACCTTTACCTTGTTCGGATTATTAAACTCTTCTTCTGTAGTAATGGATTTTGCCAATGTAGCTATTTGAATTTTTTGATTATCAAAAAGATTAACCAATAAATTGACCTCCTCTTTTCTAATGAAAGGTTCATCACCTTGAATATTAATAACAAAATCGGAATCATTAAGTTCAAGAATATGGGCGGCTTCTGCGCACCGGTCGGTACCTGAAGCATGCTGCAAGTTGGTCATAATCACTTTTCCGCCAAAGTTTTCTACACTATTTTTTATTCTATCATCATCAGTGGCAACGTACAAATCATCTAAATTGGCTTCCTTACATCTTTCATACACATGTTGAATCATGGGTTTATGGTGAATAAGCGCGAGGGGTTTTCCCGGAAATCGGGTAGAAGCAAAACGCGCCGGAATAATGCCGATTTTCATCATGAGTTTGGGTTTGTTTTTGTTTTAAGAGATTATGGGGCAAAAATATAAAAAAAGTATATTTTCGCGCAAAATTATCCTTGTTCATGAAGAAACTTCTCTTTTTTAGTGTTTTAATTGCTCTCATCTGCTGTTTTTCTTGTAAATCAAAAAAATATGATAATCTTCCTGCTCCTTTGGCAGAGTTGTGTAAAAAAATTGAAAAAAGTCCGAAAAATAGTGATTTGTATCAACAACGCGCCGACTATTATTATAGAATCAATAAAACAGACGAAGCGCTGGCAGATATTTTATATGCCATTAAATTAGATAAATCTAAATCTACCTACTATGTTACCATGGCAGACATCTATTTAGCAAAGAGGGAAACCGATTTAGTGGAGGAGGCGCTGCAAAAAGCAATTGCCATTGATAATTCTAATGAAGCCTATTTGAAATTGGCAGAGTTATATCTGTATCAATATATGTACAATGAATGTGAGGAAACATTGGAGAAGGCGATTCGCTTGCAACCCCACAACCCCAAAGCTTTTTTAACCGAAGCCCTGCTTTTGAAAGAAAAAAATGATACTACCGGCTATGTAAGAATGATGCAATTAGTAATTGACCAAGACCCCAAAGAAGTAATTGCCTATCAAAGTTTGGCAGAATTTTTTCATCAAAAACTTGACCCTTTAGCCATCAGTTACTACAAAAATGCGTTAGCAATTAAGCCGAATGATAAAATTTTAAACTATAATTTGGGAATGTTGTATCAAGAGTTGGGAGAATTGGAGTTGGCAAAAGAGCAATACGAAAATCTTATTGCCTTAGATCCAAAAAGTTATCCGGCTTATAACAGTTTAGGGTATATTGCCTTGGTTTATGAAGATAAATATGATGAGGCTGTGCGTTATTTCAGTAAAGCCATTGAGATTGACCCGCAGTTCGATCAGGCGTGGTGTAACAGAGGAATTGCCCACTACTATCTGAAAGAATGGCAAAAAGCGCGCGCAGATTATTTGAAATGCATGGAAATTAATCCCAATTATGAAAGTGCAATTAAAGGTTTAAACCGCTTAGATACTGAAAAAAGATAACAATATGTTGAATCCTAATTTAGATGCTTCCGGTGGGCGCCTCTCTGCAGCCGAAAAAGAGTTTGAACGCTCGGTTCGCCCTTCCGACTTTGCCAACTTCTTTGGGCAAGAGCAAGTAATTGAAAATATTGTTGTTTTTGTTAAAGCTGCCAAAGCAAGAAAAGAGGCGCTTGACCACGTGCTTCTCCACGGTCCTCCCGGATTGGGAAAAACAACCCTCTCGCACATCATAGCCAATGAAATGGGGGTTAGTATGAAAGTTACCTCCGGTCCGGTTATTGATAAACCCGGCGAATTAGCAGGACTACTCACCAATTTGGAACCTCACGATGTGCTTTTTATTGACGAAATTCACCGCCTCTCTCCCGTAGTGGAAGAGTATTTGTATTCGGCTATGGAAGATTACAAAATTGACATAATGATTGATTCGGGGCCAAATGCAAGAAGCGTACAAATTTCGTTGAACCCCTTTACTTTAGTTGGGGCCACTACACGCTCGGGGTTACTAACAGCCCCCTTGCGGTCGCGGTTTGGTATCAATTTACGTCTTCATTACTACGATGCCCAAACCCTTGCCCGAATTTTGAAACGCTCTGCAGGTATTTTAGGCGTGAAGATGAACGAGGATGCCGGTTTTGAAATCGCAAGAAGAAGCAGGGGAACACCGCGTATTGCCAACTTGTTACTGCGTCGTGTGCGCGACTTTGCCCAAATTAAAGGAGACGGAACCATCACTTACGATATTACACAGGTTGCCCTTGCCGCACTGAATGTTGATGCACACGGGTTAGACGAAATGGATAATAAAATTTTACAAACCATCATTGAAAAATTTAAAGGTGGTCCGGTTGGACTCACTACCATTGCCACCGCCGTGGGCGAAGATGCCGGCACTATTGAAGAGGTTTACGAGCCATTTCTTATCCAGGAAGGGTTTTTGATGAGAACC